>Ga0272448_1005635_pt1 | contig 13775 bp, 9 predicted proteins | sample YNPCB0191_FD_202220 | JGI IMG/M metagenome (GOLD analysis project Ga0272448, IMG submission 202220) | Hot spring sediment microbial communities from Yellowstone National Park, WY, United States - YNP-CB-019-1 | ecosystem: Environmental > Aquatic > Thermal springs > Hot (42-90C) > Sediment...
TTTATAGAGAGAATTGACTTAACAAGTTCTTCAGATGCTCTTTCATCAGCATCTATACAGAAGACAAGATTATATTTTGCTTTTTTTACCCCAAAATTTTTTTGTTGAACATGTCCTTCAAATTTGTGCTGTATTATTTTACAACCTGCCTCTTTGCAGATATTTATAGTTTTATCTGTACTGAAAGAATCTATCACTAAAATTTCATCTGAGAATCTCTTAACACTTAAGATGCAATCTTTTATATTTTTTTCTTCATTTAGAGTTATAATTACTGTTGAAATCTTTTCCATTTTATTACCTTATTAATATAAAATTACGATATTCACCTATCTTTATTCCAGTTATTCTATAAATAAAAGTTTGAATATTTCTTTTGAATTGCTTAAAAGATATTGGAGATTTACATAATTTTGGATTAAAATCGTTGAACATATAAGAAAGTCTTTTTTTCATAACTTGCGGATGAGTCCCTTTAAACGGTCTTATAAAATATGGATTAACTTTATAGTAAAAATTTTTAGCATCTGGAATCTCTTTATAATTTTTATCTTTTCTGTAGAGATATGAATTATAACGAGCTTTTTTTTCTGCCTGTTCAGGGTTAAGAGTATAGCCATAATGATATATTGAAGCACCAGAATCTTTTACATGGAGTTTATGTCCATCGAGTCTGAATCCTTGAGCATCTTTATATGAAGAGATCCCTAAAAAATTTCTTATTACTCTTACTTCTCTTTGATAATGAACGAAAGAATCAAGAATAAAATTTCCATTTGCCCAGAAATGAAAAAATCTGAATAAAAGTCCTTCTATTCGTTTATCTTTATTTACTTCTCTTATTGCATTAAGAATTTTTGTATAATCATTTTCATGAATTACTTCATCTGCTTGAAGATAGAACAACCAGTCACCACTACAATTATACATTGCGATATTTGTTTGAACAGCAAACAATCGCATCTTTTCTGTATAGTTAGAGTTCCATTCACTTCTTATTATTTTTATTTTTTTGTTACGAATTGATCTTATAAGATTTTCAGTTTTATCAAGATCAGGTTGTCCTACATTTACTATATACTCATCAACAAGAGGAAGAAGAGATTTTATAGATTCTACTACAGGCAGACCAAACTCTTTCGCATTCTTTACAAATGTAAAACCACTTATCTTCATATATTATCCTTGATATTCTTAAAAATTATTCAGAATCATTCATAAAATCAATATTGATTTATAGTTACATATGCAAAAATTGTTAACAAAATTATAAAAATGGATAGGATTTTATCCATTTCACAACTTCTACTATATTTTTATTAAAAAATAAAGGAAAGGGTCCAATCTTAGAATTCAATTGAAATTACATAACAGATATTATATATTTTCTTAAAAAAAGAGGTTATTAGTGCATAATGCTTAAAAACTTCATAATAAAAATAAATTTATTAATACTTTTTTTCCCTTATTTTGTATTTACTCAGCCGATTATTAATTCATTAAATTCTAAGAGTGTACTTTTCCCATTTTCACCATGTAGAAGTTGTGAAATAGGGAAGCATACCAAGAATATTCTCCTTTATACTGGAAGTGATAAAAGATAAGTATTATTTTTAATTCAATCTAATATTCAAGGAGTTTATTATTATGGGTAAAGGAGATAGAAAGACAAGACGTGGTAAGATCTGGCGCGGAACCTATGGTAATACACGTCCACGAAAAAAAAAGAAAGATAAAAAAGAGTAGAACTTTTTGTATTTTAATAGATTATCTGTACTGGTTTTTGTTACTCTACTCTCTTTTTATGGGTGTTTTAGAAAAAACGAACAAAAACCTTTTGTTTTGCTTGTAAGAAATATCGCAGAGGTTAAAAGAGAAGAAAATCTTTTACTTTTAAAACCAGAATTCTTTCTTAAAAATCAAGATACTATAATAACAAAAAATGATTCTTCCTGTGTTCTCCAGATTGGTAAAGGAAGGATCTTTGTTTTACCTTCTTCTAAAATCGTTTATGAAAAAGATAGAGTTATTCTTATAGATGGAGATATTGTTTGTTTAAGTAATTCTATTCCTGTAGAAGTTAAAAAAAATTTTGTAGATTCAAAAGAAGGTAAGGTTTTAATAACATCTCAACCAAAGATACATATTCTTTCAGGTTCAGTTATTGTTCACAATCAGAATGGAGCGATTAATAAATTTAAAAAAGATGATACTATAATTTTATCCGAAAAAGGATTCTTTTCAGGAGTTTTAGATAGAATAGAATTAGAAAAGATTAATAACTTACCTTATCCTTTTTTATTAAAAAATTATAATAAACGAGTATTGATCTCTTTTTCTTCTGAATTTGAAAACTGTGGTTTGTGGATGAATAATAAATTCATATCAGTTTTACCTGTATCTTTTCTTGCTGAAGAAGGGAATGCTTCTTTTACTGTGTCCTCTTCAAGTTTTATAGAATGGCGAACAAATATCAATCTTAAAAAAAATAAACCTGTAGTACTTAATATCCTTTTACAACCAAAAATTATAAAAAAACCTTTATTCAGTTCAATAGAACATATTTCAGTTAATAATGGTTTGTTATTTTTATCAAAAGATAAAGTTATATCTGCTTTTAAAGAAGATGATAAGAGATGGTCTGTTCAATCTCCTGTGGGAGATATCTTTAATCTTTTAATATATGAAGATCTTCTTGTTGTAACAGGTGAAAAAGGGATAGGAGGTATAGATATTTTAACAGGAAAAATAAAATGGTTTGAAGTTAATCATTATTTAAATTCTTATTCTCCTGCAATTAGTAAGGATAGATTGTTTTATGGAGATAATAAAGGTTTTGTATTTTGTAAAGATCTTTATTCTGGTAAAGAGATATGGAGATTTAGATCTCTTTTAAATACTTTATTCAGTCCGGTTATTATTAACAAAGGAGTCTTTTTCATAATCACCGAAGATAAAATATCCAAAATTTTTTTTCTTGATATTGATACTGGAACTTTATTATGGGTATTAAGTATGAAAGGTAAAGTCTTTACATCTCCTGCTGGAGATAATTATAATAAAATCTTTGTACCAGTAAATAAAATCAGGCTCTACTGTTTGAATGAAAGATCCAAAATTTTATGGGTTCGTAAGTTTGATAGAGATGATCAGATCTCTTTTTTAACTTATAAATATGGGTTTATTATAGCAGGGACTAAAAAAGGAAAAATTTTTGCTCTTGAATCTGATTCAGGTAAATTTATCTGGCAGTTTGAAAGAAAGAATACTTATCCTATTAAAGGAGTCTTTGGTTTTCTTGGAGAATTTCATATAATCTGGAGTGATAAAACAATAACGACTCATCTTTATAAAAACGGACTTTTATTAAAAAAGATACAATTTGAGGAAAGATTAAAAGATATTTTAGTTGATGAGGAAAAAGAGTGGGTTTTATCTGAAAATGGTATTTATTCTTTTTAAAAGAGTTATAGATTTGAAAAAAGATTTAGATAAAGTTATTTTTATAAAAAATATTTACGCCTGTAGCTCAGCTGGATAGAGCATCGGATTTCTAATCCGACGGTCGGGGGTTCAAATCCCTCCAGGCGTGCAGTATATTATAAAAAGGTATTAAAATGATGATATTTATTCTAATTATAGGGGTTCTTTTTATATTATTTCTTTTAATCCTCTTTAAAATAAAAGGAGATAAAGAGAAAAGACTGAATAAAGAACTATTTGAAAAAGAGAAACAAAAAAATTTTTCTGAAGCTATTAGAATTGTAGAACAGTTAATCCATTTAAGACCAAGATTTGCAGCTTATTATGTTGACCTTGCCAGAATTCAAGAAAAAAATGGAAACTTAAAAGAAAGTATTAAAATTTTTCAAAAAATGTTAGAAGAAAATATCTATTCTTCTCTTATTACTAAAGAGAAGATTATTGAAAATATAGTACGTTTATCTTTAATTCTTAAAGATTATGAGTATGCTTTTAAAAATGCATGGGTTCTGTGGAAGATAAATTCTAAAAATGTTACTGCTTTAACTGCTCTTGGCAGATTATTTGCAAGTCAGGGACAACTTGATAAAGCAGGAGAATTTTTGTTTGAAGCAATCAAATATGAACCGGATAACCCAGAAAGCAGATTCTTTCTCGGTTTGTGTCTATTAGATAAAGGTGATTCTAAGAATGCAGTTGTTCATCTTGAAAAGGCATATGAATTGAAAAATAATGATAAAAATATAATATTCTTTCTTGCAGCCTTATATATCCATGTTGGAAGAAAAGAACGAGGGTTAGAACTTCTTTCAAAGATAGGAGAAAGTATAAATTCTGTTCCTCAAAAGATATTGAATGTTGGAATACTTAAGCAGGGAATGCCTTCTTTTAATCTTGAAATGTTAAAGAGTTCTGTTTCTGATAAAAAAATAAAGATTCGTAATGTTGATGAGTTATTTGGATTATCTAAAGAAGATTTGTATGGTGTTATTAAAAAAATAATAACTAAAGTTGGTTTAACTATTAAAGAAGAACTTAAAGAAGAATCAAAAGATGTTTTTTCTGAGATTAATTTTTTATGTTACGATAAAAACAATAGTATTGTACTTTTTTCATTTATAAAAACAACCTCAGATCTTGGCGAGATTCCTCTTATGGAACTTTTACATTTATCTGAAACAAAAAAAGCTTTTAAAATCTTTCTTGTCTTTACTTCACAACTTTCAGATTCTGCTTTTTCATTTATACAGAAGAATCCCTCTTTTACAGTTATAGATAAAAATAAACTTATAAGGTTTCTTTAAATAAAATTTTACTTTTTTCGGTTAATAGATGCGATGGTCTTCATTTGAAGACCAAAAAGTTTTATAAAACCTTCTGCATCTTTTTGATTATATACGGTATCTTCTTCAAAAGTTGCAAGAGAAGGTTCATAAAGAGATTTTTCAGATTTTCGTCCAACAATAGTACAGTTTCCTTTTAATAATTTTATCCTTACAGTACCTGTTACATTTATCTGTGTTTGATCTACAAATCTTTGCAGTGCTTCTCGTAGAGGAGAGAACCATAGTCCGTTGTACACAAGTTTTGCATACTCCCTGCTTACAATCTGCTTAAAATGAATTGTATCTTTATCAAGAGTTATAGATTCAAGATCCTGATGTGCTAAAAATAGAATAGTTCCACCTGGAGTTTCATAAACTCCTCTGGATTTTATACCAACAAGTCTATTTTCAACCATATCAACACGTCCTACTCCATTTTCACCACCTACTTTATTTAAAAAAGATAAAAGTTCAACAGGTTGCATCCTTTGTCCATTTACCATAACAGGTATTCCTCGTTGAAAATATATCTCAAGATAAGTTGGATCTTCCGGAGTCTCTTTTATAGACTTTGTCAATATAAACATATCTTCTTTTGGTTCAAAGAAAGGATCTTCAAGAACTCCGCCTTCATAACTTATATGCAGAAGGTTTCTATCGCTTGAGTATGGTTTTTCTTTTGTTACAGTAACAGGTATATTATTTTTTTGAGCATATTCTATTAGTTCTTTTCTTGAACGAAAAGGCCATATTCTCCATGGTGCTATTATTTTAAGATGCGGAGCAAGAGTCATAAAAGCCATTTCAAACCTTACCTGATCATTTCCTTTTCCTGTTGCTCCATGAGCCACTGCATCTGCATTTTCTGCAATAGCAATCTCCACCTGCTTTTTAGCAATTACAGGTCTGGCAAGAGATGTACCCAGAAGATATCTATCTTCATATATGGCTCCAGCCTGAATAGCAGGAAATACATAATTCCTTACAAAATCTTCTCTTAGGTCTTCTATATAGACTTTAGATGCACCTGTCTTAAGAGCCTTTTCTTCAAGTAAGTTAAGTTCTTCTCCCTGTCCTACATCAGCACAGAATGCTATTATCTCAGCATCGTAAGTATTTTTTAGCCATTTAAGAATAACTGAAGTATCTAAGCCACCTGAATAAGCAAGGACAATCTTTTTTGGAGATGATGACATATTAAAAACCTCACAATTTTACAATTAAATTTTATCTTTTAACAGCATAACAAGTAATGCTTTCTGAAGGTGTAATCTATTTTCAGCCTGATCAAAGACGATAGAATTTGGACTATCTATTACTTCAGATTCTATCTCTTCACCTCTGTGGGCAGGCAGACAATGCATTATTTTAACATCCGATCTACATCTTTTTATAAGTTCTCTATTTATCTTATATTTTTTGAATACTTTAAGTCTTTTTTTACGTTCTTTTTCCTGTCCCATACTTACCCATACATCTGTATATATAACATCAACTTTAGATAAAACAGAAGGATTGAATTTATGTTCAATATTTATATTCTCTGGAAGATTATTACATTTGTATCCGATATGATCAAAGATTTCTTTTTTAAAATTATACTCTTCAGGCACAACAAAATTTATATTAAATCCTAAAATTACAGCAGCCTCAAGCCATGAATTTGCAACATTGTTAGCATCTCCTATGTAGCAGATATTAAGAGAATTATCAATATCTTTAAATTCTGATATTGTTAAAAGATCTGATAGAATCTGGCATGGATGTAGAAAATCAGTAAGACCATTTATAACTGGTATTGAAGAATTCTCTGCAAAAGTTATTATATCTTTATGGTTATAAGTTCTTATTATGACTCCATTAACGAATCTTGAAAAAATCTTTGCAGTATCTTCAATTGTCTCACCACGACCAAGTTGCAATTCCTGAACATTAAGATATATAGAAGATCCTCCCAACTGTCTTATACCTACTTCAAAAGAAAGCCTTGTTCTTGTAGAAGATTTGCTGAATAGAAGCGCTATTATTTTGTCTTTTAAAACATTTAGATGATGTTTTTTCTTTATCTTTCTGGCAAAAGATAATAATTGTAAAATCTCTTCTTTTGATAGGTCTTTTAAAGATATCAAATGTGATGTTTTTAATTTTATCATCAGATGCCTTTTTAACTATATTTTAAAGAGTAAATATATCTATTTATAATAAAAGTTTCCACTTTAACTGCTTTAGAATAAAAGGTGTTTTTTATAAAAAAGAGTAAAAATTCAGGATATTTTCATTTTTAAATACGAAAATAGTAAAAATAGATTTGACAATCTTTATATTAAATTATACTTTAAAAATATGAAGAACTATTATTTAGAAGAAAAGATAGCCATATCTTCTGATCATGCTGGTTTCAAACTTAAAGAGCGTTTAAAAGATTTCCTTTTAAAAAAAGGATTTGAGGTTATTGATGAAGGTGTATTTACTAATAAAAAACCTTCTGATTATCCTGACACTGCAGGTAAGGTAGCAGAACTTGTAAGCAAAGGAAAAGTTTCAAAAGGAATTGTTATATGTGGAACAGGTATAGGTGCTTCTATAGCAGCAAATAAATTTCCAAATGTCAGAGCCGCACTTGCACTTACTCCACGTTTTGCAAAATTGAGTCGTTCTCATAATGATTCTAATATCCTTGCATTAAGCGGTAGATTTATGACTTTAAATAGAGCAAAAAGTGTTCTTAGAACCTGGCTTAAAACACCTTTTTCAAACCTTGAAAGACATAAAAGAAGAATAAACAAAATTAAAGAAATAGAAAAAAGAATCGTAAGTTTACTTGTTTTATTGATTTTATTTTTTATACAAAAACCAGTATTTTGTGATAAGATAATTAGATGGGAGTATTCTTCCCTTAAAGAACTTTTATTAAAAGACGCATCTTTCTTTGACAAAGATCCCCCACGGATTTCTGTTTCTTTACAAGATTTAGATTCTGATGCAGAAACAGAATGTGTGCTTGATTTTAATGAACAAAAACCTGTTTCGGATAGAACAGGTAATTATCCTGTAAAAAGATTTAAAGTAACAAGAGATACTTCTTTTGATTTTCTTGATTCACCTGTTGCAGGTTTTATAAGAAATGATGATAGAATAGTTCTTTCAGTTTTACAGAATAAACTTCTATCAGAACAGACTGATTGTGGTAGTTTTTTTATATCCTTTTGGATATATCCTGTATTTACTTCTGCTTTCTCTGTAATCTGTGAAAGAGTATCAGTAAGAAAATCTAAAGAATATGGCATCAGAGTATTACTTTCAAACTCTAAAGTTGTTTTTAAATTTGAAAACTTTTTCTTTGATTATAAAGAAAAACCTGCAACGATAATTATTCAAAGTGAACCATTGAATAGAAATTGGACTCACATATCATGTGAATTTAATCGTATTGATGGTAAAATTCGTTTACTTGTTAATGGAGAAGAAGAGAAAGTAGTATGGGCTACAACTACAGGACTTCCTGATGGTACAGTTTTAACACCACACTTTACAGGAACAGGAGATCTTATTATAGGTAAAGATCCTTTTGGTTATATAGAAAATTTTCAGATAAGCAAAAAGAATTCAGATCTGTTTGCAGGAAAGAAAACAGTTTCAGATACAGCAGAGATAAAAACGCCAGTTGTTGAAACAACCATGTATGGTTCAAAGATTTTTGATATATCTGTTAATGAAAGACAAAAGATTAATGATCTTAAAATATTTGTTCGTTCATCAGATAATCCTTTTACAGTTGAAGATATAAAGCCAGACTGGATTGAATTTGGTAAATCAGAGATTTCAGGGAAGTATCATCAGGTTAAACTTATAATTACTAAAAATTTTAAAGGTGTAGAATCTCTTGAAGTAAAAATTAAAGAACCGATTTCACTTGAACCGCCTTTAAATGTTCAATGTAAAGTTACTAATAATTCTTTATTAGTTTTTTGGGAACCCATTGCTGATAATAGAATTAAAGGTTATATAGTGATTTTACGATACAAAACTTCCAGTGGTGAAATGGTACTACGTAAAGATGCAGGAAATGAAACTTTTTGTTTTATAGATAATCTTAAATCTGGCATAACCTATACTGTAACTGTATCTTCATATGACAGTTTTATTCCACCGAACCAGAGTATTGAATCCAGACCCTTTACAATTACAACTTTGCCTTCAAAGGAGTTAAAAAATGAATAATAATTCAAAAGAGTTTATAAGAAAGAATTTTGGTAAACTTACTCCAGAAAAGATGGCTTCTTCTCTTAATATACCCCTAAATGAAGTTCTGGCTGAAATAAAGAGACAGAATCTCGGAAAAAAAAATACTACAGAATCAAATTTAACTTTAAAACCACATTTCTTTACAAAATGGGATTATATATTTACTGCAATAGTATTTTTTATATCACTCTGTCTTTATGTTTATACACTTTCTCCTGGTATATGTGCTGGTGATTCTGGAGAATTAACTTCTGCAGTTTTCTTTCTTGGTAATGCGCATTCACCTGGTTATCCTTTATACTGTATTGTAGGAAAATTTTTTATGAATATGCTACCTTTTATTGGTAGAGCAGTATATAGATTAAACTTTTTTTCTGCTTTTGGTGGTGCTCTGACTGTTGCAGGACTTTTTCTTGTGCTTATAAAACTTTTTAATAGAGTATGGCAACAAAAAGAAGAAGAAGAACCTGAACTAAAAGGAAGAATTCGTGAATGGCTTCTTGTTAGAATTCCTGCTTTTGCAGCTTCATTGTTTCTACTTTTTAGTGATGAACTCTGGGCTCAATCTGTAATCTCAGAGGTCTATACTCTTAATTCTTTATTTGTTCCTGTTTTTATTCTTATTCTTTTAAAATGGGATGAAATGTTAGAAACAGAACCTTCTCTTCTTAATGAACATAATTATTACTGGAATAAGGCTTCAAAATTTTTATATGCTTTTTATTTTCTGCTTGCCTTTTCTCTTGGAGATCATCACATAATGCTTGGCGTTATTTTACCATGTTTCTTTTTTATTTTGACTAAATATTTAAAAACAAAATCTTCAAAACTTGTAATTCTTTTTGTAAGTATTGCTTATTTTTCTGTTGTATTAGGAACTATTCAGGTAAAGGTTCCTTTTTTTATAATCTTTCTCTGTCTTGCAACTGCAGCAATTATAATTTTAAGTAAGAATGCAAAATTTGTTTTTGTTCATATTATAGCATTATTCTTTATTGCATTGGGACTTTTTGTATATGTCTATATGCCAATAAGAGGTCATGCTTATGCACCTGTTCACTGGGGAGTTCCAACAACATGGGAAAGATTCTCTGCTGTAGTTCTTCGTAAACAGTATCAGGGTTTTGCTCAAGCAGCAGAACTTTTAAGTATTAAATATAGATTTATGCAATTTATAATATGGCTAAAATGGCTTATAAATGAATTTTCTTTGCCTGTTTTTTTACTTGGGATACCAGGTCTGATTCATCTTTGGAAAAGAGATAGAAGAGTTTTCTGGTTTACACTCTCTTTTATTCCTTATTATGTTTTTGGTCTTCTTATTTTTAATAATTTTAAATTTACACCTCGAGACGAATTCTTTGCAGAGGTCTTCTGGATTCCTTTTTATGTAGTATATGCTATCTGGCTTGGTTATGGAGTAAGATTTTTAATACTTGGCGCTTTGAAATTTTCACAAAAGATCCATCTTAAAAAAGAATATGCAGGATTGGCTTGTGGTGTTATAATGGTTCTATTTTCAGGTTTTACTTTTAATAAAAATTTTGAAGATAATAATTTAAGAAACAACTTTGAAAATGATAATTATGGACTTAATATGCTTATGACCTGTGAACCAAATGCAATACTCTTTACTGAAGGTGGTGATAATCAAGTCTTCTCTCTTTTATATCATCATCTTGTAGAACATCTTCGTCCTGATATGCAAATATGGGATCAAAAAGGAAATGTTTTTGAAGGTTTATATGGAGATCTTATGAGAATAACAACACAGCAACTTGCTGAAAATCAGATCACAGGCGATTACAGCCAGTGGGCAACAGGTAGACCAATATATTATACATGGAAAGATTATAATAGAATAAATGAAATTAATCGTAGATACTATCTTTCTAAAGGAGAACCAGCAAGAGGTTTTGTTACAACAGGTATTCTTTATAGAATTCAGCCTGAAAATATTCCTTATAATGATAGGTTTGATTATTGGGGCCATTATAAATTCTTATGGGAAAAGATTCCAGAAGAGGCAAGACATTGGGATTATCTTGCACGAGAAATAGTAGCAAATTATAATTTTCAAATCGGAGATAGATATCTTCAGGAAGCAGAAGAATTTAAAAATGCTTATAATAACGGATTAACTTCCTGGAAAAATATACCACGATCAAAATTTATTGAAAAAATAGACCAACTTGAAGAAGAAGGATTTAAATATTATGAAAAAGCAGCATGGTTTGGATTTGATATGGTTGCAATACATTTTAATTTTGGAATCTTTCTTGAACAAAAAGCTATAGATCATCTTAGAAGAGGAAGGACTGACAAAGCAATAGATTATTTTAATAAAGCAATAGAGAAATATAAAAATGCTGTTTTAACAGACAGAGAAGAGATTCGTGCTTATCTTAATCTTGCAGCAGCGTATGAAAGACTTGCAAGTGTTATTGAAACAAATGAAACAAAATATCTTTCTGAGGCAAAAAAAGTTTTAGAGAAAGCAAAAAAAATATCTCCTTCTTACCCTCAGTTAGATGGTTTTCTTCAGAGAATATCTAATAAATTGAACTTCCCGAATGAAAAATTGAATCAATTGCAAGAAAAGATAAATAAAAATCCTTCTGATAGAGAATCTGTTGATCAACTTGTTAAAGGATTGATATCAAGAGGAGATTTACAACCTGCTGTTCAGTTCCTTGAAAATATAATAAAATACTATCCTCAGGATTTAAACTTTTTAGGAACTCTTGCTTCTTTAAATGGACAGATGGGTAATTTAGAAAAGACAGTATTTTATCTTGAAAAGATGGGTAAAATCCAGCCTTTTAATGCTGTTATATGGTATAATATAGCAGAGATTTATCTAAAGCAACAAAATATTCCAAAGGCTGTTGAATATTATAAAAGAACTATAACCACAGGTCAGAACAATCCTGCTTTTCAGCAGCAGGTTCAGCAAGCAAGACAGAGATTACAGAGTCTTAATGTTAAGCCGTGATAAGACCTTCAATAGATCTACTTCATTTTAAAGTAAAACATAAACAGCAAAAACCAAGACCTTTTTTAAGATGGATCTTTATAATATTTCTTGTCATAGTTGCATTGTGGCTTGTAAGAGAGATACTGTTTTTTACTCCGTATCTTGCAGAACGGTCAAAGATGTTTGTTGAAGTCAACAAACAGTTAAATATGTGCCCTGAAAAAGCAGTTGTTCTGGAAAAGAAGAACTATTATCAAAAAATAATTAATAATCTTTTAAAGATCGTTACAAAAAATCCTACGCATGAACAGGCATACATTCTTCTTGGTAAAGCATACTGGTTACGTAGTAGAATAGAAGAAGAACCTGTTTTAAGACAGAATTTAATAAATAAAGGGATTTTATTTTTACGTAAAGGTTTTGCAATATCTCCAAAATTTCGTTTTGGAGAAGGACATTATATCCTTGGTGAACTTTATTATGAGAAAGGAAAGGACTGGTATTTTGAGGCTCTGTCTGAATACAGAAAAGCTAAAAGACTTGGTTTTTATGGAAAGGATATGGAAAAACGTATAGCATATATTCTACTTGAAAAAGAAGAATACGGTCAGGCTGTTAAAGCATGGCAGACTGTTCTTTCTTCTAATAAAGATCCAGAATCTTATCTTTTTTGTGGTGTTGCTTTTTATAATACCGCACGAACTGATCTGGCTGAACAGTATTTTAATTATGCTGTTGAAATGTATCGTGAAAATCCTGAAAAATGGAATCCAGAATTTCTTGCACTCTCCTGGTTCTGGCTTGGAAAAATGTATCATGATAAAAAAATTTATGATGTTGCAGAAAAATATTATAAAAAAGCTCTTCAGATAAGTCCTGATAATTTAGAATTTTTAAAAAAACTTTCAGAACTCTATAATGAAATTCATAATATAAAGGCTGTTAAAGATATTGAAATTCGTATAAAGAGTCTCTCTTCTTCCCCTTTGACTGAAAAAAGGAAAAGATAATGCTAATCTTATTAAGAATTTTTATTACAGTTATTAGTGCTATCTTTCTTGCTCTTTCTTTTACAAACCGCTCTTTTCAAATCTTTTCTTTTTTATTCTATCTACCTTTTCTGGATGCTTTATGCAGATTGAATGGAAAAAAACGTTATTTTTTTATTCTTCTTTTTTATCTTACATTCTGGTTTGTTCTTACATTTTGGATCCGTATATTCCATTTTCTTGCTTTACCTTCAGTACTTTTAGGATTTACAATATATATTTCTCTTTGGACTTTTTTGACATCTTTTATTTTAAACAAGTTTCAAAGATATAGAGTTATTCTAATTCCTGTTTTAATAATAGCGCTTGAATATTTTACTGAGATTGGATATCTTGGTTTTCCGTGGGGCCCTGCTGCAGGATCTGTCTCATTTAAATTGCCTCTTATTCAAGTTGCAGATATAGGTGGAGTACATTTTGTCTCTTTTCTTGTTGTTCTGGTAAATATGATTGTGTATGAAATTTTATCTTCTTTAAAAGAAAAAAATAGACTTATTAAATATTCAATCTCTTTAGTTATTATTTTAATTTTATGGTACAGTTATGGAATCTTTCGTTTATCAGAACCTCTTTCTCAAACTTCTTTTCGTGCAGGACTTGTTCAAGTAAATGTTAATCCAAGATACGACTGGCAAAAAATTAAAGATAAAGTCCTTGAAAGACTTGAATATTATACTGCTATGGCTGTAAAGAAAG
>Ga0272448_1005638_pt1 | contig 13771 bp, 11 predicted proteins | sample YNPCB0191_FD_202220 | JGI IMG/M metagenome (GOLD analysis project Ga0272448, IMG submission 202220) | Hot spring sediment microbial communities from Yellowstone National Park, WY, United States - YNP-CB-019-1 | ecosystem: Environmental > Aquatic > Thermal springs > Hot (42-90C) > Sediment...
CCTCCGGGCGATCCCGCAGCCCTTGCAGAGGCGATCCTGACCCTCTACCGGGACGAGGCCCTGAGGGACCGTCTGGCGCGTGCAGGAAAAGACCACGCGCAGGCCACCTTTACCGCTGAGAGGTTCGCAGAGGAGATGGGGCGTCTTTACCTGGCATGTCTCGAGGGCGGCAGGCGGTGAGAATCCTCATGCAAAGCCGCAGGGATCTTTTGAGCCTTGTCGGCGGGGATACCATCCAAGTGCTCAAGACCAAGGAGTATCTCGAAAAGCTCGGGGTCAGGGTCGATATCAGCCTCGATCTCGATCCGGACCTGGCCGGGTACGACCTCGTCCACGTGTTCAATATCACCAGAATCCACGAGACCTACCTCCAGGTGCGACACGCGAAAAGGCGCGGCTGTCCTGTGGCGGTCTCGCCGATCTACCATGACCTGACAGAATACTACGAGAAGGGAAACTTCGGGGCAGTCCGCCTTCTGTACAAGCTCGTACAAAACGAGACGGCTCGAGAGGTTTTGAGGGATCTGGCCTCCTTCGGAAAGGATGCTCAAGCCCTCAAGGCGCTGTGGCGTCTCTGGCGTACCGGCTACAGGGAAGAGCAAAGAGAGGTCCTGTCAAAGGCCGACGTGATCATCCCCAATTCATATATGGAGCGCGACGCCATCGTGACTGACTTCAGGATGGACCACAACTACGTCGTCGCCTACTACGCCCCCTCCCGGCACTTTCTCGACGCCTCTGCCGACCCGTTCGTGAGGAGGTATCGCCTCGAGGGCTTCGTGCTGTGCGTGGGCAGGTTCGGCGCCCGCAAGAACCAACTCGGCCTGATCCGCGCCCTCAAAGACACCGATATCCCTCTCGTTTTTGTCGGTTTCCCGTTCAACAGACAGTACGTCCGCGCTTGTAGGAGGGAGGCGGGTGATGCTACAATTTTTCTCGACTGGATTCCTCACGAGCAGCTGGGCAGCGCGTACGCCGCTGCCAAGGTCCACGTACTGCCCAGCTGGTTCGAGACATGCGGCCTGGTCAACCTCGAGGCCGGACTGGCCGGCTGCAATGTCGTCTCCACTGATCGAGGGTATACCAGGGAGTATTGCAAAGAGTATGTGTGGTACTGCGACCCCTCCTCTCTCTCATCCATAAGGGAGGCGGTCCTCGAGGCCTATGCCGCAGAGAAGACCGAGGCGTTCAGGAAGCATGTGCGAGAGAGCTTCGATTGGGAAAAGACGGCGAGGGCGACCCTCGAGGCGTACGAGAGCGTCCTGTAGCTGGTCTCTTGTGAGAACCGTATGCACGAGCTTACCGTTTCGATCGTGAGCCATGGGCACAAGGAGTATTTGGACGCCTGTCTCGATTCCGTGTTCAGGGCCTCGGGCTCTGTGGACCTCGAGGTCTATCTGGTCGTCAACACCCCGGGGGACGGTACTGAAACCCTTGTGCGGTCGCGCTACCCCAGCGTCAGGGTGCTCGCCAACCAGCGGCCCCGCGGCTTCTCCGAGAACAACAATCGCGTCTACAGGGCCACACGCAGCAAATACTTTCTCCTCCTGAACCCCGACACCGTGGCGTTCGACGGCAGTCTCGCGCGCCTGGTCGGATTCCTCGACGAGACCCCCCAGGCAGGCGCCTGCGGTCCCAAGCTCGTCTACCCCGACGGGAGGCTGCAACTGTCGTGCAGGTACTTTCCCACGATCGGGTCGGTCCTCGTGCGCAGGACACCCCTGAGAAAGGCCTTCCCCAACAGCAAGCTCGCGCGTGACTACACGATGGCGGACTGGGATCACAATTCGGTCAGAGAGGTGGACTGGGTTTTCGGGGCGTGCCTCATGGTGAGGAGGGCCGCCGCAGACAGCGTGGGCCTCCTCGACGAGGATTTGTACCTTTTTTGCGAAGACATCGACTGGTGCTACCGCATCAAAAAGGCAGGGTGGAAGATCTTCTACGTGCCCGAGGCCGTCGTCCAGCACGACCTCGACGATGCGAGCTACGAGCGGTACTGGGGAAGGCAGAGGTTCCTTCACTATGCCTCGATGTATCGGTACCTGAAGAAGCATATGGTCCCTTGGAATCGAGCCAAGTGGCTCGCCGGACCGCACCGAAACGGGCGGCGAGAAGCACGCCCTGACGGCGGGCAATAGGAGGGGCGCTCCATTCATGGGGATGACGCACTCGGCCCATAGAAGCCCGGAGCCTTTCGAAAAATGGGCAAGGGCCTTCGATATCCTCCTGGTCCAACCGGATCAGGGCGCGTTTGTGCGCTCGCGGATATTTCACCCGGGCGTGGAAATACCCCTCAATCTCACTTCCCTGGCCGCGTACCTGGAGAGAGGCGCCCTGAGGTGCGAGATCCTGGACTTGAGACTTTTCGACAACCCCCAAAGGACGCTCGAGCGCGTGATCGCCGAATACCGGTTCCCGGTAATGGGTATCAGCGCTTACACGAGCGAGATAGAAAACGCAGGCAAGGTCGCCAGTGTGGCCAAACGTCTCAGGCCTGAGGTCGTCACCGTCGTGGGAGGCTACCACGCCTCTGCAGTCCCGCAGGAGACCTTGGCCGCGTACCCTCACTTCGACTACCTCATTCGGGGCGAGGGAGAGGTGAGCCTTTCCTCGTTCATAAGAAAGGTACTCGCCGGAGAGGACCTGAAGGATCATCGCGGGCTCGTCTACCGCAACGCCTCGGAGATCGTCTTGAACCCAAAGGAACCAGAGATCGCCGACCTCGACAGCCTGCCTCTGACGGCCCGTGACAAGATCCCGATCCATCATTACCAGCCAAAGCCTGCCACGGGAAACTTCATGAGACTCCCCACGACTGGGATCATGTCGAGCAGGGGCTGCCCGTTCGAGTGCGCCTATTGCAGCAAGGGGGTATGGGGCAGATCGATCCGGTTTCGCTCGCCCGGATCCGTGGTCGAGGAAATCGAGAGCTGCATCGAGCGGTACGGGATACGCGATTTCCGGTTCTACGACGATGCCCTGACCAACCCTGCGTGGGATCTCGAGAGCTTCTGCCGCATGATCGTGGCCAGAGGGCTCGATATCACCTGGAACTGTTACAGCAGGGTGGATCACGTGACCGAGGAGAAACTCCAATGGATGAAGGATGCCGGATGCTACCACATAAAGTACGGTGTGGAGTTCGGCACTGAAAAGGCCCTCCGCCTCACCCACAAGAACACCACCCTCGACGATGCCCGCAGAGCGGTAGCGCTCACAAAGAAGATGGGCATAGAGTGCAAAGCCAGCTTCATCTTCGGCGTGCCCGGAGAGACCGTGGAAGATTGCGCAAAGACGCTCCAATTCGCCCTGGAGCTTTCCCCTGATCTTGCGAGCTTCTACCCGTTCGACCTTTTCCCCGGGACGCACTTTTACGCCCTGGCCAAGCAGAACATGAAGGATCACTGCGACAAGACATTGCCACGGCAGGTGAGCGAACGCCTCGCCCAGAGAGCCTACTATCGATTCTATCTGAGACCGCGCTATATCGCCCAACGTGCCAAACGGGTCTTCCGGCACCCCAAAAGAGAAATCGTGCTCCTCAGCAACGGTCTCAAAATGATGGGCAAATTCTTCTTGAAGTCGATCCTCAAGGACGAGAGGTTCTGACAGAGGCACACATGGAGTCGGCCGCTGTGTTAGGGAGAGACACACCCGTCGGGCTCGTAAGGAGAGGGCTCAGGTACGGGAGGATCCTCCTCGGCGCCCGAACGGGGCGGTGGGCGTTCTCAGGGCCCCTGTACGTGCAGCTCGGCCCGAGCTCCTCGTGCAACTTTAGGTGCGTGATGTGCTGGGATCACGGGCCTGGCGCTGCGGGGGACGACCGCTTGCGGCAAAGGGCGGAAGACTCCCACGCGGCGGCCGCCACGACATCCATGTCGGCGGGCAGGCGGAACGGCCTTTTCGAGTTCGACCGTCTCCCCGGGCTCCTCGACGACCTGTTGAATATGGGCACCCGTCGCATAAAACTGACCGGACGGGGCGAGCCTCTTCTCCACCCGCAGTGGCGGGAGATGATCGCGCTCGTCAAGCGCAAGGGCATGCGGTGTACCCTGACCACCAACGGTTCCCTCCTCGAGGAAGGCGACGCCGAGGTGCTGGCGGGCCTGGGGTTGGACGAGATCGAGATAAGCCTCAACGCCGCAACTGAAGCCACGTATGCCGAGATTCACGCACGGGGCGGAGCAGAGGGCTTCCACAGGATCCTCTCGTGGGTTCGCAGGCTCGCCGACGCCAAACGCGCCAAAAGGAGCAGGCACCCGCGGGCGATCCTTTCCTTCGTCGTCCTCAAGAACAATTACGCCGAGATCGCCGAGCTGCCGGCCGTGGCAGAGAGATATGGTTTCGAGCAGATCGCCTTGAGGAGGGTGAGCTTCCCCGAGGGTGCCCGTGCCTACATGCTGGACCGCGAGGATGTGGTGCACTTGCAGCAGGTTCTCGCCCGCACTATCGAGCGGTGTGCCGGCAAGCCCCTCGCCCACAATTGCGGCGAGATCCTGCGGTGGGGGCCGAGCCTCACCCACCGGAGCCCCGAGGAACACAACCTCCTCCTCGCGACCCCCTGTTATGTGGGATGGTATTTTTGCCAGATACAGGCCGACGGGTCGGTCTACCCTTGTTGTCAGTGTACACGACCGATCGCCACCCTCGAGGAGGCGCCCTTGAGCACGATATGGCGCGCGCCGCCCTACCGGGCCTTCAGGAGGCATACATTCCGGGACGACGCATGGAAAAGGCGGGAAGCAGACTGCGGGTGCCTCTGTAGCGAGTGCGGCTTCCTCAGACACAATCTTTCTATTGACCGAGTACTACGATGGAGACGCTTTCGAGCAGCGACACCGCCAGCCGTATGGAGCCTTCGGGACCTGGAGCGCTTCTGAGCGACGGGCGGGCGGCATCGACGGAAACGAGTACGGCAGTGGACGTCTCCGTGCTCATCGTCAACCACAATCACCGCAAATACATCGCGACGTGTTTGGACAGCATCATCTCCAACACGCGGGGGGTGACCTACGAGATCATCGTGGTCGACAACTGCTCGACCGACGGCAGTCGGGAGTTCATCGAGAAACACTACCCTTCGGTCCGCCTGCTGGCGAACACCAGGATCCAAGGTCTGGCTCAAAACAACAACAGCGCCATAAGGAATGCTTCAGGGCGCTATATCCTTCTGCTCAACCCGGATACAAAGATCTATCCCGGCGCGATGGAATACATGGTGCGCTTTATGGATCACCACCCGGGGGTCGGGGCCTGCGGCAGCAAGTTGCTCAACGCCGACGGCACCCTGCAGTACAGCTGTCGAAACTTTCCCACCCTCGCGGCGGTTCTTTTCAGGGGCTTGTCGCTGGCCCGGTGGTTCCCGATCCCCCGCTCTTATCAAAGGTACCTCATGGCCGATTGGGATCACAACCAGATACGGGAGGTGGATTGGGTCCTCGGCGCGTGCCTCATGATACGGCCCGACGCCTTGAAAGAAGTGGGGCTGATGGACGAAAAGTTCTTCCTCTACTACGAGGAAATCGATTGGTGCTATCGGGCGAAAAAGAAAGGCTGGAGGATCGTCTATCTGCCCGGGGCAGAGGTCATGCACCACTACCTGCGTATGAGCGCGGGCGGGATGCCGGGCAGGCTCACGCTCATCCACATGAAAAGCATTGTCCGATACTTTCGCAAACACTTTTGGTCTATTTTCAAGGATCACCTGTTCTGAGAGCCTCTTCCTGGGGGCCGCTTTTTCGCACAGACCCCTTCCCCCGGCCGGAGGATGCAGGTACCGCGCGTCCGATGCACATTCTCGTTCTGACCTTTCTCGACTACCCGAGCTACGAGGGAGGGGCCATCCGACTCCGCCACATAAGCAGGGCGCTCGCCGCCCGGGGTCACCGGATAACGGTCGTGGCCCCCGCGATCGATTTTCAGACCCCCGCAAAGGAATCCAGCGGGGCGGAGTCGATACTTCGAATCCCCATGCACTATCTCCCCCGGGTGGCCCGGCTGCCTTTTCTCCCCCGGCTCGTCTTTGCGATTCAGTTCACCCGGGCGGTCCGAGCGCTGTGGGCTGCAGCTGAGATCAGAGGGGACGTGGATCTCATCCAGATCGAGGAGCAGTTCCCGTTGGTGGCCCCCGCCGTGTTTCTCAAGTCAAGGACAGGCGCCCCGATACTCCTCGACGACGTCGTTTTGTTCCACGCCATCGTGAGCGCCAAGGCGCGCCGCTCCTTCGGCCCTGCCCTGGCACGTGCGGCCGCCTGGTCGCTCCTCAGGGCCGAACGAGCGGCCTTCGCCCGGTGCGATTACTTCACCTACGCCTCTGCCCGAGCACAGGACTACCTCGGCGAGCGGGGCTTCTGCGGCCATGTCTTTTTCCCCAACGGTGTCGACACCGCCCACTTTCGGCCAGGCCCGCGCCGACGCCGTTCGGTGGAGCGCCAGGTGTTCTTCAGTGCGAGCCCCCGTTCGGACCAAAACCTCCAGGCAATCGAAAACCTCCTCGACGCAACCCCTCGGATCCAGTCGCGCTGCAGACGCCCCGTGCGCGTCGACATCGTCTGCGGGCCTCGGGCGTGGGTGCCTCCGAGGATCCTCCAGAAGGCGAGGGCCGTGGCCGGGGTCACCCTTCACGACACCCTGCCGGATATCCTCCCCCTGATCCAGGAGGCCGATCTCACCGTATTGCCGTATACCCCAGGGCATCACATCACCGGCGGCGCGCGGCTCAAGGCCCTCGAGTACCTCGCCTGCGGCAAGGTCCTCGTCTCCACACCCGAGGGGGTCGAAGGGCTGGCCGGGCTCGTGCCCGGGACACACTATCTCGAGACCCCCACCCTCGAGGGGCTGATCGATCTGACGGTCGGGGTGCTGGAGCGACCCGCTGCATACGCACCGATAGGCGAGAGAGGCCGTTCCTTGGTCCTCGAACGATACAGCTGGGAGGCTGTGACACAAGACTACCTCTCGTTCGTGGAGTCGGTGGCGGGGAGGCGGACATGACGCGTGTCTCTGTCATACTGCCTACCTATAACGAGGCCGAGAATCTGCCGGTTATCGTGCCGGAGATCTCGCGCGTCCTTGCAAAGGAGGGGCTGGACCACGAGATTCTCGTCATCGACGACCATTCCCCTGACAAGACCGCCGAGGTCGCGCTCTCGCTGGCCCGCACCTACCCGGTCAGGGTACATGTCCGCACCGAGGAGCGCGGACTTGCCACGGCCGTGATAAAAGGGTTCGAGCTTGCACAGGGGGAGATCTGTGTCGTCATGGATGCCGATTCGAGTCACCCTGTGGAGAGGATCCCGGACATGATCCGTCCGATCCTCGAGGACCGGTGCGACGCGACTGTGGGGAGCAGGTACAGGCCCGGCGGATCCTGCCTCAACTGGCCGTGGACCAGAAGGCTTGTGAGCAGGCTCGCCAGAGGCATCGCCAGGGGGCTGACCACGCTCTCCGACCCCACGAGCGGTTTCATGGCGATAAAAAGGAGCCTTTTGGAAGGCCTCGATCTGGATCCTATAGGCTGGAAGATCGTCCTGGAGGTCGTGGTCAAGGCCGACCCTCGTCTCCTCGAGGTCCCTATCGTCTTTTCGGACCGAAGACTGGGCAGAAGCAAATTGAACGCCAAGGCCCAAAAAGAATACCTGATACACCTCTGGCGGCTCTACCGTTACAAGTACAAGTGGAGCAAGGCCCCTCGCTTTTCGAGAACCCCGGGCCCGGGCGCGGCCGCGAAGCGCTCTCGCCGACCCCCGGCTGAGACGACCGAGAAAAGGTAGCTCATGGCCTTAAAACGCCTGTCATCATCGACTCTCGTTGTGCTCGCTCTAGGGCTCGTGTTCATCAGTGCAGGCCTGCTGTTTCTTGCCCCGGGCAAGCTCGAGTGCGCCTTGCTCTCCCTGAGCCCGGACGCTCACTTCACCCAGCTGACACGTTCTCTCTTGGCCGTAATGCCGCGTGCCGTGCTCCTCCTCGGAGTGTGCACGATCCTGGCCACGGTATGGAGGAGACCGTTGCTGCGCCTGCTCGAGCGCGTGGGAGGGCTCCTCGAGGCCCTGCCCGAGGATGCCTATGCGGCGGGGCTCGTGGCGGTCGCCTTGGCCGTGCGGCTTGCGTGGGTAGTGAGTATCGACACACAACCAGTGGTCGACTTTGCCTACTATGAAGAGAAGGCCTGGGAGGTGGCCCGGGGACTCGGCTATCAGGCAGGCGGCAAGCCCACGGCCTTCCGACCACCAGGATATATCCTGTGGCTGGCGGCGATCTACGCTGTCTTCGGGAGGAGGCCCCTCGCAGGCCAGATTGCCAATGCCGTACTGAGCGCCTTGGTCTGCCTCCTCGTCTATCGCATCGCTCGAAAGGAACTCCCCCTCGGGGCGAGCAGGGCCGCCGGAGTCATCGCCGCCTTTTTCCCAAGTCAAATCTTCTATTGCTCGCTTCTGGGTACAGAGGGCCTGTTCACCTTTCTGTTCGTCACTGCAGTCTGGATGTGGGTACAAGGCCTCGACCGGGCCTCGTGGAAGATCGATGCAGCAACCGGCCTCTCGCTCGGTCTGGCAACCCTCGTGCGGCCTGTCTCCTTGTTTCTGCCGGGGGTGCTGTTTCTCCATCTCAAACTCTACGGCAAGGGGTGGGCCGAAAGCGCGAGGCGGCCTTTTGTCGTGGGGCTGGTCATGCTCTTGACGATCCTTCCCTGGAGTCTTCGCAACCTGATCGTCATGAAGGCGCCTGTGCTGATATCCACCAATGGCGGCATTACCCTCTGGATGGGCCTCAACGAACAGGCGACCGGCACCTTTATGAGTGTGCCTGCCGGCCACCCGCTCCGTGCCATCGAGGACGAGATCGAAAAGAGCGAGGCCGCCAGCCGTCTCGCGCGGCAATTCGCCGTCGAGCACCCCGGCCGGGCCCTGGCCCTGACCCTGAAGAAACTCTTCTATCTGTACGCCACGGACTTGAGCGGCGCCCAGTTCAGCTTTGCAAAGACACAACGACCTGTCCCCACAGGATTCAAGGTCTGGAGCATGATCGCAGCTCAGGTCTTCTACCTCGCAGCAATGGCCCTGGCGCTGTGGGGCGGCGGCCGTTTTTTTCCTCGATGGAGGCACGCGCCAGTCCAAGGGCTCCTCGTCGGCATGCTCCTCTACTTCACGTTCTTTTACGCCGGCATTTTCCACGGCGAGGACCGCTTCCACCATCCCCTCGTGCCCCTGGTGTCTGTCCTTGCAGCGCGAGGGGCCTTCGGCCAGCCCAAGAGAGTCTCGCAAGGGGGATCCTATGTGCGCTGAGAGCCCAGACAGGGAGACCGTACCGGTGTGCGATCTGTGCGGGTCGGACCGAACCCGCAGGGTCTTCGAGGAAAGAGGCTTCCCCATTGTCCGGTGCCGTCGCTGCGGCCTGGTGTACGTCACGCCGAGGCTCACCCAGGCCAAGATCGCAGAGGTCTTCGATGCCTTTGCAAAGGGACAAAGAGACAAGATCAGCGCGGAACTCGGTCTCGGCCCCCTCTGGGACAGGGAGTCGCCCCGGGAGAAAAAGCGCTACGACGAGTGCCTCGGGTTTCTCCTGGGCAGGCTCCCCCCTGGATCGAGAAAGCTGCTCGACGTCGGGGCGGGCAACGGCAACCTTGTCATCAGGGCCAAGCAGATGGGGTTCGACCCTTTTGCCTTCGACGTCATGTCCGGCCACATAGAGAGGCTCTCCAGGGAACACGGGATCCCGGGGGCCAGTGCCCCAAGTCTTCACCATGCCGCCCTGCCTGAAGGCAGTTTCGACGCCGCCACCCTCTGGGACGTCCTCGAGCACCTCCCCGCCCCTTCCTCGGTGCTGGCAGAGATACGCCGCATCCTCAAGCCCGGCGGGATCCTCGCGCTCAAAACGCCCAACTACAACTGGCTCATCCTCAAGGCCAATCTCATCACCAGGACCCTCGGCAAAGACGCCCACAAGCGCACACAGCTGCTGAGCAATTTCGGGGTCTTCGCGCCGGAGGTCCACCTCTACAATTTCACGCCGCGCACCCTCGCACTGATGCTCGAAAAAACCGGCTTCTCCCTGATCAAGATCTCTCTTGCCAGAAGCACCGAGCCGGTCAGCAGGATAAGCCTGCTCGCCCACGACGCGGTCACCTACGCAGCCCGGGTCCTCTATCGCCTGAGTCTCGAGAAGGTGAATCTCAACCCGTCCCTGACCGCGTATGCAGAAAAGAGGTGAGGTCGTCCGTGCGGCGGGAACACACCGGGAGGAATCAGGGATCCCCGACCGGTATCTTGCGGAACGGAGGCAGGGGGTAGAGCTTGTCTGCGAACGTGTGGCGCCTGAAGCCTATTGCCTCCCTGTGAACGATGTAGGCATAGCGGGCCCGTTCCGCCCTCTTCCAGGCCGCCGTGTAACGGGAGACGGCCTCGGCGAGATCGTCTCCCCCGTGCCTCGTGCCCGTCTCCCCGTGCCGCTCCGAGAGGGGGGCCGGAGGGATCTTCCCTGAACGCCTCGCGCACGCGCGCTCCAGCGCCGCCTCGGCTCTCTTGAGTTTCTCGAGTGCCTCCTCGAGCTTCTCTGCCTCTCTGCGCAAGGTCTCGGCAGCCTCTTTGAGAAACTCGACCTCTTCAGGCGTCAGTTCGGATGTCTTCTTCCCCAGCAAGCCCATCGCTTCGGCCTTTGTCCCTGGCCAACTCGAGGGGGGGATGGCCTCGCACCCGTCGATTCGCTGAGCCCGCACCCCGGCCGGACAGGGCGTCAAAACTATTGTCCATTGCGCCGCCTGTGTCGGTCAAGCTCTCGGCACCCCCAAGCGGTGCAGGCCGAAGGGTCGGTCGAGCAGCTTTTTTTGTTCGAGGCATTGTGGTAGCGTAAAGGCGGTGTCTGACTCAGAAAGAGGAGTAAAGGACATGAACACACGGACAAAAGGGTCGCACCCCCGTACGAGTCGGTCCCCTGCGTCGGCGGCAGGGCTCGTCTTCCTTGCGGGCTGCCTTGTCTGCGCCCTTGCGTGTTCAGGGAACGGCTCTGGGGAACCCACCCCGAGCAGCCCTCCGGCTCCCCAGGAGAGCAGGCTCACCCTCTTGCATACGAACGACATGCACTCCGAGCTGATCGGCTTCGGGCCCAATGCCGAGTGCACCCCGCTCAGTACAGGGGACGACACGACGATCGGCGGCATCGTCAGGATCGCCGGCAAGGTCAAGGAGATAAGGGCCGAGAGGGATGCCCGGGGGATCCCCACCCTGTTGGTCGACGCGGGCGATTTCATGATGGGCTCTGCCTTCGAACTGCTTAGGGGCGCTGTGGAGCTCGGCGCGATGAACGCCATGAATTACGACGTGATCACGCTGGGCAACCACGAATTCGATTGGGGGCCGTCGGGGACCGCGACCATACTCTCGCATGCACAGGGCCTCCCCGTGGTGGCGTCCAACCTCGTCTTCAGCCAAGACGACCCGCGCGACGACGCGCTCGCCGACCTTTACGAGCAGGGGGCGATAAGGCCGTATCTCATAAAGACGGTATCCAACGGCCTGCGCGTCGGCTTTTTCGGGCTCCTCGGCAAGGACGCAGTCTCTGTGGCACCCTTTGCCTCCCCTGTCACCTTCTCCGATCAGGCTGAAGCTGCCCGTGCCATGGTGGCTTCGCTCCGAGCAGCAGGCGTAGATCTCATTGTCTGCCTCTCCCACTCAGGCCTTCAGGAAGACAGCGCCCTGGCAGCTACGGTCCCCGGCATCGATGTCATTGTGAGCGGTCATACTCACGAGACCACAGAGGCGCCCCTGATCGTGGGCGAGACCCTGATCGTCCAGGCAGGCTCCTACGCCCGCTTTCTGGGCGTTCTCGACCTCGACCTTTCCGAAGGCCGACCGCGCCTGCTCGCATACGAGCTGGTGGATATCGACGACACTATCGAGGGCGATCCACAGATCCAGGCAGCTCTCGAGCGTTCCGTTGAGGAAGTGGACGAACAGATATTGCGGCCCATGGGCTGGGAGTTCTTGAAGCCTGCCTTCGAGACCCCTTTCGATCTTGTCTCGAGGGACGGTCAGGAGAGTACCTTGGGGAACCTCGTCACGGACGCCATGCGGTGGATGGTGGACAGGTACGAGTACGACCCGGAGGATCCTTCTTCCCAACGGGTCGATTTTGCGATCGAGTCCCACGGGGTCATTCGGGACGACATCCTCACAGGCACGAGCGGCATCCAGTCCTTTGCCGATGTCTTTCGAGTGCTGCCGCTGGGGTTCGGCCTGGACGGGGCCGTGGGCTATCCGATGCTCACGATCTACGTGACTGCGGAGGAGATCAAGAAGGCGATGGAGGTCATCACCACGGTGTATCCGCTCAAAGGGAGCGATTACTGGCTCAACGTGAGCGGACTCAGGGTAGAGTACGCCAAGAGAGGCATCCCCTTCTTCTTGGTGCGCAACATCTACGTGGGGGACGACGAACACGGGTATTCGCCAGAGCCTCTCGATACGAGCCCTGCCAACCCGAGGCTCTATAAAGTTGCCGTCAATTATTACGTTGCCCAGTTCATAAGGGTCATAGGCGAGTACACGTATGGGATCCTGACGATCGTTCCCAAGGACAAGAACGGCGCGAGCTATCTCGACAAGAGCATTCACCCCGGCGGTCTCGACGAGGCCCGGGTGGACACGGACCCTGTGCAGCCCGGGATCCAGGAGCTGCAGGAATGGAAAGGGCTCCTCGACTACGTGGCCTCCTTCGACGATACCGACGGCGATGGCATCCCCAACGTGCCTGAGCGTTACCGGGGGCCCACGGGAAGGATCACCCAGGTCTCCTGCTTTATCGCGACCGCGGTGTATGGATCCCCCCGCGAACCCCGTGTAGAAGCCCTTCGAATGCTGCGCGACAGGCTGCTCCAGAAAAGCTGCGTGGGGAGAGAGCTGATCGAATTCTATTACGACGTGGGGAAGCCGGCCGCCGACTGGATGGCCGGCAGGCCCAGGGCTTGCGCAGTGGTCAGGCTCCTTTTGCTCCCGTTCGTGGGCGCGGCACGGGTCGTGCTCCCTACCCCATAGCGGCGCCGGCTGTGACTTTGGCCATGGCTCGGCTGAGGGCTGAGGGCGCGCTCCGGAAGGGAGGGATCGTCGCCGATTGGTCCTGCCTCCCTCCTTGCAGGGGGAGCCTCCTCGCCGCCGGGCACGAAGGCAGCGGACGAGAGCCGCTGAGCGGCGAGACCATCGTTCGACCGGAGGAACCCTCCTGCAGGTGAGTTCGCACCAATGGCCTCGATCATAGATACCCTCAATCAGGCAGTGCGGGCTTCTCTCTCGAGACGCCTCAGGGGCAACGTGGACCTCGAGGGAGTCGGCGTCGTCCCGGCCACGCATCGAAGATACGGGGACTACCAGTGCAATGCCTGCATGGTCCTTGCCAAGTCCCTCGGAGAGGACGATCCGCGCCGGCTGGCCCGGCTCGTCGCAGAGGAACTCCAAGGCAGCCCCTTTCTCGAAAGGGTCGAGATCGCAGGACCGGGCTTCATCAATGTGTGGGTCAAAAGGTCGTGGCTCGCCCGGGGCCTCGCTGAGCTTTACAAAGACGACCGGCTCGGCGTCGAGCGCCCCGGCTCGGGCCGCAGGGTCGTCATCGATTACTCGAGCCCCAATGTCGCCAAGCCCATGCACATAGGCCACTTGCGTTCCACCATTCTCGGGAATGCCCTCGACAGGATCCACCGGTTTCTCGGCTACGAGGTGATCTCTGACAACCATATCGGCGACTGGGGGACCCAGTTCGGGATCCTCCTTGTGGGGTTCGAGCGTTT
>Ga0272448_1005642_pt1 | contig 13764 bp, 11 predicted proteins | sample YNPCB0191_FD_202220 | JGI IMG/M metagenome (GOLD analysis project Ga0272448, IMG submission 202220) | Hot spring sediment microbial communities from Yellowstone National Park, WY, United States - YNP-CB-019-1 | ecosystem: Environmental > Aquatic > Thermal springs > Hot (42-90C) > Sediment...
GGCGGTAGGCGTCGCGGAGGAGGTGTATACCCGCTTAACCACCAGTCAGTAGCGGGAGCCCCCGACCAGGAGGTCGGGGGCTACAAAACTGCCAGAAAAAATGGTCGAAAGAGGAGTAAGAGTAAGAGAAAGAGTAAGACAGCTATCGCGGTAACGTAGCGCGTATTGCAGAAAGGAGTGCCTCGCCATGACCAATCGCATGATACTGCTGCTCACGCTGGTGACGGTGGTGGTCGGGGTGGCGATTATCTTCATCCCGCGCCTGGAGGAGCAGGTGATGATTGGCCGCTTGCGCGGCAGCGGGCAGGGGGCGGTTGATGCGCTCAACTGGCTCATCAGGCACCGGGGGGTGGCAGCGTTCGATCTGGCGTATGCGCATGGGTCGCCGGACATCCTGCGCTATCTTCCCTCGGCTGCCTATCAGTTATCGATGCCGAATTTCCCAGTACATCCGAGCGCGGAGGACTTGGGCCGGCGATTGACTGATGAGGAACTGCTGACCATCCTGTTGCACGTGATGCAAATGCCGGATCAAAATGCGCGAGATAGTGCCGGCGGCATGTTGTGCGACATACAACGGATGCATCCCGTGCTCACCGCGCAGAATGTGCAGCGATTGCTGCCATTGCTGAAGCAGCCGTTTTCATTAGTCAATCCGCTCTGGAATATGCTGGAAGCGTCGCCGGATTCCCGGATGTTGGATGCCATTCCGGATGCGGTATATGAGCAAGGCCTGTCCGGCAAAGACCATGATCAGGTAGTACGCGCGCTGAAGCATAAGTATTCGACGCATGCCGTGCGTTGGAAGCATGGCACCGCCGGCATCATCAACCTGCCCAATCCGGTGCTGCTCGCGCTCATGCAACAATCGCCCTCCATCCGCGCCCAGGCCGATGCCTGCCTGCAGTTGGCATGTAATTACGACGCCGTGGCATCGCACGAATATGCCAGAACAGCGAGCTGCAATCCGCTCCGGCAAGGCTACGGCGCCAGGGTTGAATATCACTACGCCGGCCCGCCCCTGCGCAATAATCGCGCGGTGGAAAAGGAAATGGGCATCTCCACCGCCGAGGTGATCAAAGCGCTGGAGAAAGATTTTACGCATTTTCCGATTCAGACTGATTTCGACGGGCATCATCACTTGTGGTGGATGTTGACCGGGGAGAAGAGGTAGGGGTCGTGTGTGGGAGTTTGGGGGTGTGGGGGTGTGGGAGTTTTGAGCGAGGCGCGGAAAAACCCGCCGGGCGGAAACTCCCACACTCCCACACTCCCACACGGTTTAGCCCTCCTTCAACCGCACCACCGCCTTCACCACCGTGCGCGCTTTCACTCCGTCGAAGGCGGCGGTGATGTCGTCGAGCGGGTAGGGGGTGTCCAGGTTGAGCCAGTGGGCGGCGTTGAGTTTGCCGGCGAGGATGAAATCGACGATCGGCTCGTGCGTCTCTGCTTCGTCGTAGCCATAGCTCGCATACGTGAAGGTGCCGCGGGCGTTGAGCGGGTTGAGCTGGCAGGTGCCGAACTCGTCCAGGCCGTAGATGCTCACCGCACCGCCGTTGCGCAGGTAGCCCAGGCCGGCGTCGAGCAGGCCGCTCTTGCCGACCACGTCGAGCACGTAGTCGAAGCCGTCGGGCACGGCGTCCTTCAACCCTTGCATGGCCTCGGGGCGGTGGTAGTCGGCGAAATCGGTGACGCCCACCGCGCGGGCGGTGGCTTCGCGCTCGCCGCTGCCGATCATGCCCACGCGGGAGGCCCCCAGGTTAGCGGCATGGTTGGCGAAGGCCAGCCCGTTGCCGCCGGAGCCGATGACCAGCAGGCTGGCGCCGGCGCTGAAGCCCATGCGCGTGAGGTAGCTGAACGTCTCGCGCCAGGTGATCATCATCGTCGCCGCGGCGGGGTCGATGCCCGCGGGGATGCGCTGGTTGACGCGATAGCCGGCCCACTCGCTCGCCGGCAACCCGTCCTCCTGCGCCGCCCGGTGGTCACGGGCGATGCCGAGTTCGGCGAAGCCGCCCCAGTTGATGTCATACCCGGCCACCGGCAGCGTGCCCACGCGGGTGACCAGGTCGCCCACCTGAAAGTGGCGCACCTTCGCGCCGACCTTCACCACGCGCCCGATGCTCTCATGCCCCAGCACAGTAGGGTAATTTACCGGCCAGGGAAAGCGCCCGTTGAGCAGGTGCATGTCCGTGCCGCTGCAGGTGGCGCCGTACAACAGCTCGCACAGGGCATCATACTCGCCCATAGGCGGCTCGGGGATATTTTTGACGGTCAAGACTTGTGGCCGTTCGATGATGGCTGCTTTCATGTGATTGCTCCCAGTCCTCTAACTTGTTCCAATCTCCGCACAGGTCCGGTGGCTGCCTTCGCGGCAGAGCCCGTCTGTGACGAAGAAGAACAGGTTGCGATGGGCACGCCGGTATATGTGATAACGCTTGGTCAAGGCTGCCACCGCGTATTTATACCTGGTTCTATCCGGGCGGGGCTGCTGCCGACCTTCCAAACAAGAGTCTCCACCCAGCCGAATCTAGTTTCGGCACCAAGGAAGATTCTTGTTTGGAAGGTTGGCGGAGCCCCGCCTTATACCTCTAAATGGCCGGCCCCGGCCCCTTATAATCCCGCCCAAACGGCATGCTGAACGGTTCCATGTAGGGTCGGAAGGGCACCATGGCGGCGATGGCGTCCAGGCGCTGCAGCACGTCGGCGGGCAATGGGCCTTTTTCGATGGCGGCGACGTTCTGCTCCACTTCTTGCGGGGAGCGCGGGCCCATCAGGATGCAGGAGATGTCCGGGTTGGAGAGCACGAAGCGCAGGCCCGCTTCGACGATGGGCATCCCGATCTCGTCCAGGTAGGCGTAGAGGGCTTGATACTGCGCGCGGCGCGGGGCGCTCAGCCAGAGGGCGCTGTTCACCTCGTCGTCATAGCGGCGGGCCAGCGCGCCTTGCTGCAGCGGGGAGCCGATAATGACGCCCATGTTTTGCGCTTTCGCCGCCTGGATGACCCCGGCGGCCTCGCGCCAGAGCAGGCTGTAGTTGAACGCGGTGAGCACCACGTCGAACTTGCCGCTGTTGACCAGATGGATCATCTCGTAGGCGGTGGTGCCGCCCAGGCCGATATACTTGATGAGTCCTTCCGCCTTGAGCTCGTCGAGCACTTCCAGCACCGGCCCCTCGACTTTGGCCCAATCCGTCCACCAGTCCCACTGCCCCGGGCGATCCGGCTCGTGGATGAGCAGCATGTCGATGTGGTCGCGCTTCAGCAGCCGCAGGCTCTCCTCCACCGATCCACGCAAAGCGGCTTTGTCCCGCGGATCAAACGGCCACGGGCGCGCGCCGAGTTTGGTGGAGAGGTAGTACGGGGTGGTGACCCCCTCCAGCCCCTGGCCCAGCACTTCTTCGCTGTTGCCGTAGCCCGGCGCGGTATCGACATAGTTCACGCCCAGTTCCATCGCCCGGCGCACCGCGGCGCAGGCCGGCTCCAATGTATTGAACCAGGAGGCCACAAAGAGCCCGCCCAACGACAGCTCGGTCACGTCCAGCCCGGTTCGTCCCAATGTACGTTTTTTCATCTGCATTGATCTCCCGCGGTCAAGTGATTAGTAATCAGTGATTAGTTATTAGTGATTAGTGCTATCGTCCGGTCACCATGCCCTTGAGGGCTGGCAGACGATGCAAACACTATCAGTCTAGCAGGGAAGATGGCGTCAATCCTTGACAATTTCGCCAATAATTCGCATGATATCGCCAAATATAGGAGAGGAATGGTGCTATGATCGTCCCTCACCCCCAGCCCCTCTCCCAGGGGTAGAGGGGAGCAGCGGCGCTAAAATACGCTGCATGCTATTTCCTATCTACCAGCGTTCTCCCCCTCTACCCCTGGGAGAGGGGGCTGGGGGGTGAGGGACGATCATAGTTCCGCAATAACGATCAATGTCCTACACCATCACCCGCCTGTTTAGCGACCCGGCATTTCCGTTCGTGATGTCGGAGATTCATGATGACGACTATTCCTTTCCGCTGCACAACCATGAGACGCTGGAACTGGCGATCATTTTGAGCGGGCAGGGGATTCATCTCATCGACGGCGTCGAGTACGGCGTCTCCGCGGGGGACATCTTCGTCATCCCGACGGACAGCACGCACGCCTTTCAGCATTTGAGCGGCATGCACCTGGTGAATATCCTCTTCGACCCGGCGCTGCTCGCCGCCGATGAGGACGCCTTGCGCCAGTTGCCCGGCTACCATGCCCTCTTCGTGCTGGAGCCGAGTTACCGCCAGCGCCACACCTTCCGCAGCCACCTGCGCCTTCCCTACGCCGACCTCCCGGTGATCTCCGATCTGCTCGCGCGCATGTTGAAAGAATTCAAGGCCGCGCAGCCCGGCTACCGCGTGCTGGTGCGCTCGCTGCTCGTACAGTTCATCGTCTACTGCGCCCGCGCCTACTCGCTGGCTTCCCGCTCACAATCCCGCCTGCTCATCCAGCTCGGCGAGGTCATCAGCTACCTCGACCACGCCTACACCCAGCCCATCGGCCTGCGCGAGATCGCCGAGGTAGCCTCAATGTCCGAGCGCACGCTCATCCGCCGCTTCAAGGAGGGCATGGGCATCTCCCCCATCGAATACATCATCCGCCGCCGCCTCCAGCGCGGCGCGGAACTACTGCGCGAGGGGAATCGATCCGTCTCCGAAGTCGCCTTCGCCGTCGGCTTCACCGACAGCAACTACTTCTCCCGGCAGTTCAAACGGATGATGGGGGTGAGCCCGCGGGCGTTTAGCGGGTAATTGTTTGTTTATCTTTTCACCGCAGAGGCGCAGAGACGCAGAGGACACGCAGAGGGGAACGGAAGATGCACTGGTTTCGGTGTCTTGTAAGAACAATGTGATTGTTGACATTCGAGAGTCGCTGGTGGCGTGAACGGAGGTAGGCCGCGCCCACTGTGGCGCGCGGAGGGAAGCCTCAGCGCCGTGGACGACAACACCGTCACCGGGTTCGAGCTGGCGATCACGGAGCTGAAGCTTCCCCCAGCGCGCCACGGTGGGCGCGGCCTACCACTGTCCGCGGTACCAGAGTGCCGTTATCGGGAGCCGGACGATATGGCATCCCTGCCAGCCGCGACTCATGAGGGGAACTGTCCCCAAAACTGGTGCATCTTCCGTTCCCCTCAGCGTGTCCTCTGCGTCTTTGCGACTCTGCGGTGAAATAACCAATACTTCCCGCCCCGCGCGAAATCAGCTACACTTAGCACCATATTATGCAGACAAATCATCTCACTACCATCGCTCATGAATTGAAACTGCCCGCTCCGCAGGTGCGCACCACGGCGGAGTTGCTCGCGGATGGCGCCACGGTGCCGTTTATTGCGCGGTATCGCAAAGAGGCTACGGGGTCGCTGGATGAAGTGGCCATCACCGCCATTCGCGATCGGCTGGCGCAGTTGGAGGAGTTGGACAAACGGCGCGAGGCGATTGTCGCGTCGCTGGCGGAGCGCGAGTTGCTCACGCCGGCGTTGCAGCAGAAGATCGACGCCGCGCCGACGATGACCGAGCTGGAAGATATCTACCTGCCGTATCGCCCCAAGCGGCGCACGCGGGCGACCATCGCGCGCGAGCGCGGGCTGGCGCCGCTGGCGGATTGGCTGCTGGCGCAACCGGTCGGCGATGTGCAGGCCGCTGCCGCGCGGTTTGTCGATGTGAAGAAAGGCGTGGAATCCGCAGAGGAGGCGTTGGCCGGGGCGCGCGACATCATCGCGGAGACGGTCAGCGAGGATCAGGGGAGCCGCGTGCGCATGCGTGAGCTCTTCACCCGCAAGGGCACCTTCAGCGCCAGCGTAGTGAAGGGGAAAGAAGAAGAGGGCGCCAAGTTCAAGGACTATTTCGCCTGGCAGGAGCCGCTGAGCACCGCCCCCTCGCACCGCGTGCTGGCCATGCTGCGCGGCGAGCACGAGGGCGTGTTGAAGGTGCATCTGCTGCCGCCGGAAGAGGAGGCGCTGCCCCTGCTGAAACGGCTCTTCGTGAAGGGCCGCACGCCGGCCGCCGAACAAGTCGACCTGGCGGTGGAGGACAGCTACAAGCGCCTGCTGGCGCCGTCGATGGAAAATGAGATGCGCGCCGAGGTGAAAGCGCGCGCCGATGCGGCGGCCATCCGCGTCTTCGCGGACAACCTGCGCGAGCTGCTGCTGGCGCCGCCGCTGGGGCACAAGGCCGTGCTGGCGCTCGACCCCGGCTTCCGCACCGGCTGCAAGCTCGTCTGCCTGGATCGCCAGGGGAAGCTGCTGCATCACGAGACGATCTACCCGCACACCGGCGAGGGGCAGCGGCGGGCGGCGATGGAGCGCGTGCGCGCGCTGTGCGCGAAGTATCAGATCGAGGTCATCGCCGTGGGCAACGGCACCGCCGGGCGCGAGACGGAGGCCTTCCTGCAGGAGGCGAAGATCGATGGCAACCTGCCGGTGGTGATGGTGAATGAGTCCGGCGCGTCCATCTACTCGGCCTCGGAGGCGGCGCGCGAGGAGTTCCCCAGCGAGGACATCACCGTGCGCGGCTCGGTCTCCATCGGGCGGCGGCTGATGGATCCGCTGGCGGAGCTGGTGAAGATCGACCCGAAATCGATCGGCGTCGGGCAGTACCAGCATGATGTGGAGCAGGCGGCGTTGAAGCGCAGCCTGGATGACGTGGTGGAGTCGTGCGTCAACCGCGTGGGGGTGGATGTCAACACCGCCAGCGCGCAACTGCTCACCTATGTCTCCGGCGTGGGCCCCACGCTGGCGCGCAATATTGTTACGTATCGCAACGAGCACGGCGCGTTCGCCTCGCGCAAGGAGTTGCGCAAGGTGAAGGGGCTGGGGCCGAAAGCCTTCGAGCAGGCGGCGGGCTTCCTGCGCATCCCGCATGGCGCCCACCCGCTGGACGCCAGCGCCGTCCATCCGGAGAGCTACCCCATCGTCGACCGCATGAGCGCCGACCTGGGCTGCACGGTGGCCGACCTGCTGCGCAAGGACGAGTTGCGGAAGAAAATCCAGCCCGAGCGCTACTGCACCGCCACCGTCGGCCTGCCCACGCTGCGCGACATCCTCGACGAGCTGGCCAAGCCGGGCCGCGACCCGCGCGAGCAGTTCACCCTCTTCCGCTTCGCCGACGGCATCGCCTTGCTGGAGGACCTGGAAGTCGGCATGCGCCTGCCCGGCATCGTCACCAACGTCACCGCCTTCGGCGCCTTCGTGGACATCGGCGTCCACCAGGACGGCCTCGTCCACATCAGCCACCTCGCCGACAAATACGTCAGCGATCCCAACGCCATCGTCAAAGTCCACCAACGCGTCACCGTCACCGTGATGAGCGTGGACATTGCGCGGAAGCGGATCGGGTTGTCGATGAAAAGTGAGAAAAGATAATCACGGTGTGGGACAGGGCGAGAGCCCGGCTGATGTAGTATTGTGACTGAACAGAAAGGATCAAACCTATGAAGACTTCCAGCTCAACAGAAAGTGAGCCGATACCATTACACTTGGGGGCCGGCATCGAAGCAATTACCGCCGCGGAGCAGGAAATGGGCATCAAATTTCCTGATCTCCTCAAAATGATCTGGCAAGTATCCAATGGGCTTGAATTGCCCGGGGGTTGGCAGATCTATCCGGTGTTTGATCCAGCGAATCCGCGCAAAACCTGTAATTCCATCGTCTATGAGAACACACCGGGCAAGGGTCGATGGGAATATATGTCCGGCGACCTTATCGCTATCGCCGGTAACGGTACCGGCAACCATCTCGTGTTGCGCATCGAATCAGGCACACTTCTCCCGGACATCCTTGTCTGGGATCACGAGCGAAACAAAACAAAAGCCTGGGGGAAAACGCTGGATGATATTCTGAAAAAAGCGCAGGCTCGGGTAATCGCCATTCAGAAGGCCAGAGCAAAGTCGCTGCGGGGGAAGTGATGCCAGCGCGACCTCAAGAAGATGCTGTCACACTTTGGCGCCACTGTGAGAATTACCGCGCACTTTCGCTTGACAATCGCATGTACAGAACGTAAAATATTAGTAATGCATATGTTTGCAGGTGGACAGCTCGTTAGGGCTGGCGTGAAATAAGCCCCGCAAGGGGCTTTTTCATTTTATAACACTACTGTCCCGTATTCGTCGATATGCCCATCGGTCGGATGGCAGTTCAATTTCGGTCGCACAATGCCAAGTAACCTGTCAGCGAAGGGTGGTGCGCTCCACTGAAGAACTCCCTTTTCGGCAAGCACCCAGCTTTTGACCGGATGTGCCAGTATATCCGCCAATTGTAGACCTGCGATATTCTCGATCTTCTTCCGTAATTTCAGTGCTTTGGATGTCAACGCACGTTGATGGTGTTCGTAACTTAACATTAAGGTGCCTGACTCATACACACGCTGATAGGCCTGATCAAGCTGCCGATCCTCCTGCGCACCTCGCGCCTCGGCCATCACATCGCCGACAGCATTGCGATAATTCAACCATCCACTATAGCGGTCGAGCAGCGCGGCCAGGCAATAGTGGTAAGGATGAAACAGCGACGCATACTGTTGCAGGTGTTTCTGCTTATCGATGACCACACAGGTCAACCTGAATTGAGCAGTCGCGATCAAGTCACAGAGTCGATCGTCAAAATCCTGTTGGACAGCGGGGTTGCGCAAAAGACCGAAAGCTTTCTTTCGATTGATGATGTCGGACCGATGCAGTACCACCGGCTTATCCGGGCGAGGGCCGAAGATGTCGCGCTTTAAGGCTTCAAGGGCATCGGCGAAGGTGACGTAATCGAGGGATTGTTCAAACCACACCCCCAATAATGCAAGGAAACGATGTTCCGGCTCATCTAATAGGTTGAACGTATGATCGCCGGATTCATCGATGTAGAGGCGGTAACGTTTCGGACTCATAAATTCTCATCCCCATATTTCACCCCAGGCGATTCTCAAGTGGTTAGCGGTTGATATGATCAGCGGTTATCCTCGATAATGAGTTTCTCCCACAAAGTATCACTGAAAGGAGTGTACCAGTATCCACCGCTGTTGAGATCTGCTTTCGCTTTCCGATAATACCGTTCACCGCCATGCCACATGGTTCCTTGTATTATCCAATCAGTCTCATTCATGAAGTCTGCACCGATAAATGCAATCATAAGGAAGTTGCGATCACCAATGTCTTTTGTTATCGCTAAAATAGCCTGCTCGTGATTCTCTGTTGTTAACCATCCAAATATTCCAACGAGATAGTCGGCATCCCTGATGGGGGAAATGAGACTTGTAGGCTACCACTTAAGGCGAAGCGGAGGATTGTTGAGCGGTCACTGGCTCACCACAGCGGTGCAGTGGGCTATGGAATTTGGGATTGGGAGGAATTTTACCCTTGCCAATTCTTCCCACTAGGGTTAGTCGGGCTCTCGCCCTGTCGCACACCGTCGTTCGTGCTCGCGTTCCAGCAGGCGTTCCGCCGGCCCGGGGGCGGTGTCCGGCAACGGTCGGGCGGCGGCCAAGGCATCCAGCGATTCCGGCCACCGGACCCGGCGGCGATACCAGTTGCGGCAGGCGTTCATGGTGATCTGCACCACCCAACCGCGGAACGCGTCCGGCTCCTGCAGCGTGGGCAGCTTCTCCCAGGCTTTCGCCCACACCTCCTGCGCCAGGTCATCCGCCTCATCACGGTGGCTGGTGCGCAGGAAGGCCATCGCCTGCACCAGACCCCGATAGCGCGCCAGCAGGCAGTCGAACGCGCCCCGCTCGCCCGCCTGCGCGCGCCGCACCAGATCGCCATCCGGGAGATCGTCAAAGGCAGAGATCGACGCCATTGAAGTTATAGACACATGGGTGGGAGAAAACTGACGGTCATACGCATATATTTTATCGGTTTTGCTGTCTTCCCTCACCCCCGACCCCTCTCCCAGGGGTAGAGGGGTGACCCGCACCCGCTACCGGATATAAGGAACTCCCCTCTACCTCTGGGAGAGGGGCCGGGGGTGAGGGATGATCATAGACACGCGAATCACTCCACTGATATTTCGCTCGCCTTCCGCTACTTCGAATGCTGCTTCATATACGCCTTCAGCTCGTAAATCATGGAATCTGCCGCTTCGCACTCAAACTTGAATGAGGTGTTCCCGATCTGCGACCGCCAGGCGGCAGGCAGCGGGATATTGCCGTACTGCTGGGCGCGGTAGGCGTCGGAGCGTTCAAGGATCACGCGAAAGGCCTTTTCCGTGCGCACCCGGTAGAAAAGGGTTTCCAGCAGGCCGGGGTAGAGGCCGCAACTGAGGCGGGCACGGGACAATTCTTCGTCCTGTTGGGATGGCGGCGCATCCTTAGCGTTGCCGGCGGTATACGGCAAGGCGCACACCGCGATGCTGATGGATTCGGCCAGGGCGGTCTTGCCGGTGGCGGCGGCATAGGCGGCGCAGACCGCCCGGATGCCGGGCGGAGATGCCGGACCAGCCAGGCGGGCCAGCAGGGCATCGTTCGCGTCATTGGCGCGCGGGCGCGGCCGGCCCGTCTCGCGGTCGATGGTGAAGAAGAGGTAATAGAGCATCTGCGCGTCGCCCGCCGTCGCCGCCTGCTCCAGTACCTGCCGGTGCTGCGGCTCGTTGACGCCTGCCCGGTAGAGCAGGAGCGACGCGGCCTTCCAGTATCCGGAGTGCGGTGGAAGGTCGTGCTGGAGCGTGCCGATCAGCGTGACCCAGCCAGGGGAGAGGAATTCCGGCCAGTAGCCTGATCGTCCGATGAGGGAAGTGGCCGTCACCAGGTTCTCATGGAGCAATTGGGTGAAAATCCGCGCGGCGGCGTCAGAGGAGGGGATACAGATTGCGTTTTCGAGCGCTTCACCTTCGAAATCAAGGTGGTGGCTGTGGCGGTGCTGTGCCTGCTCCCGTAATTGGGCCAGCAGTTCCGCCTCGTGCTCCTTCAGGCGTGTTTCCGTCTGATGCATCGCCTCCAGCCCTTCCCGGTAGAACACGGTGTCGCGCTGCTCCCGCTCCGCCAGGATGTCGGCGATATGCGCCTGATACACCGGCCAGAAGCGCTGAAAACGTGTGAGCTTGGGCGGACGCGGCGGTTGCGGGGAGCCCCGGTAGACCGAGGCCGCTTGGTGCGACACGGCGGTGAAGTAGTGCCCGCTCACCTGTCCCTGCCCGTCAATGGTGATCTGTTCGAGGATTATGCCGTTGGCCTCCCCACACTCATTGCCGGCGTTGTCCTTCGCCCCATCTTTCGCGATATGCAGCTTTACCGTCAGGTACTGCCCCGGATTGGTGGTATAGAAAACGCCGTTGAGCGTGTAGAACGCCGCACCCTGGTCGTCATACCATTTCTTTTTTGCCGGAGAATGCCCCCAGACGTGCTGCCAGTCACTCAGGGAAATTTGATAAGACGGCACCCCCGGGGTGATGTACAGGCGTGTGGCGGCCTGTTCCGGCTGATCCCAATACCAGGCCTTGGCGGCAATCTGCCGAGTGGTTACTGTCGCTGGATTGATGCCCGCACAGTAGAGATACGGGTGTGGCTCGTGTGCTGCTTCATCATCAGTAAAGGGATCGCTGTCGGGGTCATAGCCTTCCGGCACGGCGGACCTCTCTGCATCGAGCTGGCGCTTCTCCTCCTCGGTGACCGGGTCGTAGAAGCAGCCGATGAGGTCCCAGGCTTTCACCTCGCTGGCGCCTTCCGCGGTGCATTGCCCGGCGGTGAGGCGGACCCGATAGCGCATGGACTGTGCCGGCAGGCCGGAACCCTGGTAAATGATCTCATGCTGGCCGGGGCGAAGGCGCACCGGCATGGTCACCAGCGGGGTGCGGGCGCCATCAACCGCAGAGAGCGCAAGTTGCCCCGTCAGCGGGGCGGCGGTTCCGGACAGGTGGTAGTTTAAGACGTTGCGATGTCCCGGCACCAGGTAGGCCGGGCACTGCACGGTCAATTGTGCGGCCATGGCCGTGGATGCCAATATCCCGATGGCGGTCAGCACGCCCCAGATCACAAGACGACGGTTCATACCCTTACCTCACCGGATAATGTTACCGGAAGATGATGACACACTCGTGACAAATTGGTGACAGCACGATGAAATACCGTTGGGACGAAACGGGGTGTGGAAGGCGGCGGGCACGCGAACTCCCGCCACGCACCTTCAGAGGCGCGCTCAGGGGACCACCCACCGTTTCCCCGGCGACAGCGATCGACTGCGCTCCGCCGAGCATTAATTCAACGTATAAGTGCAGCACAACTCGGCGGGAGCACCGGTCCGACACCAGAAACGGCAGGTGGCGTGATCAGCGAATCACTGCCCTCATCCAGGACGGGTGAGGGCGTCGGCAATTACCAGCGGCTGCTTTGGCTGCGCTGCTTCTTGAAGCAGTCAGAGCAGTAGACCGGCTTCTCGCCGCTCGGGGCGAAGGGCACTTCCGCCTCGCGGCCACACTCGGCGCAGATGGCCACGTGCATTTCGCGCGGGCCGCTACTGCGGCGTCCACCGAACCCGCCGCTGGCTTTGCGCTGGGCGCGGCAGGACGGGCAGCGTCCGGGGAGGTTGGTGAATCCCTTCTCCGCGTGGAATTCCTGCTCACCGGCGGTGAACGTGAAATCTTTGCCACACTCGCGGCAATTCAATGTTTTGTCTGTGAAGCTCATCGCTCGCACTCCTTACAGTTATCCCCTGATTGTTTCGTAGATTTGGAGCGAGGGCGCGTGGGGGGTTCTATGCGGACGCAGGAACGACCAGGCGGGGCCCAAACCATGCCGGACAACAAGGTATGACGGGGATTGTGTAGATTTCCCCGACATGAGTATAGCAGATAGCGGACAGATGAGACAATATCCTCATTGCCAGCGTTTAGTTTAAACGAGCTACAATGGTATAGTGTGGTTAGGTCGGTCAATCGGTCGAGTCAATTACGTCGCACCGGGTTCACTCCGAAACGTGTTGCTCAGATCAATCCGTCCGCCAAGAGCAGACCGGGATGCCCGGGGCTGCAACAGCCGGCAACCGTGCCGGGTGAGTGTTTGCTTGCGAAGGAGAATGTTCGATGGCCAAGAGGCTGTATGTCGGAAATCTGAGCTACGATTTCGATAATGCGCAGCTCGAACGCTTGTTTACCCCATTCGGGCCGGTCGAAACTGCCGAGGTGATTATGGACCGCGCCACCGGGCGAAGCAAAGGCTTTGGGTTTGTCGAGATGGGCACCGACCAGGGTGCCCGGGACGCGATTGCCGCCTTGAATGGCAAAGAGATCGGTGGGCGCGCGTTGACGGTGAATGAAGCCCGCCCCCGCGAAGAGCGGGGCGGCATGGGCGGCGGCCGTGGCGGCGGATACGGCGGTGGTGGCCGCTCACGCGGCTGGTAGGGGGACTGCCCCGCATCCGGTTGGGGACTGCCCTCGCGGCAGAGCCCGTGAGAACGAAAAGAATAAGGCCGCGATTGGCACACCGGTAGAAACGAGAGCGCCCGGTCTGGGCTGTCCCCGCGTAGAGGGAAGGTTTGCATACACGCGGGGACAGCCCAGGCCGGGCGCTGGTCATATTTCGGCTACCAATTCACTACCGGTTATCAGCAAAACTGTTGCAGCCTGCGGAAGATGCACCGGTATCGGGGACAGACATCGAAACTCTACTATCAGGTGACCAATATACAGGAAAGCCTACCTGGAGTTTCGGTGTCTTGTAAGAAAAATACGATTGATTCGTTCGGGAGCTGCCGGTTGCGTGAACGGAGGTAGGCCGCGCCCACCGTGGCGCGCTGGTGGAAGCCTCCACTCCGCGTCCGACAACACC
>Ga0272448_1005645_pt1 | contig 13762 bp, 14 predicted proteins | sample YNPCB0191_FD_202220 | JGI IMG/M metagenome (GOLD analysis project Ga0272448, IMG submission 202220) | Hot spring sediment microbial communities from Yellowstone National Park, WY, United States - YNP-CB-019-1 | ecosystem: Environmental > Aquatic > Thermal springs > Hot (42-90C) > Sediment...
AAGCATCTGATCCTGTTTCTGGAGCATCATGTCCTGCTTCTTCAGCATCTCCCTCCCGATTGCGACACTCTCCTCGCTGAGCGTGATGCTTCTGTGAAGCAGTGCCACTGCGACATCGATCCTCTCGAAGAGCTCCTCGGTCCATTCCGCGCGTATTATCCTGAAGTATGGGAACTCTCCGGTTGCTTCCTCCCATCTCACGGAGAGAGATCTCACATTGATCGGGTACCTCTGGATCCGTACGGCCTCGATGAACCTCTCCAGATCATCCTCTTCGCCCTCTGCCACTATCTCGACATCATACGGCTCGATGTTCTTAACATACCCTGAGATGCCAAGGTCACGGGCTGCTTTGAGGACAGCGTCCCTGTATCCGACACGCTGCACATCTCCAGAGGCGATCACAACAGCTCTGCGCATACACAGCCAGATCTTCTCTTAATCTATAAATACGTTGGAGGTATCGATGTAAACACCAATCACACCACGTACCGACGAGCTAGTTTGCTGCAGAATATGGGTTTTATAGCAGGATCTACACAGATGCCCTCATGAAGAAGGTTCTGTTCTTATGCGTCCACAACTCCGCGAGATCCCAGATGGCAGAGGCGCTCCTCAGGGCGCTCAAAGGGGATACGTACGAGGCGTACAGCGCGGGCATCGAGCCCACACAGGTGGATCCGGATGCTGTTAGAGCGATGGCCGAGATCGGCATCGATATATCAGAGCAGCGATCGAAAGGGCTTGAGAGTCTCGGGGATATACACTTTGATACAATCATAACACTCTGCGATGCCGCGGATTCATGTCCATTCATCCCCGGAGTCCACATGCACAGAGCCTTTCCGGATCCCGCAGGTGGTGGGATAGATGCTTTCAGGCGCGTGCGTGATGATATAAAAAGATGGATCGAGGAGACCTTCTGAGAAGCTGTAGATCTACGGGCTGGACCAAGGCTCAGATTATGTTGATGTACCGATCGATCTCCCACTGATGGACGTATGTGTTGTAGCTCCTCCACTCGAGTTCTCCGAGCCTGAGGAGGTTGTTGACGACGTGCTCGCCCAGGGCCTCTCTAATTACTTTATCCTCCTCGAGGGCGACAAGCGCCTCATGCAGGTTGGATGGGAGCATTCTGACACCGAGCCTCTCCAGCTCATCATCTGATAGCTCGTACAGGTTGACATCCATAGGCTCTCCCGGATCTATGCCTCTGCGTATCCCATCCAGACCGGCCGCAAGTATCGCTGCAAATGCCAGATACGGATTGCATGATGGATCGGGAGACCTGAACTCTATGCGTGTCGATAGACCACGGGCTGCAGGGACTCTTATGAGAGATGATCTGTTCGGCCCGGACCAGCTGATGTAGACTGGGGCCTCAAATCCGGAGACGAGACGCTTGTAGGAGTTTATCAGCGGGTTTGCGACCGCGGTTACGGCAGGAACATGCTCGAGCAGCCCTCCCACGAAGTACCGCCCGAGGTCGCTGAGGTTGTATGGCCTCTCGGGATCGAAGAACGCGTTCTCTCCCTTCCTGAAGAGAGAGATGTTGACATGCATTCCAGATCCTGCCTCGCCGTATATCGGCTTGGGCATGAACGTCGCGCGCAGGTTGTTCTTCAGCGCGATCGTCTTTGTTACGTACTTGAAGGTGACGACCTTGTCAGCGTTGCGGAGGGCATCATCATAAACGAAGTCGATCTCATGCTGGCCTCGTGCAACCTCATGATGTGCCGCCTCTACAGTGAACCCCATCTCTATGAGCACGCGCACGATCTCCCTCTTGACATCCTCTGCAAGATCCACAGGGCCGAGATCGAAATATCCGCCGAAATCATGGGGTCTTGTGCCGGAACCGTTCTCCCTCTCGAAGAGGAAGAACTCCAGCTCCGGACCTACGTTCATCGTGTAGCCCATCTTCGCAGCTGCATCCAGATTTCTCTTCAGAACGTACCTGGGGTCCCCCTCGAATGGCACCCCTTTTGAGGTGTAAACATCACATATGAGCCTTGCCTCATTTGCCCCGCCCGTGGATCTCCAGGGCAGTATGCAGAAGGTGTCCAGATCCGGCTTCAATACCATATCGGATTCCTGGATCCTCGCGAAGCCCTCGATCGAGGATCCATCGAAAGATATCCCGGTCTTGAAAGCCTTTCCGAGCTGGGTGACAGGGATCGCAACATTCTTTACTATACCCTGGATATCGGTGAACTGCAGTCTTATGAACTCGACATTCCTGTCGCGTATTATCTCCAACAGCCTCTCCTGGGTCTGCAAATACAACACCACCATCTGGCGCCATTTCTGAGCGTGAAGATGCCAATGATTGTGCCAGCGGCGCTCAGAGTCGCCTGATCTGTGGCATGATTGGGGGATGGCTTATAAATATTATCTGTACGCCATTCACGACCGAGTTGGGTGCAGATGGCTGGCGCAAGGATTCTTGTTGTCGATGCGGGGGGAAGGGGCAACGCGATAGCTCACGCCTTCGCGAGGAGTCCCTCTGTTGAGAGGGTATTCGTGGCTCCGGGAAATGCCGGAAGCAGCCTGTTGCAGAAATGCTCCCAGGCAGATGGCTCACAGATCAAAGGCATCGATGAGATGTTATCATTCGCAGAGAGGAACAGGATCGATCTCACGTTCGTGGGCCCGGAAGGCTATCTCTCAGCGGGCATAGTTGATGCATTTGAGGAGCGCGGGCTGAATATTGTGGGCCCGGAGAGGCGCGCTGCCGTGCTGGAGGGATCCAAATGCTGGACGAAGGATCTCCTGAGCGAGATCGGTGTGCCTGTGCCGCCCTACAGGAACTTCGATGACCCTGATGAGGCGAAGGAGTTCGTCAATCAGTTTTACGATGCCCACCCCACAGAGAACCTCGTAGTAAAGGCGGACGGCCTCGCGGCAGGCAAGGGATCTGTGGTATGCTCCTCCAGGGATGAGGCCCTCTCCACCGTGGAGAGGATCATGGTCGATCCCAGGATCTTCGGGGATGCGGGCAGCAAGATCGAGATCGAGAGGAGGCTTGAGGGAAGGGAGCTGATGTTCTTCGCCATAGCGGATGGCAAGACCATACTTCCGCTTGAGTCGGCGATGGACTACAAACAGGCCTTTGCGCCAGATGAGATAACAGCGATAAGGCTCTTCAACAGGCTCTCAGGGAATCCGAACCTAGAGAACAACCCGAACACAGGCGGAATGGGCGGCTTCTCCCCCCATCCATGGCTGGATGATGCTCTCACAGAGAAGATCATGTCCAGGATAGCCAGGCCGACGATGCGCAGGGTCTACGATATGGGTCTCAGGTACAAGGGCTTCATTTACTTCGGCCTGATGATCGTGGAGCGTGATGGTGAGAGGGAGCCGTACGTCCTGGAGATCAACGTCCGCCTGGGGGACCCTGAGGCAGAGGTGATACTCCCCAGGCTCAGGACAGACATGTACGAGCTGTCAAATGCACTTCTAGACCAGAGGCTCAACGAGATCGAGCTCGAGTGGAGCCCGGAGTACCATCTCGGCGTGTGTGCCGTGAGCGGGCGTGTTGTCAAGCCGCTCTCCAGCGGATCTGAGGAGCGGCCGGGTTATCCAGGAGCTCATTACACCAACATCCCGATAAGAGGCCTCGACAAGGTCGATACGGATGTCCTGGTGTACCATAACGGCACTGCGTTTGGGGATTCCGGAAAGATCTACACCACAGGTGGAAGGGTCCTGACGCTGGTCGCAAGGGGATCATCGCTCTCAGAGGCGAGATTGAAGGCATACGACAACATAAAGAGGATAAGGTTCAACGGGATGCGGTACCGCAGGGATATTGGTCTCGATTACGTATGATATTAATGAACTCAGAGGCTTTCGGCTCGTAGAAACGCAGGAGGCTTTGCCGCTACAGAGGGAATGAACATCATTCAGATATTCCATGATATGGAGAACGGAGTCTGCCATGTACGTCCTTGGTATTGAGGGCACTGCCTGGAATCTGAGTGCAGCGATCGTGAACGAGGATGATGTGATCATAGAGAGGGCTGCAACATACACGCCCGCGAGGGGTGGCATACATCCGAGAGAGGCGGCGCAGCACCACTCGGAGCACATCGGCCCGCTGCTGAGAGGGGTGCTCCGGAGCGCCAGAGATCTCGGGATAAAGATAGATGGGGTCGCCTTCTCGCAGGGACCCGGGCTCGGGCCGTGCCTGAGGACTGTCGCGACCGCGGCCAGGGTTCTCTCCCTCAAGCTCAGGGTTCCCCTCGTCGGCGTGAACCACTGCATAGCCCACATCGAGATTGGAAAATGGAAGACCGGCGCCAAGGATCCTGCAGTGCTCTACGTGAGCGGCGGCAACTCCCAGGTCCTCGCCCTACGTCGCGGTCGCTACAGGATCTTCGGCGAGACTCTGGACATCAGTGTAGGCAACATGCTGGACAAGTTCGCGCGATCAGTCGGTCTTCCACATCCGGGAGGGCCGCGGATAGAGGAGCTTGCCAGAAAGGCAAAGGGCTATGTGCCGCTTCCCTATACCGTCAAGGGGATGGACTTCTCCTTCTCAGGGCTTGCGACCGCTGCAACAGAGGCCGCCAGGAGATACGATCTGGCCGATGTGTGCTACAGCCTCCAGGAGACCGCGTTCGCGATGCTCGTTGAGGTGACCGAGCGCGCTATGGCCCATGCAGAAAAGGAGGAGGCGATGCTTGTCGGCGGCGTTGGTGCGAACAAGCGACTGGGAGAGATGCTGAGGCTGATGTGTGAGGAGCGCGGTGCGAGATTTTATCTCCCTGAGAGACGCTTCATGGGCGATAACGGATCGATGATAGCATATACCGGTCTGGTGATGCTGAAGAGCGGTGTGAGCACGCCGCTTGAGAGCTCCGGCGTGAGGCCAAATTACAGGACAGATGAGGTTGAGGTGAGATGGGCCTGAGATCCGCAATCCAAGAGGGATCTCTGCAGGAGGTTTATTCGATCTCCTTAAATCTCTTCACGAGCGGATATGGAGGGCTGGTATGAGATCACTATTAAAAACAATACCTGTTACGATAATTTTGTGTGCCTGCATGCATCCTGGATCATGCGGTGTGACCGTCATGCTGACCACCGGAGAAGCGCTTCAGTTCGCAGGGAACCTGACGCTTGTGGTGGAGGATGTGGATCCGCAGGCAGGTAAGGTGTGGCTCACGCTTTACAGCAGCGAGTCTCCGGTAGCATCATCTGTGCTCGGAATTGGAGAGCACTTTGTGTACTACGGGGTGAAGCGTATAGATCTCCAGGTCATCAACATCTACGCTGGCGGAGATAGAGATCTTGTAGTCTTAGATGTGATAGAGGGCATAATGGCGAGCCCTACAGGATCATTCAGGAATGTCAACCACGAAGAGACAGAGGCTGCAAAAAAGGTGAGGACACCAGGTTTCGGGAGTGGGGAGATGCTCATCGCGCTGGCTGCAGGTCTTCTCGCCTCTATATGGCATAGCTGACTCACGGCTTGCCGAAGTGCTTCTCGAAGACCGAGGGGATCTCATCGACCCTTCTCAGAACAAACGTCCCCTCCATCGCCTCCAGGCGTTTCACATGCTCCACGTCCTCACGCCGGATCCTGAGCTTCAGATCCCTTCCGTCAGGCAGCTTCGTGGTGGTAACTCCCTCCTCGTAGTCTGATGGCATTATGTAGAGCGGCACGTAGGCCTTCTGTGCCATTATCGCCGCATTGGTCAGAAGCGTATCCGCCAGTCGCAGGGATATCTTTGCGACGGTGTTTGATGTCGCAGGTGCTATGATGAGGAAAACAAACTTTCCCAGCTGCAGCTGTCCGGCCAGGAAGGGGGCGTTAGCATTCGCCTCCACCCAGATCTTGTCGAAGCTGGCCTCCAGATCGTTGAAGAGCTTGTAGTATTTGATCACCTGGTCTCCTGCCCTCGATATGTATACCCTTATATCCACAGCATCCCTGTAGATCTCCTGGACATTCTTCATCATGTCCACGATCTCTGGAAGCCTGTCACCACTTCCGGTTATTCCCCACGCAACCTTTGGTTTCCTGTCAGGCATGATATCTAAGATGTTCAGAATCTGCATAAAATTTTCGATAACATCTGAATCGCATTGAGATCTAAAGCATGTGACCTTCAGGATTCTTGATGTCATGCCATGATCGCAAATCCCTTAAATGCCATTCAGCGATTTGGGCCCGCCACCCATAAGCTATGCCGTCCAGCCGCTTGTGCCAGCGCCGAACATCGCGATGTTCACCCCTGAAATGGAGTATTTGAAATAATTTTTCGTTCTATTTGATCATTTTTGTATTTAAACATGCCAGAAAACAGACAAACCGCATTATTTTTAATTTATATCTTTAGAGTAACAAATTAATATTACGATTCCGCCACAGGTCACAGGTAAAGGAGGGATTTATACTTGGCGACGAATAAGGCGCTGGACTCCACTATCAAGGTGCTCGACACCACTGCGAATCCGGCCCCCCTCGGGCTCATGGGCTTCGGCATGACGACAGTGCTCCTGAACCTGCACAACGCGGGTTACTTCGAGCTCAGCGCGATGATACTGGCGATGGGTATCTTCTATGGAGGCGTAGCACAGATAATAGCCGGAATCATGGAGTGGAAGAAGGGGAACACCTTCGGAACCACAGCGTTCACCTCTTATGGCCTCTTCTGGCTCACTCTGGTCGGTCTGATACTCATGCCTGGCATGAACCTCGGAGAGAAGGCATCTCTTCCCGCGATGACAGCATACCTCTTCATGTGGGGATTGTTCACTGCAGTCATGTTCTTCGGGACGCTGAGAGCGAACAGGGCCCTGCAGTTCGTCTTCCTCTCGCTGGCGATCCTGTTCTTCCTCCTCGCGGCCAGAGATGCAACAGGCAGCGCTTCAATAGGGACCCTGGCTGGCTATGAGGGAATCATCTGCGGCCTCTCTGCGATATACACAGCCCTGGCTCAGGTTCTGAACGAGGCACATGGAAGGGTCATACTCCCGCTAGGACAGGTGAAGTGATCGCTCTGTCCATATTTTTTTGTTGTATCCTGATTAATAAGAGAGCAGCAGTGCGCAAACTCCGGCCTTCTGGCCGTAGATGACGTCACGATTGTTTAACGGTCGATGTATGAATCCCACCACGCTGCACGCACACAGCGAGGGAATCTTGATATATCGATCTGGGGAATCTGTTCTTGGAGGGGTCCCGATCAAAGAGGAGATATGGATTGAGAAGTACAGGCCCACAAGCCTGGATGAGATTGTGGGCCAGCCAGAGATAGTCAGGCGACTCAAGTCGTATGTGGCAACAAGGAACCTGCCCCATCTCCTCTTCTCAGGGCCACCGGGTGTCGGAAAGACAGCGGCTGCGATCAGCATAGTGCGCGAGATATTCGGCGAGAACTGGAGGGATAACTTCATCGAGCTCAACGCATCTGACGAGCGCGGCATAGATGTCGTACGCACAAAGGTCAAGGACTTCGCCCGAATGGCTCCTCTGGGAGGGGCTGAGTTCAAGGTGATATTCCTGGATGAGGCAGACGCGCTCACGAGCGATGCCCAGTCCGCGCTAAGGAGAACCATGGAGAGGTACAGCGCGACCTGCAGGTTCATACTCTCCTGCAACTACTCCTCGAAGATCATAGAGCCGATACAGTCGAGGTGCGCCGTCTACCGATTCAGGGCGCTGACTCCGGAGGCCATCGAGAAGAGGATCAGGTACATCGCGGAGCAGGAGGGCGTGGAGGTAACTGAAGATGGCATCGAGGCCATAAACTATGTCGCGAGGGGAGACATGCGGAAGGCGATAAACGCGCTCCAGGCCGCGGCCCTGATAAGCGATAAGGTGGACATGAACACGGTCTACCAGATAACATCCATGGCGAGGCCGGAGCAGATCAGAAATCTGATCAAGCTTGCGATATCCGGGGATTTTGCAGGCGCGAGAAGCGAGCTCGATGATCTGCTCCTCGTCCAGGGCCTCTCGGGCCAGGATGTGGTGGTCCAGATCCACCGCGAGATGCTCGATCTGGATGTGCCTGATGCTGATAAGGCCAGGATGATCAACAGGATCGGGGAGATCGACTTCAGGATCACAGAGGGGGCGAACGAGAGGATACAGCTCGAGGCGCTGATAGCCTACATGGCCCTCACAGGGCTGTCAAAATCGACAGCCACCTGATCCTTAGGAGGCTCCGGGCATCACTTCGCACTCTTGATTGTTTACGTCGCGCCAGGCGATCCCCACAGAACGAACCCGGGAGTGAGAGGCGGCCCGACAGATCGGTCAGCCACTCCGGCCGGAGGATTGAAGCATCCTCTGCCCCTGCACTCCAGGCGATTCCATTGCTGCACAGGTCGTGCCCAGACATGGCATTACTGATTCTGTGCCCCTGATTCTGTTTGCCACCCCTGAAATGCCGCTATTCAGATCTTCTGTATCTCCTCTGGTGTTGCTATCTTGACGCCCCTTGAGCTCAGGGTTCTTCTTGCAGCCTCTATATCATCGACGCGCATTATTAGCATCGCCTTCTCCGATTTCGCGGTGACAAATGCATAAGCGTAATCGATGTTGATGTTGTTTTCCCCCAGAGCGCTGACTATCTCGTAGAGCCCGCCGGGCGTATCACGCATCTCAACCGCAAGAACATCGGTCATCGAGACGGTGAAGCCAGAGTTGCGCAGAACATCATAACCCTTCTGCGGGTCATCAACAACCATTCTTATAACACCAAAATCGCCGGCCTCTGCGATGGTCATCGCTCTTATGTTGACGCCAGCATCTGATAGCGTCTTCGAGACCTTGGCCATCCTCCCAGGCCTGTTCTCCACAAAAAGTGATATCTGCTTTATCTCGCTCATCAAAACCACTCCCTTACACCTTACGGGTATCTATGACCCTTTTTGCCTTTCCCTCAGAGCGCGGTATGACGCCCGGCTCCACGAGCTCAACCTCTGCTGATATGTTGAGCACGTTCTTCAGCTCCTTGGAGATCCGCCGGTTCAACGCCATCAGATCCCCTATCCGGTCGCTGAACCCCCTGTCCGTTAGCTCTACCCTGACCTTCATCACGTCAAGCGCGCCCTCTCTGCTGACTATTATCTGGTAGTGCGGCCCCACCTCGGGTATGTTCATCAGAACAGACTCGATCTGGCTGGGGAAGACGTTAATGCCGCGGATTACAAGCATGTCATCTGTCCTGCCGAGAATCCTCATTATCCTTGGATGGGTGCGACCGCATTCACACGGCTCAGATTCCATGATTGTGAGATCCCCGATCCTGTATCTTATGAGGGGCATCGCCCACTTGTTCAGGGTAGTCACAACTAGCTCCCCTCTCTCCCCATCCTCCAGCTGCTCCCCCGTCTTCGGATCGATTATCTCTATGAGAAACATATCTGCCCATACATGAATGCCGTTCTGGTGCTGGCACTCTGTGAAGAGCGGACCGCTTATCTCGCTCGTCCCGTATATATCGTAGGCCTTGATGCCAGTTGTATCCTCTATCCTCCGCCTGGTCTCCAAGGACCACGGCTCTGCGCCGAAGACGCCTGCTTTCAGCTTTGTGTCATCTCTTATCGACACACCCATCCTCTCCGCGACCTCTGCCATGTGGAGGAAGTATGAGGGGGTGCATGCTATCGCTGTGCTCTCGAGGTCCTGCATCAGCTCTATCTGGCGCTCCGTGTTGCCGGTGCTTGTTGGCAGCACTGCGGCACCGATCCTCTCCGCCCCGTAATGAAGCCCGAGGCCGCCTGTGAATAGACCGTAGCCGTAGCCGACCTGGATGACATCGTTTCTGCCAAGACCTATGGATGTAAGGGCTCTCGCGAGCGACTCCGTCCAGGTCTCGATGTCGCCCTTAGTGTATCCCACCACAGTCGGCTTTCCGGTTGTGCCGCTGGATACGTGATATCTCACGACCCAGTTCTTCGGAAGGCAGAACATTCCTGTTGGGTATGTGTTTCTAAGATCGACCTTTCTTGTGAACGGGAGCTTCGTTAGGTCATCCAGCTCTCTGATATCATCAGGCGTGACGCCTGCCTCAGCGAAGCGCTGTCTGTAAAAAGACGAATGATCGTATACATACCTTGTTATGGCCTTCAGACGGTCAAGCTGGAGCGCCTTAAGATCCTCAATAGGCATGCGCTCCATATGCGGATCCCAGTATCCAGACATCGGTATCTACCCGCGTGCTGTTATGCGCATCTATGATAAAAAAGAATCGATGGGCCTGAAAATTCGCGATCTTCGTTTCTCTTTATCCATCTGATAGCTCTTCCAGGGAGGCATTGGTCCTGTTCTGCGCCCTCGCCGAATGAATGAGTTTTACCAGCGACAGGCTTGCATGGCATAGAGTTATCGGCTACATATGAAAACAAATGTTTTATTATCGGGTACGATTGCCCGACCTGAAAGCCAGGGTCTCTGCTACCCGCTCATAGAATGATCTCTATGTTCAGCTCCTCTGCGAGCTCCTTGTACCTGTTTCTTATGGTGACCTCTGTCACGCCAGCGACGTCGGCCACCTCCCTCTGAGTCCTTCTGTCGTTGCAGAGGATCGAGGCAATGTAGATGGCTGCCGCCGCGACACCGGTCGGGCCGCGTCCTGATGTGAGCTCCTTCTCCGCGGCCTGTCTCAGGATCTCTATGCCCTTTGCCTGGACATCGCCCTTGAGATTGAGCCCGGAGCAGAATCTGGGTATGTAATCGATAGGGCTCGTTGGCATGAGCTTTAGAGATAGCTCGCGCGATACAAACCTGTAGGTCCTCCCGATCTCCTTCCTGCTCACCCTGGAGACCTCGGCGATCTCATCGAGCGTTCTCGGCACGTTGCACTGCCTGCATGCTGCATAGAGCGCAGCAGCTGCGACGCCCTCTATGCTTCTGCCGCGGATCAGGTTCTTCTCGACAGCTCTCCTGTAGATCACAGCCGCTGTCTCTCTGACGTTTCTGGAGAGGCCGAGGGCGGACGCCATCCGGTCAAGTTCTGACAGAGCGAATGCTAGGTTGCGCTCCGTTGCGTTGCTGACCCTTATGCGCCTCTGCCACTTCCTCAGGCGGTAGAGCTGCGCGCGGTTCTTCGAGGAGATCGTCTTCCCGTATGAGTCCCTGTTCCTCCAGTCGATCATAGTGGAGAGACCCTTGTCATGGATCGTGTAGGTCATCGGGGCGCCGACCCTTGATCTCTTCATCCTCTGATCGTGATCGAATGCCCTCCACTCAGGACCCTGATCGATGAAGTTCTCGTCTATGACCAGGCCGCAGTCAGAGCATACAAGCTCCGCTCTCTCATAGTCCCTGACCAGAGCACGACTTCCACACTCGGGACACTCTACAGTATACTTATCAAGCTCCTCCTCCTTCTCCTTCTCGCGCTGGAGCTTGATGCGCTCTTTTATCTTCTCCTGCTCTGTGCGCTCTATCTCTCTAATTCTCTCTATCTCTTCCACTTACCATCTCTCCTGGGAGATTCCACATAGAGCATGCTTCCGACGTGAACCGTCGCGTCGACTCCTCTGGCGGGTCTGACGATAACATACGGCCTCTCCAGAGGACCGAAGATATCCGAGACCTTACCGATCTTTGTGCTCTTCCGGTCAACAACCACAGATCCGATCTTTGGAGGATCGGCTGCATCCCTGCGAACAATAAGTTTATTCTGAACCACATGGAGCGCTGTTCCCAGCCTCTTCAATAGTTCACCTCAGCAAGAATAGAACATCACTGGTATATAAAGCTTTCGAAAACCATTTATCTCATTAGGTTAACCTCCTGCCACCAGGAATGTTCGAAAGATTGTCTACGGTTCCGGATGCACAGGAGCTCATCGACAGGGCCTTCAGGCGCGGCTCGAAGGCTGTCAAAGCCGCAGGGAATGATGCGGCATTCGTCGGCACAGCTGGCGGGGTTCTGACCACCTCTCTGTCATCGATCGTCAAGAGGTTTCCAACGTTTGAGAAACTGCCTGAGTTCTACTATGATCTCGTGGATGCGGTGGTTGGCGTGGATCGTCTGCGCATATCGCTCTCCAGGGTGGGCTGGGCCTCAAAGCAGATACGCAGGATATCAAGAGACTACATGCGGAGCCCCAGGGGCGCTGAGGAGATGAGATCCGCTTTGGGGAGAATGGCATCTGTTCTCAGATCGATCGATGAAGATCTCGTCTTTCTGAACGAGGCGGCAGCGCGTCTGAGGGAGATTCCAGGCATAGACCCCTCCCTTCCCACGATCATAATCGCAGGCTATCCGAATGTCGGGAAGTCCAGCTTTCTCGCCATGGTCACCAGGGCCAGGCCGGAGATCGCCAGCTATCCATTCACAACTCAGGGCCTGATCGTCGGCCACATCACCAGAAAGGATCAAAAATATCAGATCGTGGATACACCAGGGCTTCTCGACAGGCCGCTATCGGAGAGGAATGAGATCGAGAGGCAGGCGATCGCTGCCATGCGGCATCTCAGAGGCGTCGTGCTCTTCCTCATAGATCCCACGGGCCACTGCGGATACCCGCTCGATGACCAGCTCAGGCTGCTGGAGGAGATACGGAGCTGGCTGGAGCTGCCCGTCGTCGTGGCATACAACAAGTCGGATATACCATCTGAGCATAAGCCTCCAGATGGCATAAGGATATCAACGCTCACTGGAGACGGTGTGCCGGAGACGATCGATATCTGTCTGGCTATGATGGGCGACAGGTCTCGCCTATAAACCTCACCAGTCCGGGTGAGACCTTGAGATCCTCTGAGAGGCTCTCTGCGATATCCTCAGGGCTCATACCCGAGCTCATGAGCTCTGATATTCTTTGGAGATCCTGCTCATCTATTACCAGATACTCGCTCAGATCCTTCCTGTGGCCCCACACGTCGCCCTCTATCAGGGAGATCCCGTGGATCTGCAGAAACATCTTGCCAGCCTGTGATAGCGTCCGATAGTAAGATGCTGGCACCTGTATCGCCTTGAGCTGAGGGCATCTCTGGAGAAGTCTGAAGATGTCCGCGTTCGATGCCCTGAATGCGAGGTGCACGAATAGCTCCTCTCTGTTCAGCCGTTCTATCTCGCTCTTGGAGCTTACCACTCTTATCCTCAATGCGGCTCACCCGGGTTGCATTTGCAATCTCATGAACCATTCCTGGATATAAATTTGGTGATCGAAGCAATATTGCTTTTCTTGAGCAAAAACGAAAGCATTAGAGTCAGAATCGGATCGCTCCACCTGGAAAAGACTTAATACTCTCTTTTCAGTAGTATCTGCAGGTGTCTTTCCATGAGGGTAAATCTCCTGTTTGCCGTTCTTCTGATACTGATCACAACAGCAGGGAATGCACCTGCAAAAGAGGTGCTTCTACTGGCCTCCTACAATCCAGGGATGTCCTGGACTGATGATGTAATCAGCGGTGTGCGCCTCAGGCTGGCGATCGACGCTCCTGATGCGAACCTCACGGTGGAGTACATGGACACAAAAAAGGTGCTTCTGAATGAATCCAGAATGGAGTATCTGAAGAGGCTGTACTCTGAGAGATACGGTGAAAGAGAATTCGATGTCATCATATCCTCAGATGATGACGCGTTCAGGTTTCTCCTGAAGAACAGGGACGAGATCTTTCCAGGAGTTCCTGTGGTCTTCTGCGGTGTGAAGGACTTCAGGCCCGAAATGCTGAGCAATGTCAGTGGATTCACAGGGGTTCTCCTGAATGTGAGCATTGAGGACACCATCGATCTCATGCGCAGGCTTCATCCATCTGCAAATAAAATAGTGGTCGTGAATGACAA
>Ga0272448_1005647_pt1 | contig 13758 bp, 15 predicted proteins | sample YNPCB0191_FD_202220 | JGI IMG/M metagenome (GOLD analysis project Ga0272448, IMG submission 202220) | Hot spring sediment microbial communities from Yellowstone National Park, WY, United States - YNP-CB-019-1 | ecosystem: Environmental > Aquatic > Thermal springs > Hot (42-90C) > Sediment...
CTTTGTAAAAAATAAATTATGGCATTAAGCCTTACCTTCGGTACAAATCTTTTAAAAAAGCCCGAAGTTTGAGTATAATAGTAGAATTGTACCCAACGGCCCATAAAATCAGTGCGATATATGACAAAAAGGTTTGCTTAAAAATTTTTTGAAAGGCAATCTAAAATCGGGCTTTAGTTCTTATTGTTATTGCGGCTTACCGCTCCCGCCATAGGGTTTTTTCTTGAATTCAGCCATTTTTTTCGCGTATTCTTCAAAGGTTTTTTCCGCTTGCCTGAGTCGCTCCGATTTGGGTTTCTGGTTGGGTGGAGTCATTTTTTCTTCCCGTCTCAGTTTATATTCCCACAAACCGTAAGCTCCCCAGCTCAGAGCCAGTATAAACACCACAATGAGATATATAGTCAACATTATTTGTTCCTTCTCATAGCATCACTTTAGATACCCTGCTTCGCCAAAACTGCGAGGGAGCATTATCCATCTGTCTCCTTGCGAGCGATGGATAATGGAGACGGAGGGAATTGAACCCTCATTTCCGCAATGCGATTGCGGCGTGTTCCCGTTGCACCACGTCCCCTGTTACTTACATAGACAACGAAGTATTATATACAAAGACAGATTAATTTCAAAGTTTTTTTAAAATTGCCATTTTTCGTAAGAGGCTATTTTTTCCAGCGGGAGTCGGTTAGCCCCAGTGGCCTTATCCGCAGGATAGCCGATGGCCATCAATTCTATTACAGCGACATCCTTAGGAATATCGAGAATGAACCGGACTTTTTCGGCATAAAAAGAGCCAATCCAGCAGGTCGCAAGCCCCAATTGCGTTGCCTGCAGACATATATGCTCCAGTGCAATAGCGACATCAATCGGCCCGATAGGCTGGCCGCAGCGCATTACATAATTACTGACGCTACAAGCAACGATAATTGCGCCGGCATTTTCGAGAAATTTCTGATTATTAGCCGCTTCGGCAAGCTGGCGTTTTTTCGCCTTGTCGGTAACAATTACAAATCGCCAGTCCTGTAAATTTTTGGCTGATGGCGCAAGTCTAGCCGCTTCGAGAATTTCATCAAGCTTATTCTGCTCGATAGGTTTATCCAGATACGACCTACACGAATAACGTTTTTTGATAACATCGAGTACAGCCATAACAAAATCCTCTCAAATAAAGTTTCTATGCTTCAATATATGCTACCAAAAAAGTTGACGCAAGAGGTAAAAAAGTGTATTTTATGCCAGCTTCGGGCGATTAGCTCAGTTGGCTAGAGCACATGCTTTACACGCATGGGGTCACAGGTTCAAGTCCTGTATCGCCCAGTGGTTTCGCTTAAGGTAAATAACAAACTTTTTAGGAGATGTTCCACACTGCTGATTTAAGACTATTGCTTGCACTTTCTGAACGCGTTGTAATGATATTGAAATTCATCATCCTTATTCTTTCTGGCGGTCTTATCGGTCTGATAAGTTTTTGTCCTCGTTCTCATTTTCGCATGTTGTTTCTTTAGTTATTTTTTCACTTTCCATACTTGCTACACTTCTATTCTGGTCTTCCCGCGTAGGGATAGCCTTTTGGGGCATTGCTGCCTTGATACTTACGAAGACAATTGATATAGAGCATCTGATAATATTTTCCTCTCTGGAAGTGATACTTTTTTTAGTTGGGATGATGGTCATCATCGGACTTTTACGAGAGGTTAATTTTTTCAACTGGGTACTCTGCCGGCTGATTACCTTTAAAGGCATTACTGCCAGAAAATTAATCGTTGCTATTTGTCTGACTTCAGCGATTATGGCCTCCTTGTAGATGAGGTGACCTCGATTATTTTGATGGTGGCACTAGTACTTGCTCTGGCAAATTATTTCGAAACGAATCCTGTGCCTTTTCTGATTGTAGCAGTTATGTCAACTAATGTAGGCTCTACAGGCACTGTTTTGGGCAATCCCATAGGCATACTGATAGCAACCAAAGCTGGGCTTACTTTCGAAGATTTTCTGCTGCAGGCTTTTCCTTTAATGTTACTGGTTTTGATAACGACGATAGGATTAGTTTTATTCTGGTATCGTCATCAGATAGGTGAATTAGATAAAAAAATACGAGAGTACGACAACAGCAGAGGGGCATTCGCAAAGTTAGTGTGTGTGCCTCTGACGAAGGAAATAAAAAGGAACTCTTCATATTTGTTGTTACTCTGCTGACCATCGGTTTTTCATCGCCGTCTGGAGCAAATTCTCGGCCTGCCTACAGATGTCGGCAGGTTTTATTATGCTCTGGCGCAACAAAAGAGCCAAGGAATACATCGAAAAAGACGTGGACTGGTGGACGCTGATATTTTTTATGCTTTTGTTTGCGAAGGTAGGCACATTGAAATACATGGGGGTTACGGAAATTTTTTCACAGGGAATCGCAAAGCTATCCAACGGCAACCAATTTTTTATGATAACTTTCGTCCTTTGGCTTTCCGCCATAGGTTCCAGTATTCTCGACAACGTGGTCCTCGTGGTCACATTTATTCCTGTTATAACTGGACTGAAAGCTATAGGGATAGAGGTTTCCACTTTATTGTGGGTGCTTCTTTTCGGTGGGTGCTTAGGTGGAAACATAACTATGGTCGGCTCAACCGCAAACATCGTCGCTCTGGGGATGCTGGAAAAACACGGCAATATCAGGATATCTTTTCTGCAATGGTTTAAAATCGGTTCGGTGGTGAGGCTGATAACTACCAGCATAGTCTGGGCGTCTTTGACTGTCTTCAATTCCTTTTTCAAAGCGTAACCGCAGGAATCGCACAGATTCGACTCCCCCGCCGGTAATGCAACGCCGTGCAGAAAGTGCTTTTTCAAAATCACTTCCGCGATTATAATCTAAAAATAATTTTCGAAGGGGAAAGATTTAAGGCTATGCGAGTATTGATTTATGGCGGTGGTGCAGTTGGACTGGGAATTTGCAGTTGTCTGATTAAATCAGCAGTTACTATAGATATTATCGCGAGAGAAAACACAGTTGAGGCACTAAAAAAATCGGGATTGACAAGAACGGGGATTTTCGGTGATTTCAAGGTACTACCTACTGCATTCGGTAGTTATACAGGTATAGGCAACATCACCGTTAGAAAGCCTTATGATTTCATACTCGTATGCACAAAATCCTTCGACTCTTTCGGTGCAGCAAAAGACCTTTCACAACATAAATTTTTGTTTGATGAGAAAACAAAAATTATTTTGTTTCAAAATGGTTGGGGCAACGCCGAGGCCTTTCTGCAATTTTTCGATAAAAAACTTATTTACAATGCGAGGGTAATAACAGGATTCAGCAGGCCAAAAGCAAATGAGGTTATCATAACTGTCCACGCAGAGCCGATACATATCGGAAGTTTATTCGGTGAAGATTTATCAAGCGTTGCAGGATTATGCGAAGCGATAACAAACGGTGGTGTTCCCTGCCAGATAACACAGACAATTGAAAAGGACCTTTGGGCAAAAATGCTTTATAATTGCGCGTTAAATCCACTCGGAGCAATTCTCGATGTACCTTATGGGGTATTGGCGAAATATGAATCTACTCGTTCCATAATGAATGGCATAGTGGCAGAGATATTCGAGGTGCTGAAGCAGACAGGCTATAAAACGTATTGGCAGAAGGCTGAGGATTTTTTGGAAGTTTTGTATAAAAAATTAGTGCCTGATACAGCTAAACACAAGTCGTCAACGCTACAGGATATTTTAGCGAAAAAGCAAACGGAAATAGAGGCGTTAAACGGCGAGGTAATTAAATTGGCTCAAAAATATCAAGTTAATGTGCCGTATAATTCGATTGTTTATAATATGGTAAAGTTTATAGAGGCAAAGACCTCCGGTGGATAAACAAATGACGGAATTAGGGCCGCAACAATTCGGAAGATGGTTGATAATAGCCGGCGCAGTTTTTATTCTAACTGGCGCACTGGTGGTATTGCTGTCAAAATTCGGATTTTTCCGCCTGCCCGGTGATGTGGAATTGGGTGGGAAAAACTGGCGGGTTTACATACCGATAACAAGCTGTATTTTAATTTCAATTATTTTGACCATTATATTCTGGCTGATAAATTATTTCCGACATTAAGGTTTGACAGGGAATTATTATGCTTCGACTTATCAGTCTGGCGGGACTTTTTGTGATGATGATTCTTGCGTGGTTACTATCTACAGACCGCCGGACAATAAACATTCGGTTGATTGTCAGCGGCATAGCCCTTCAGTTTCTATTCGCCTTTTTGATTTTATGGACAACACCGGGTCATTTGATATTTGAGGCAGCAAATAATTTCATAACACATCTGATTGAATTCTCAAACACTGGTTCTGAATTTGTATTTGGTGCAGGTTTTAAGGAACACTTTTTCGCGTTTTCGGTATTGCCGACTATAATTTTCGTATCAGCCGCTATGACCGTATTGTTTCATCTCGGCATACTGCAAAAAGTAGTCGAGTTTATGGCGAAGATTATGGTCTATATTATGGACGCATCAGGCTCGGAGTCGCTTGTTACGGCGGCGAACGTGTTTATGGGTTTAGCGGAGGCACCGCTGGTAATCAGGCCTTATATAGACACAATGACTAAATCCGAAATTATGGCAATGATGGTCGCTGGAATGGCGACGATTTCCGGCGGCTTACTGGCGGCATATGCAGGCCTCGGTGCCAATGCCGGTCATTTACTCACAGCATCAATTATTTCGGCACCGGCGGCACTTGTAATTGCTAAGATTATGTACCCTGAAAAAGAGGAGTCAATGACCAAAGGTATAGTAAAGGTGCAAATTCCCAAAGAGGATGTCAATGTACTGGATGCGGCCTGCCGCGGTGCAGCGGATGGAACGAAACTGGCGATAAATGTCGGCGCAATACTTATCTGCTTCATTGCTTTTGTGGCTTTATTTAACTGGTTATTGTCTTTTTTGCCTGCATTCGGAAACGAGCCTCTTACTCTGGAACGAATGCTGGGCTGGCTATGTGCACCACTGGCGTGGATTATGGGGGTCGAATGGAAGGATGCGGGTACTGTCGGGATGCTGATAGGCAAAAAAACGATTATGAACGAATTTGTAGCATACGTTGACCTTGTTAAATATAAAAATGTGATTACAGACAGGTCCTTTACCATCGCAACCTATGCACTGTGCGGCTTCGCAAATTTCGGTTCGGTCGCAATTCAAATAGGCGGAATTGGGACATTAGTACCGAGCCGGAGAACCGATTTTGCAAAATTGGGTATCAAGGCGATGATAGGCGGTTCACTGGCGGCATTTATGACAGCAACAGTAGCGGGCATTCTTATTTAGCTTAAAGATGTGGCATCTCTGGAATGCCGGCAGGTATTTCTTTTATTCTTGCCAATGGTTTAGAAAAAGCTTCTTCAACTTTATAGCGGTGACACAAACCGCTGTTCCACGTGCAGAATGGATACAACCTGCCGTTGGGAGCCACATAGAGAACTATGCAATGACGCGAGCGGCTTATCTCATAATTGTACTGGTCTTGGAAATGCATTGATGCCAGTAAAAGCGTGCCGAACCGGTCCTGTTGAAGCCTGCGCATATAGGCCTGCTTATCGTTTCGCTGCTGGCCCAGCTCTATGAAACTATTCATAAACTCGAGAAACGCTTCGAAACCCCACCCTTCCGGAGCAAGCTCAGGATGGAAGTATTTTTTCATCCCCTTTAGTATCCGCATAACAGAAATATTTCTGAGCCACGGATATTTCTTAATACGGTCGGCAGTTTTATTAAGCATTTCCATTGCAGGCTCAATATCTATGAAGGCCGGTAGCGGCACTGCCTTTTTCTTTTGTTTATCTATAACAAGGTAAGTGGCACAGCCGCAATGTGGACTGCAGCTGCATCGCATCTGGGGCTGTCCCGAAAGTACTTCCAGAATTTTGGCAAATGGTATAGCCTGGCTGAATGGGAACCAGTCGCGATACATATCAATAAAACCGCATTGTTCCTGCAGATTTCTGGCAAGGTCAGCGGTAGTAAAACGCATCTGGCGTCTTTGAGATTTGTCGATTCTTCCTGTAATAGCTACAGGTTGCCAGCTTATGCCTCCTATTACGTCAACATTATCAATAGCAAATCGAAGTATGTCACCGAGATGATGGTCATTAATTCCATTTGCGATTGTAGGAACAAGGATTACCCGCATATTGGCTTTTTTAATATTTTCAATGGCTTTTAACTTAGTCTCTACAAGTGGCCTGCCGCGGGTTTTTAAATAAATCTGGTCATCGAGACCATCAAACTGTAGATAAACGACTTCGAGGCCTGCTTCAGCTGAAGCTTGCGTAAATTCGAAGCTGTCGGCAAAACTTTTTCCGTTGCTGGCGACCTGAATCTGCGAAAAACCTTTCTGCTTAGCACGCTTGAGGGCTTCGAGAAAATACGGATAGATAGTTGGCTCACCGCCGACATACTGAAGGCAAGGTGCAGAATAGGGACGAATGTTTGCAGCAATATCGAGCATTTTATCAAGCTGTTCAAGCGTGATTTCATAAAGCCGACCACTAACGTTAGCGTTGGCAAAACAAATAGGACATTTTTGGTTGCAGCGGTTGGTAAGGTCTATATTCACCATCGCAGGAGCAGAAAGATGCTGCTCGCATAAACCGCACTCGCGGGGACAGGAAGATAAATTGCGGCAGTTCGGATTGTCGATGCCAGACGGCATTTCATAATGTGTCCGGCGAAGTTTTTTGAAAAATTGAGCATCGCTGCTTATTAGTTCATCAAATAAGCCGTGCGTTGCGCACGTTTTGCGCATAAAGACTTTGCCGCTATTTTCATAAAGTTCGGCATCGACTACCTCCAAACAGATAGGACAAAGACTTTGCGTAAAATCGGGTAGCTCCCATTTGGTATACCTATTAGATTTTTTTGCAAAAGAACTACTGAAATTAAGCATGATTTGTCCCTCCAATTTTGGTAACTAATACAAGGCATATATACGTATTTTTGAAAAATTCAAAAAATATAATATATTATCCCAGCATACCGTAATAAATCCTATATAACCAAATATTAGTAAAACTGTCAACTTTTTTGAAATAAATTATTCCCTATTTCTGCAGAATGGAAATTCCTATATTATTTTGCGGCGGCTGACTTTTACTTGCCATACCATTGTCTAACAGCGGCAAGGAATTCTTTGGTGTTTTTTGCCGAAAAAAGGGCTTTTTGGACTTTTTTACGAGAAGGATGCCTCCTACAATAGGCAACAATGAATTTACGAAAATGCATAATTGCTTTTTTGGGCTCGTAGAGTTCATAGACCAGATTGAAATGTTTTAAAATTATCTCACCCTGCTGTTTGACAGTTGGTTGAGCAAAAAATGCTCCACCATTTAAGCTTGCGCGAAGCTGGCTGAATATCCACGGATTTCCGATAGCTCCACGGGCAATTGCCACACCATCAACTCCTGTCGTTTGCATATTTTGCTTAATTGCTTCGACACTAAACAGGTCGCCGCTACCGATAATTGTTATTTGCGGAAATCTCTTTTTCAGCTCTGCCAAAAGCCGCCAGTCAGCAACACCTGTAAATCTTTGACAGACATTACGCGGATGAACAATAAGAGCATCGACCTTTGCATCAGCGGCGTGCGAAACAACATACCAAAAACTATCAAGACTGCTTTCATCGAAACCTGTTCGCAGCTTCATAGTGACCGGACAACTAACGGATTCCCTTACAGCTTTATAGATTTCCATTATTCTGTCTGGTTCTTTGAGAAGAAAACCGCCCCTTTGCTTGCGAAGGATTTTCGGAGCAGGACAGGCGAAATTAAGGTCGATTAAATCATAGCCGATACTTTCGAGTATCTTGGCAGCCTTTACCATTGCCGCGGGTTCATCACCAAGAATCTGCGCTCCGATTGGATGCTCATCGTCGCGGGGTCTGACTGCGGGGTTATTAAACATTTTCGGGTGTACAATGCTTTTAGCGAGCATAACACCAGTAAAAGTTAGAGGTACACCGAAGTTGCGAGCGATTCGCCGCATTGCGTAATCAGTGTATCCGCTGATAGCAGCCTGAAAGAATGGAATATCGAGGGTTATATGGCCAAGTTTCAGCATTAGCTTAGTCATTTAGCTGGAGATTGATTTCTTTATTCCGCCGTTTTTTGCGTTCTGAAAAATAACAAAGTAATACTCCGAATTCAAACAATAGGTACAATGGAATCGCCAAGGAAAATAACGAAAACAAATCAGAGCCCGGGGTAATAGCGGCAGCCAAAACTACGATACCTAATATGACAAATTTTCTTGACTTACGGATAGCTTGAAGCGAGAGCAACCCGAATTTGTTGAGAAAGAATATAACTATAGGGGTTTGGAATCCTGCGCCAAAAGCCAACATCATACCGGTGATAAACAGGATATAGTTTTTGAAAGTAAAATTAGATTCTATACCGAGCACTTCTTTATTAAACATCACTAAAAACTTAAGCGTAACAGGAGCTATAAATAACAGAAAGAGTAAAACTCCCGCTACGAACAAAATAACAGAGAAAGGCACAATCATATAAACCCAGCGTCTCTCGTTTGGATAAAGTCCTGCAGAAATGAACATCCACATTTGATAAAAAATCCACGGCGACGCAAGGACTGCACCGCTAATCATAGCGATATTCATATAGCTGATGAAGCCATCAGCGGGAGCAAGGCTCTGCAGTCGGGCATCCGGCCCTAATGCGATAAAATAGGGTCTCTCGATAAATGATATGATAAATTTGCCAAAAAACATACAGATGACCACAGCTATAGCCAGACCAAACAAAGCCAGAATTATCCTCACGCGCAATTCTTCGAGGTGATCCCCCAGGCTCATAGAGGAATTAATAAGGTCATTTTTCTTACCGGTATCGGCCATTTAAATCGGTGAGAATAAATTTGAAAAGTCAGGATAGTTGCTGTCAAATTCAGCAGTTTGGGTTTTTCATAACGTCCCTGGTTTCATTAGCTACATCATCCTTGACTTTCTTAACTTCATTTGCAATTTCATCTTTGGCGTTTTCGGCTTCTTTAACGCCTTTTTTAAACTCCGATAAGCTTCTGCCTAAACTCCTGGCAACATCCGGCAGTCGCCTGCCCCATATCAATAGCGCAATAAGAAGAATAACAAACCACTCCCACCCCTGCGGCATTCCTATAGCCAAAATATATTGAACCTGTTCGTTCATTTTTAATCTCCTATTTCGATAAAATCTTATTATATCATTCTATACGAAATGCAGTCAAACTAATATCACGACCATTTTACATTCTTAAGAATCTTCGCTTTTTCCTCAAGATTATAGATTTGGCGTGCATTTCTGTGCATTATAGGGTCAATAAGCTCCATCGCTGTGTCTAAAGTCAACCACCCTTCTTCCACCAGTTCCGATAGTGCTAATGCAACACCACGTCTTGTTATTGCGGCGTGTCCCAACACAGGTTCTACCGAAATATAATCGCCGCCGAAAACCGTTATTTTGTTTGTTGGGGCACAGATAAGATATTTTTTAAGGAAATCTTTTGCTGCGACGGGATTCATCAGCCATGACCAGCACATATCAATATAGGCGTTGGTGTAATGCTTAGCTAGTGGAATCATAGGTTCATAGTAGGGATAGCAAATGTGAAAGAAAACAAACCTCGTATTGGGCGACTGACGGCACAAATCCGAGGCAGAACCAGGATTTTTGGCTACTCTGCCTAAAGGCATATAGTTTTGCCCCGCATAGTAGCCAGTATGAATTTTTACCGGTAAATTCAGTTTTGTTGCTCTATCGACTGCATACCAAAATAAGTGATCTTCAATCGCCTTTGCATCTTCGGGCGATGGTACCTTTCCTTCAAGTTGCCTTTCAAACGGGACTTCTACTCTTTCTGCCTGCACCCTCTCATAATCGATATCACGGGCATAAGCCCCCTGCGATTTTACCGCTACAGCGTATTTACCGTATTTGTCGAACCACCAGTCCATCGCTTTGTGCCAGTCAGCGAGAGATTTGATTTCTATGCCTGTGGGCTTACCAAATCGCTCGAAATTAGGGCCAAGATGCATACCGAGAAAACCTAAATCCTGCATCAGCAAAGTCGGCTGATCAGATTCAGAAAATGGCTTTGTCAGGCAATTTACCTGACAGGACTCGATATTTGATAAATCGCAGAGTATTCTTTTGTAAAAACCTGGTTTCAACGTTTTTTCATAGCCTTCCTGTACCTTTGCTATAGTTTTTGTGGAAAACTCATCGACTCCGTAAAGCTCCTTAATGGCGATGCTGACTGCCTGACCGTAACCACTGTTTTTTATGGCAGGCCAATAAGACTCAAGCAATGCCCATTTCGAAAGTGGGTCAACCTCTGGAGAGAAAAATTTATCATAGTCTGCCTGCGGCATTCCGGCAGTAAGCATATCAGAATTGATATAGCCCGCAAAAACTCTAGTCCAGTCATTGCACTTAAACTCTAGGTAAGATTGGCCGGAAAGACGCTCTTTTTCCTCAGGCAGGTGTTCGTGGGTATCGATAAATGGTGTTTGAAAGACCTTTTTAAAAATCTGTTTTCGAGTGTCGTTTAAAGCAGCCAGATCAGGAATAATTGCTGGTCGCTCCCTGCCTAAGGCTGTTTTAGAGCCTAAAAGAGCCGAAGCTCCAGCAAGTCCGATTGTCTTGAGGGTTTCTCTTCGTGATATTAAGTTTTTCTTTTTCATCTGAGCTTCCTTTAATCCCAAATCTTGCAGATAAGCAGGTTGACAAAAAATCCGATTAAAACTATAATTCATTCGGCAAAGAAGGTCAAGCAGGTATTGAATGAATCAAAACCATACGCAGTTTAGTTCAGGTTCCGATCGGCGACCACAAAACCGTCCTGAAACCATTGTAAGCATCTCCATTATAGCAGTTCTTCTGGTAATCGCGGTAATTTTATTTGTAAGGCAAAAGGATACAGACATACGCAGATTTGGGATTACCGCACCAAGCCTGCAATTAACGCCCAAACCGATAGAACTGGAAAACAGCCCAGTTATTCAGCAGCCTGCTGGATTCGACAAACTTTCGCAAACTGAAATCTATACTGCAGAAAATCTTTACGAAAAGATTGACGGTAAAGCCCCACTTTATACTGAAGCCGGATTCTTGAAACTCTATTGCCAGCGACTTATAAGCAAAACCGACCCTAACCTTTGGATGGAAGTTTTTCTCTACGATATGGGCAATGTAAGAAACGCTTTTTCCGTTTACAGTACGCAGCACAGGGCAGATGCAAAGATTTTGCCTATTTTTACACAGACATACGGTTACGGCACAAGCAACGGATTGTACTTTGTACACGGACGCTACTATGCCGAGCTGATAGGGTCGGCGGAATCGGACCAACTGGTTATGGCAATGCTGGAAACAGCTGCTAACATTCAAAAAAATCCTGTGAGTGCGGAGGATTTGAAAGTAAATGAACTTGATTTGTTCCAATCTGAAAATCTTGTTCCTGACAGTATGAAATTATATTTAAAAAACGCATTTGGTTTCGAAGGTCTGTCGGATATTTTTACTGCGCAATATCAAATTGGTGACCAGATAATTACAGTATTTTTCAGCAAACGACTTGATGCTGCAGAGGCTGAAGCGATGGCAGCAGGATACCGCAAGTTTCTTATGGAAAATGGTGCAACTGCTAAACAGACAACAAGTGATTTTCTTAAAGACAAGATTTTTGAGTTTTACGGCGTAACTGAGATAGTTTTTACAACAGGCCGGTTTGTTGTCGGTGTTCACGAAGCAGAAAATCAGGACTCGGCAGAAAAAGCAGCAATGATACTTGCAGTTAAGTTATCTGACAGCGATAAAGCAAAACAATGAACGAACAAGAAAAAACTAGACATATCGGGAGAAGAGAGTTCTTTACACGAACTGCCAAAGCGGTTATTTCAATCGGTGCCGCTGGAGTAATCTCACGTTTGTTTTATGATAAAAAAGGGCCTCAACGAGACAGCAAAGCTGAAAAGCTGGTAACTTTGCCAGACTTTTCTATCCTCCCGGAAGCAGGCAAAACAATCAGTGTGGTCAAGGGTGCTGACAGAGTACGGAGTGTAAATAAAGCAATAGAGTTGCTAGGCGGCATAAAGCGGTTCGTCAAAAACGGTGAAACTGTCGTGATTAAACCCAACGTTGCTTTTGCATCGCCAGCGATGCTTGGAGCCACATCAAATCCGGAACTTGTTGCTGAAGTTATCAGGTTATGCTACAAGGAAGCCGGAGCTAAAGAAGTCTTCGTTATTGACAATCCCATTAACGACCCTGCAAGCTGTTTTATGCTGAGCGGCATAGAGAAAGCGGCAACGTCGGCAGGCGCAAAAATAATAATGCCTGCACCACCACTTTTTGCGAATATAACCGTTAAAGATGCAACGCTTATAAAACATTGGCCGATATTTTTCGGTCCGCTGGAAAAAGCAGACAAGCTTATTGGAATAGCTCCTGTCAAACATCATCAACGAAGCGGTGCTTCTATGGCGATGAAAAACTGGTACGGTCTATTAGGCGGAAGACGCAATACGTTTCATCAGAACATCAACGGCATTATCACAGAGTTAGCTATGATGGTAAAGCCCACATTAGTCATACTCGACGGCACAATGGTAATGATGACAAACGGACCGACAGGCGGCTCACTTTCCGATTTGAAGCGAGCCAATACTATGATTGCGAGCTGCGATATGGTTGCGGCTGATTCCTGCGGATGCGAACTTTTAGGGAAGAAGGTTTCTGACCTGCCGTATCTGGTGAAAGCACAGGAATACGGTATTGGAACAACGAACTGGCAGTCGCTCAATCCTGCGACCGCAACATTAGAATAAAACGAAATTATGAAAATAGTACAGGCAAGGCGCATAAGTCAGTTTTTTTTCTTCACGCTTTTCGTCTGGCTCATTATTGTCAGTACAGTAGGAGAAAAATTCTGGCAAATTCGTAACTGGCCGATAAATTTGTTTTTGCATCTCGACCCACTCGTCGTTGTCGGAACAATATTGACCACACACACACTGTATTTCCCGCTATTACTAGCTTTGGCAACGGTAGTACTGACAATTATCTTCGGCAGGTTTTTCTGCAGTTGGGTTTGCCCTTTCGGTTCGCTGCATCATTTTACAGGTTATTTGACTAATCGAGCAAAAAAGGTGCCGCAAAAAATTCAATTGAATAAATACAGAAGGGCACAATCCGTAAAATATTTTGTTCTAATATTTCTGCTCGGAGCAGCAGCTTTCCCAAGTATAGGCAACAGCCTTCAAACAGGATTGCTCGATCCGATACCGTTAATAAGCCGTTCATTCAGCACTGTATTACTTCCAATCGCAGATAAAGGTTCGTATTTGACATCGGTCACCCAGAGATTTTATGAGGGGGCATGGCTGATATTCACGATATTCGCTGCGGCGGTTTTACTAAACCTGGTTATTCCACGATTTTATTGTAGATTTGTTTGTCCGCTGGGGGCACTGTTCGGTGTAATCAGCAGATTCGCAATTTGGCGAATCGGGAAAAATAAAAACGAGTGCAGCAACTGCAAGTTGTGCGAGCGGGCCTGCGAAGGTGGATGCGAACCTGCTGAGCGAATAAGAATCAGTGAATGTGTCCTTTGCTTTAACTGCCGAGAAGATTGTAAGGATAATTTAGTAAAATACCAGACAAGCAAATCGCTGGCGGGTGAAATCACAAACCCGGATATTTCACGTCGCGGATTT
>Ga0272448_1005648_pt1 | contig 13754 bp, 7 predicted proteins | sample YNPCB0191_FD_202220 | JGI IMG/M metagenome (GOLD analysis project Ga0272448, IMG submission 202220) | Hot spring sediment microbial communities from Yellowstone National Park, WY, United States - YNP-CB-019-1 | ecosystem: Environmental > Aquatic > Thermal springs > Hot (42-90C) > Sediment...
GCCGCCACGCCGCCTCTTCTTCCCTCGTCCGGTACACGCGGGGATCGCCGCGCGAGTGGCCTGAAAGGCGGTATGTCTTGCACTCAAGCAGTTCGGGACCGGCGCCGTTCCTGACGCGGAAGCAGGCCTGCAGAACGGCCTCTCTCACAGCCAGGACATCATTTCCGTCCACGATGGCGCCCTTCATTCCGTATGACTCCGCGCGCTGGGCGATATGCGGCACAGAGACGGTTTCCGAAACCGGAGACGACATTGCGTACAGGTTGTTTTCGCAGAGGTATACGACTGGCAGCTTCCAGAGCGAGGCCATGTTGAGGGATTCGTGAAACGTCCCCTGGCTTGCGGCGCCATCGCCGAAGAAGCACAGGACGACGGAACGACGATCCCGCAGTTTGAGGGCGAGCGCTGCGCCGGTCGCAATGGCAAGGCCGCTTCCCGTTATGCCGCTTGATCCGAGGAAACCGAGCCCGAAATCCGCCATGATCTGGCTTCCACCGCGCCCCCGCGAATAACCCGTGCTCTTTCCGTAGAGTTCAGCCATGATCCTGCGCGGGTCCGCTCCTCTTGCGATGAAATGCCCATGGCCGCGGTGCGTGCTTGTTATGTAATCGTCCTTTTCAAGGGCGGAGCATGCGCCGACAGCCACCGCTTCCTGGCCGCTGGATGGATGCGTGGTGCCTCTGATCAGTCCGCGGGCGAAAAGCTCCTCGACCGCGGTTTCAAACCGGCGGATGACGAGCATGGTCCTGTAATAGCCGATCAACGTTCTGCGGTCCGGCTGTTTCATGACGGTTTTCCGAGCAGAATGGAGACGGCTGAACCGCCGTCATCGAAACTGTTCACCAGGGCGCGGGCGCCGGCCGGCGCCTTCGCGGTTTCGCTCACAATCGGGAGAGGGGGAGCGCCGAGTTGCCGCTCAAGGTTGAGAGCGGGAGGAACGATCCCTTCGCCGAGGCATTCGATCGCCGCGGCAACCTGCAGCGGACCCTCGGCTCCGAATGTCTCGCCAAACAGGGGCTTGAGGCTTGTCATATTGAGGCCCGGCATCCTTTCTGCAAGCGCAGCGACAGCTTTCCATTCTGCTTCGTCGCGTAGGGGGCTTCCGTTTGCAGAGGCCACGAGCATGTCCGGCGTTGCGCCGCCTGACGCAAGCGCCGATTCCATGGCTCTATACATGGCGTTTTCCGCTGGGGAGCGCTCCTGTCCCTTGTTCATGGAGGCGAGTCCGGCCCCGAGCACATCCGCGAGGGCGCGGGCTCCGCGGCGGCGCGCCCTCTCGCCTTCCTCGAGCACAAGAACGACGCACGCTTCTCCGGGGTTGAATCCGTCCCGCGCGGCGTCGAACGGTTTGCAGGGATTCGAAGAGACGAGTTTTTCCGCCTGCAGGCCTGCGACAAGCATTTCCGTCAGCGAATCAACTCCGCCTGCCAACGCCATGTCGAGGCGGCCCGTGCGGATGAGATCAAAGGCGCTGAGGATTGCCGCAGCTCCAGAAATTCCGCCGGACGCAAAATTCACGTGCCAGCCGGTCAGCCCGTACTCCATTGCGAGGAGGCTGATTGTTGTGTTCGAGTAAGCGTGGGGGAAAAGTATAGGTTTCACGAATCTCGGGCCCTTGGCCAGGAGATCCTCGAAGAAAAGCGCAATGGTCTGATGGTTCCCGAAGGCCGTACCGAGGAACAGCCCGGCCTCGGCCTTCTGGACGTCTTCGCGGGACAGATTGGCGTCCTCAAGCGCCAGGCTCATTCCTGCGAACGCCAGTTGCGATGTTCTGTCCAGATAGCCCTTTTCCGTTTCAATGTACTCCCTGATGTCGAAGTTCCGGACCAGGCCGGCGGGCAGACGCAGCCCGGCGTCTGCCGTGAGCGGGGCAGGCTTCCGCAACGCTTCGCGCAATGCTTCCCTTCCCGCGCCGGCAGCGCAGATGATCCCGATGCCAGTGACGACAGCCTTTCTATCCTTCATCGGTTCCGCTTCTCCCCGACATTTGTCATCTCCACGCGCCCTTGAAAATCAACGCGGTGTTGCAGCCTCCTATGCCGGCCGAGTTGGAAAGAACAAGCCTGACGTCCGCCTTTCTGGCAGTGTTGGTCACGTAGTCGAGGTCGCATTCCGGATCCGGATGTTCGTAGTTGATGGTGGGCGGTATTATGCCGTCGCGAAGAGTGAGCAGGGATGCGATGGCCTCGACGCTCCCTGCCGCTCCCATCATGTGCCCGAGAGATGACTTTATCGAGGTTATGGGTATGCGGCGGGCATGTTCCCCGAAAACAGCCTTGATTGCCTGTGTTTCGGTGACGTCGTTGGACTTGGTGCCGGTGCCGTGCGCGTTGATGTGGTCTATGTCCGAAGGGCCGATGCCGGCGTCGCGGAGTGCGGCTCTCATTACGGCAGCGGTTCCTGCGCCTTCCTTTGCGGGGGCTGTCATGTGAAAGGCATTGTTGTTCATTCCGTAACCCAGCAACTCAGCGTAGATGTGTGCGCCCCTTGCCCTGGCGAACTCCATCTCCTCCACGGCCAGCACGCCGGCTCCTTCGCTGAAGATCGTTCCGTCCCTCCTCAGATCGAACGGCCTGACCGCGTCGCGCGACATGGTGCGGAGCACGCTGAGGCCGGCCCATGCGAATGGCGACAGCGCGTCATATCCTCCAGCGATGACGGATCTTGCGCGCCCCGCCCGGATGAGGTCGGCTGCCTGCGCTATTGCAGACGCCCCGGACGCGCATGACAGGGAAATTACCAGTCTCGGCCCCCGGAAATTCCAAACCTGGGCCACACGGTCCGCGGCAATCTGGAACGACAGTTCAGGGAAGGTTCCGCCGTTGCCGTCTTTTCTGCCAAGGGCCCAGGCCATGAAGTCTGAGGCGGCGCCGACGCCTCCGAAATTGGTGGCCAGAACCACGCCCGTTCCCTGCATGCCGGCAAGAGCGGCGTCATGGACAGCCTCCCTGGCCGCGGCCATTACGAATCGCGATGCCCAATCTTCCGGAGCAGGGCCCAGATCTGAGGGCCATTGAAAGTCGGTTATCTCGCCGGCTCTGGTGAATTGGAAGTCTGAGACAGGGAATCTGGATATGGCCCTGAAGCAGCTGCGGCCTTCGCACACCGACTTCCAGAAGGATGCGACCGAGCAGCCCGCCGGCGATACCACTCCCATGCCTGTGACCACGATTCTCATTGTTCTTGCTCGCCTTTCACATTCGCAGTCCCCCGTCCACGCAGAGAACTTCTCCTGTAATATACGAGGCGTTGTCGGATGCAAGGAATACCACAACAGACGCGACTTCTTCCGGCCTGCCGAAACGCGCAAGCGGAATGCGGCCGGCGGCCGTCCTGCGTTTTGCGTCGGGCATGACGGAAAGCATGTCGGTTTCTATATAGCCCGGAGCCACCGCGTTGACCGTGATGCCGTATGAGGCAAGTTCTCTGGCGGCGGTCTTGGTGAGCCCAAGAAGGCCGGCCTTCGCGGCTGAGTATCCCGCTCGCATCACTTCGCCCATCAGAGCCGCGTCGGAAGAGATGTTGACCACTCTGCCCCAGCGATTCTTCATCATGCCGCGCGCCGCGGCCTTGATGCAGAGGAAAGCGCCGGTGAGATTGATCTGCAGCATCTCGCGCCAGTCGTCGTCCCTGGTGAATACCGTGAACCCATCCCGGGCCGATCCTGCGTTGTTGACCAGAATGTCAATCGGCCCCAGCGCGGCTACGGCCTCCTCAACCATGCGCCGCGCATCCTCGGCCAGCCGGACATCCGCCTTCACAACACAGGCTTTTCTGCCGCGGCTTTTTATGCCCTCAGCGGTCTGCGAGGCAAGGGAGTCGGATGCAAGGTAGGTGACAGCCACGTCGGCGCCAGCTTCGGCCAGGGCAAGCGCGATAGCCCTGCCGATTCCACGCGAGCCTCCGGTCACAAGCGCGACTTTTCCGTCGAGGTTCATCCCGGCTTTTCCGTTTGAGAAATGGCCGTATTGCATGAAATGTTACGCCCCGCATCTGCCCTGCTCATGCCAGCCGCAAAATAACCGTTCATTGACCGCGCTTTTTCCGGGCAAACGCGGCCACCATTTCTTCTGTGATAATTTCCGCTTTGTTCTCCTCCCTTACAAGGGCAAGATCAACGCCTTTCTCGCGCGCGAGGCGCCGGGCGGCGGGTGTGGCGCGCACGACGCCGCCGTGTCTGGGGACGAACCTTTCCCCGGCGGCCTGAGCCTTCGCCGTATTTTGCGCGGGACGGGCGGCGACCGCGGCACGGTGCCGTTCCAGGAGTTTCCTGTTGAAATCGCCGACATCCGGCAACTCATCGTCAGCATTCCCAACAAGCGCTATGATGTATCCGACCGGCAGGGAGCTCTTTGGCCTTGCCAGAATGCGCCGCAGAACGCCCGAACACGGACATTCCAGCTCAAAAGCAGCCTTGTCTGTGGTGAGTTCCGCAATCGGTTCCCCGCGGCGGACTGCGTCTCCCTCATGGCGGAGCCATGATGTCAGGGTTATTTCCTCAACATTGGTGCTGACCTTCGGAACGGTTATCTTTCGGATCACCTTTCCACGCCCTCCATCATCTTCTCCAGACATCGCGCCATGCCGACGGCAACTCTCACTTTATGGCGAATCCGTTGGTTGACACCATCGGCACCCAGAACGGGAATGTGGAATTTCCAGCCTTGTCCTTCACGCTCAGGGCGACCCATCCGGTGTTCGGGGCCTGAACCGGGATGCCGGGCGATACCACCGCCCTTCCGGGTTCGGCCGTTTCCACTGCGCAGGGTACTTCCGCGATGCCGGTCGCGTCGTATGCGACTATGCGCGGCGACGCCAGGCCGGACCAGTCGGCAAAAACATAGAAGCATTGGAGATGGGTGCTGACAAGGGCGGGTCCTGCGCCGCGGTTCAGCCGGATGCCCTTGATCTTTGCGGCGGCCGCCTTGTCTGCCGGGAGCTTCTGCGCAAGAAGCTGTCTCATGTCCAGGATGAAACCGTGCCATTGGTTTGTGGTCCAGGCAACCGGCTGTGGAAGGGACAGGGATACCGGGCTGTCAGGCGGGTGAGTCAGACTCAGAACGTTGCTGCTTCCATCGGCGTGTTCAAACACAAGGTCGAGCCGCGTCGAGTTTGTGGTCTGGGGTTCTGGACATCTGATGCGGAAGGCGAGGAAGGGATGTGTCACGACGGACCAATGACCCTGTTCGAACAGATGCCAGATGGAGCCTCCGTTGGTCGAGGCCGTCGTGCACAGATAGGATGTCTCGTTGCTCTGCGCCACTAGGACGGTCTTGGCTATGCCCTGATCCGACGCGAAATGGATGTTTCTTTCGGCTGTCTGTTCCCACGGGGTCCGCCAGAAGACGTTTGTCGAGGGGAATTCCATCAGCGCGATGGACGGAGGCATGCGGTCGGCCCTGTGGTTGATGACGAGAGGAATCGAGAGGTCCGGGCAGGCGTTGCCGGCGCCGTCCCTGATACCGGCAAGTTTTATGGAATGGGTCTGGCCGTCGGCCGTTTCGTTCAGGAATGTCCTGAACATATACGGCCATCGAACGGCAAGACGATCCTCGTTTGCGGAGTGGGTGAACGTTGACCGGACATACGCGCAGTCAATAGACGCAGGCTTGTCGTCCCACAGGAAGGTTGCCTGCTGTATGTTGAAGGGAGCTCCACCTTCACGGTTGGCGATCGAGATGTTGAGCACGGAGTCGTTGTTCATCAGATCCCCGTCAGGAGTGAACGACCAGCTCGCCGCCGGCGGTTCTCTGTCCACGAGGAACGGCAGATCCGTGACGGGCGACTCGACACCTTTGAGGTTTCTGGCCTTGAGGAAGATGTGCGCAATGCCGCTCGGCAGGCCGGAGATCTGTGGCGTCACGGGCGCGCAGTTCGACACAGAGGTCCAATGCAGGGTCCTGCCCGTGTCTGCCGGCAGATCGCTCCACGGCTCGGGTCCTGCCCGAATCGCCATCAGAACCTCGGCAACACCGTAGAAATCGAAATAGAACGGGGTGAACGTCAGTTGAGCATCCTGCGCCACTGCAGGACCGACTACCAGGTCATCCATGTTCCAGCGCGTGTAGCGGCCTGTCTGGTCTATCGTGTTGATCGAACCGAACCGGATTGAGGGCGTCAGGAAGATATCCTGCGACAGCGTCTGTTCGAGCACCGCATCGCTGATCATTCCTAGCCATGTTCGCCATTTGCCGTCATTAGTGACCGCGGATGAGTACCTGACTGCCGGCGCGCCCGATGCTTTTTCGGAGAGGTGGGCGTAATAGTTCTTGGCGCCGAGCGTCACGAAAGTCATTCCGCCCGCGCGGTATCTGAATTGGAACAGAGGGCAGGCGGACAGCGAGAATGACACGCTGAATGACGACGCGAGGCGCTGTCCGATTTCCGTGTTGAAGACCGTGAGGCAGGTTCCCTGCTGCGGGTCGAAGAAATCCAGCGCCATGCGCGCCGGCTCGGCGACGAGCGCCCCGCCTGTCATCTCCCTGCTCTCGAAAGTTTCGGCGAGGGGGAACGGCCCCTGTATGCGCATGAGGACGGGTCCGTTGGTGAACGTTGCGGATTGCCACGGGACGCTGAAGTTGAAGGAATTGGTTCCGAGGCTTACTGTCACGGGGATATGGCTTGTGGAGCAGGCTGCCACATCCATGCGCCGCGGTATGGCCGCCCATCTGTCGAACATTCCGGCGCTGTTCAGCGGAGTCAGAATGTTTGCCATGGCCATGCGGGCGTACGCGGTGCGCCGGTCAGGATAACGGCTCAGAGATTTCAGGACGATGCAGTCAGGCCGCTGGCGGTCGAATTCGCAGGCGAACGCCGGCAGAGGGTCAGGCGTCAGCCACGCAATGGTGTGCCGGGATTCGCCCCATGGCCGGCGGACGAGGAGCGTCGGGCGCTGGAGACCGGTCGCGAAGCTGCTGTCAATAAAGGACTGAACCGCCTGGAGAGACGCTCCTTCAATCAGCGGTTTCTGCGTCCTGAATTCAAGAAGGGAAAAGGACAGCGGGGGCGGAAGGTTGGTGGCGAGCGAGAGCCGGGGCGCCGCGGTCAGCACTTCCGTGAAGTTGCGCACCGCGTATCCTTCGCCGGGCCCGTTGCCGTTCAGCCCCTGTGATTCGTAGCTCGGCTGCAGATCACCGAATCCTTCGAGACGGACCAGAATATTCGAATCGGACGCGGGATTGCCCGAGCCGGCGGCCGGAAGCCATACCTCCACGAGATTCCATTCGCCCTTTCTATCCCACCCTTCGCAGGCCGCCCCGGCATCCGGCACGTCGGTTGCGCCTGATTGTTTGAATGGGCCGAGCGAAAACGACGGTCCGCTGATGCGATGGAAATAGCGCGCTGTCGGAGTGAACTCGCCGTTCTGCATGACGCCAAACGAATAGTGCAGATTGAAACGCGCCCCGGACGTCCGCTTCAGTTCGAATCGCCAGCCCGCTATGTCAGGGTAGGGGATGGGCGGAAGGGAACAGGCCGAAAGCATGGGACCGCCGCCAAGCGTGTTTTCGAACAGCATATACGGACCCTGTCCCGGCTGTTCGCGCCAGAGCAGGCGGGAATGGCCGACAGGATCATCGGCCTCCCAGTAATCGGGCAGCATTGTTTCGAGCGGCCTGCGGGACACGAAAACGTCGGCGTGCCGCGTGAGGCCGGCCTCGGCCTGATCGGCTGACCATGATGGAGTCGGAAGGGGGGCGGGTTTGAACTGGAATGGGCGGGGGCGTATCCTTTCAGCGGATATCTTCACGCGGGCCACCATCATGGAGTTCAGGTACGTCCAGATGCCGGCAGATCCTTCTCCCAGCGGCGCAGGGTCCTCGAAGCGGAAAACGAGCTCGTTGTCGAAATGGAATTCCACGGTCTTTCCCACGCGCCGGAGTTTGGAATAGTACCATGCGCCATGAACGTCCCTGCTGCCGCCCTGGGGCAGCAGCGGATTGAAGCCCAGCCGCCTGTTGCCCTCCCTGTAGCGCGGAACGAGGTACTTGTCGCTTTCGGCGACAACGGTTCCGTTTCGGTAAAGGCGGGTGAAAAGCTGCGAGAGGTCGTGGTCCCAGCCCGTGCAGGTGATCGTGTAACCCTCCGACGCAGTCGTGCGCCGGTTGAGAATGGTCATGTTCAGGTCTCCGCATCTCTGATACCAGCCGTGCCTGATGCCGGCGTACAGCTCCATGCAGAAATCTCCATCGAAGAGATACTTCGTCCATATCGCAGCCAGACCGTTTGTCGTCTCTCCGTTCATGTGCGACCAGCGGGGATCGCACTGGAATCGGTTCACGACCTCCCAGCTTCCGCCGTTGATCACCCATTCGTAGAGCGATTCGCTGAAAAGATAGTCCTTGATGTTCTCCCGCTCCACATGGCTCAACCTGAGGTGTTCGATCTCAAACCCATCCAGCTTCGCCCGTCTGCCCTTGAGCGGCTCTCCAAGAAAGTGCTTCAGCAGAAGCTTGTCTCCCGCCGTGATCCAGAGCCAGTACCCTTCGCAGTTGATGTCGTAGGTGTTCGTGGCGGCCGGCCATTGCCCGGAGAAGACGCCCTGCACGGGCGCGGTGACGAGGGGTTTGTCTGAGCGGAAGTTCGGCCCTTTGGACAGCGATATGGAACTCTGCGTCGCGGAGACAATCCATTCTCCGTTGGACATTCCCTCTTCCACGCCGAGGTGGGCCTGCGTGCCTGGAATGAACGGAAGCCGGATCATAAATTTTCCATGAAAGTCGCCCTGGTGCCACGCCACCTTGTTTGTTTCCGGCAGCCATTGCCCCTCGGGAGAGGCCCAGTTGCGCATGAAGGGATCCGAGGCAAAAATGGGGTTTTCAACCTGTGAACTGCGATACGAGTCTTCACGCTCGAATTTGTACACCAGATTCGAGATGAGAACCTCGGTTCCCGCTCCGGAGAACACTCCTGAGGCTCCTGTCACGGCTCCGGCGCCGGGATGCACGATCACCATATCGCGGTTTCGATAGAAACGCAGTTGATCCGGCCTTGTTGCGTCGCTCATGAGGGTGAACGACCGGGCAGGTCCGGCGCTTCCCGCCGGCTCGACGCTGACGGCTTCTATTGTGGTTGATTTGTTGGACACCACGCTTTCCAGCAAGAAGAATTCGCGGACGCCGTCATCCCGTCTGGTGAAACGATAATATGGCTTGTCATCTCCCCGGTAGCCGCAGATGAGTCCGGCGGGTCCGCCACGCGTTCTCTTCATGGAAAAATCCGCCGAGAACACGTGGCCTGCGTGCTCGATGGAACCCACCACCAGGACAGATGGTTTATCCCGCGGAGCCGGAGCCAGGACGTTTCCCTTCTCGCGGGGAGCGAACAGGAGGTTGAAAAAGCTCGTTCTGGGAAAGAAAGCGCCGTCTTCGAGCACGGTATGGCGTCGCACGTCGTTCAATTCAGCGAAATCGAGGTCGTGATTGGACCGGGCTTTCACATCGTCGAAACGGGCCTCCGAGCAGCCGTCGGCGAAAAGGCCGAATCGCCCTCCTGGAGGAAGCTCGGTTCGCGCATCAATGACCTTGATGTTGTCCATGTAGCACTGGATTCTGTTCTGGAACAATTTCACGCCCAGCTTCACCCATTGGCCGTGCGTGATCGGAGTCGTGACTGCGTCGAGGATTGTGCGTGGAGATGCGTTGGTCGAGGGCGCCTTCCACAGCGTGAGAACTGCGTCAATGCCCTGTGGAGGCAGGCGGACCGTGAAAGCGTGAAACGCGCCTGTTTCCTCCAAAAGGAAGACAATGCCGATCTCTCCGGGCTCGAGCCTGACCGCGGACTCGAAGAAATAAGAATCGTGGAAATCATGCCCCGCGGCGATTATTGCGTTTGTTCCTTCGGCCCGCAGACTGAAGAAATTGGAGCTGAACGCAGGTTTCAGCCCTTTCTTGGCTTCGGGCTTCAGCTTTTCGGGTTTGATGTTCTCGCGTCTCATCGCATCGTCCGCCGCAGTGTGGAGCGTCCAGTCGCCGGATATGATTTCCCATTGCGACAGAGGATTCGCGTCTTCCTCCAGCATCGCAAAGTTGTCCGAAAACACCACGTCGCCAACCGGCTGGGTCCGGGCCGCAGCCTGTCCTTCAGGAACGTTTGCCGAAGGCTGTTCGATCGAGGCAACTGCCGTGAATGGCGGCGGAAGCACGGCCACAGGACGGTTTCCCACATAAACCGCCCAGAGTTCCTGCCTGAATTTCATCACGACCGGGCAACGCTCGACATGGCTTGTTGGAAGCGCTTCAACGTTGAACTGAGCCCATTCCCGTATTGCAGGCGGAAACAGATGATCCGGCTGCAACGAAACAGAGGCGCCCGAACGGGCGATCGAGAGGGTTGCGGATCGCGTTCCTCCCTCCTCTCTGATGCGCAGCTCTGCGCCACGGTCGGGGTTCCAGGCCGTGTCGAAATAGACGTTGCACACATGGTGCGACAGATTGGTGGCTCTTGGAATCCAGGTTTCTGTCTGGGCTTCAAGATTGTGCGCAAGCCAGAAGAGAAGAACGCACAGGGCGGCGACATTACAAGTACTTTGGATGCGTATTTTCATTAACCCTGATTGAATATGCATTGATCATGCCAATTCCGCGGCCTGGGGTTGCATTGCCTGCTTCCCGTGCAGCCGTTTCCCGTTTGATGGAACATAATCCCGGATTTTGAGATCGGCCCGAAAGCGGCAGATGCAGCACTGGAGAACGCCGAGAAAGTCTGAATTTGAGGGAAGGGTGACTGGCATTTGTGATCATCCTGTCCGCGTACTCAAGTGCACAACAATACCCTCAACTGGGATTTCCGCTACACATCCGCAACAGGCCCTGCTGACAACCTGCAGTGGGGTTGAACCGGCATTTTCGAAACGCGCCGGTTTCATCCCGGCTTTTGCGGTCGGCCCTGATGCGGCAGATGTCACCGGCCCGAGTGTTGCCATGTCTGCGCTCATTCATCCACATTCCAGTTTTCATTCCAGAAACCCGCAAGATCGGCGTGATTCGAGCCGTCTGGATCAGCGTAATCACTGTAAATAATGAAATCCGGCAGAAAATCATAACGGTGGTTCGGGGCCGCATGCAGACCCCACGGTTCGCCGCACTGAATCACGGCGAGGCGCCGCGGGTTCCATGGGTTGGGGAAAATCGCATAAAGGCCGCGCCCTTTGCGTTCGAAGGTTCGGCTGCCTATGGCGAAATGAGCATCCGTGATTTTCACGGGCGAATTCTGAAGCACGCGCCTGATAAGAGCCGAATGCTCCGGCTCGCCGAAGAGAAAAATATTGTACGAGGCCAGATCCTTTTCGGACGGCCTGTTGATGACCGTGGGCCAGGACTGCGCGTATTGCAGCCATTCCATGCACCGCGTTTTGAAAGACGCCGCAGATTTGCTGTCCGACGGATCGCCTTCAAAAATGAATGCGAAGGGAGACAGGAACGCTTCGCGGACAGGGCCTGTCGGACACGGAGGCGGCGGAATGTCCGGACTCAATTGCGCCCCTTCGCAGACGATTTCCTCCGGCTTCACGCCAGGGGGCAGGCACGCCGTGTCAATACTGATCGAACGTATGCCTGACGCTCTTATCGTCGTCCTGCCGTCTTCCGTGCGAACCTGCACTCGCGCAGGATTCGCATTCTTCAGCACTTCAAGATGCGCAAGCCAATAGCACTGGTTATAGCGGGGGTGGAACGCGGCATAAGTGAAGGATTTCGGCCATTGCCTGGAGGTTGCCCGCAGCCACTGCCTGAGATCATCCCTCGCGAAGACTTCTTCGAAGATCCAGTGGTCGAATCCTTCGATTTCGATGTATTTGACGTTCACGCCGGCCTCTTTTGCAGCCGCGACAATTCGGCGGGCTTCGCGGATTGGCACGAGCGAATCGTCAATTCCGTGCGCGCAATAAACCGGCACATGCTCAAGGTTCTGGAGCAGTCGCAGGGCGAAATCCGTGTCTATGAGCCGCTGTTTCCACGACGGAAGACTGTCGCGATCCACTTCGTGCCATTCGTAATAATCGCCCCGGCCGGCCAATATGATGAGACCGGCGAAGAGGTGCGGATAGTGGCAGCCGATTGTCCAAGCACCCATCCCTCCCATGGAAATGCCCGCGAGAAACACGCGGTCATCGTCCACCGGAAATCTTCGCCTTGTTTCGGATATCACGCGCAGCACGTCCTGTTCGCCGATACCCTGAAAATCCGTGTTGCCGCGTCCGAACGGGGCCGCCATCAGACACTGCTCGGATTCTGTGAGGGCAAGCAGATTGCTTGGAATGCTTGTCCAATTCACTATGTCCAGATATGGCGAATATCCGTGAAGATAAACTATTAGCGGCCTTTTTTCGCCGCGCCGGGCGGCAGGCGGGCAGTAACAGAGAAACGGCTGCCATGAACCATCGTTTTCCGAAAAGTACCCTTCCTCGCGCAGGGCTGGAATCTGCGGGGCCGTTCTCGCAATTCCGATGAGGTTTGTCTCCGACCTCGCAAGGTTGATTTCGCCCCGGGCCTTCTCCAGTGCCGCTGGCGCGGCCCCGTATTTTGTGACAAGGACTCCGGCCTTGCGCGCATGGACCCGCGCTGCTGCATAGGCCGGATCACCGCGTGCGGTCCGGAAGAGAATACGCAGTTGTTCTTCGGTATCCCGAAGCAGAGACCGCACATCGGAGGAGGGCTGAGAGGATTCTTCGGGCTGCGCGGCCGGACGACCTGCCGCCGGCTGCGGCGGGGCCGAGCATGATCCCGCAAGAACAGCGCAAAGCAGCAGGGCGGGGAATGATGGGATGTCCGGACGGCCGGCGGCGCGGCGGCAATTGCAACCGGATGCTGAGTTCCGTCCGCTCCATTGCGCTTTGAGAAATGGCCCCTTCGCCCCATGCTCAGCGTTAATCCTGTTTGTTCGTTCAAGCCGCATAGCACCTGAATCCCGTCCTTTTCCAGGCAGGTTGTCCAATCCGGCCATTTCTCGAACGCAAGATCCGGGTTTATGACCGACATTCGGCAGAGGATGCAACAATGTTCTGGAGCCCTGTGCACGGGGGCTGAGTTATGGACTTCACCGGCAGCGCAGAAGTGATATAGTGATTCCATGAATTTGACTCTTGTTGTTCTCGCCGCTGGCATAGGCAGCCGCTACGGAGGGATCAAACAGATGGATCCCATGGGACCGGGCGGCGAGTTCATCATTGACTACTCTGTATATGACGCAATCAGGGCCGGCTTCAACAGAGTGGTATTCGTCATAAGCCGGGCGATAATGGACGATTTTGTCGGCATCATAGGTTCGCGGCTTGCGCGACGGATTGCCGTGGAATATGCAGTGCAGGATCTTTCCGACATTCCTGCGCGGTTTTCCGTTCCGCCGGACAGAAAGAAACCCTGGGGCACAGGGCATGCGACGCTTGCGGCCGCGGCGGCTGTCAACGGCCCATTCGCGGTGATAAATGCCGACGACTTCTACGGCCGGCAGTCGTTCATGGCGCTGGCTGAGTTTCTCCGCTCCTGCAATGGTAAAAAGGGGCATTATGCGATGGTGGGGTTCAGGTTGAAGAACACGCTTTCGGAATTCGGGCAGGTATGCCGGGGGGTCTGCAGCGTCGGGGCTGACGATCTGCTGGTGAGGGTGGTCGAGAGAACTCGTATCGAGAAGACTGAAACAGGCGCAAGGTGTCCGCGCGGCGACGGAGGCTTCGATGTTTTCTCCGGCGAGGAGACTGTGTCCATGAATATGTGGGGCTTCACCCCTGATATTTTCGATTTCCTTCGCTCGCATTTCGA
>Ga0272448_1005653_pt1 | contig 13743 bp, 14 predicted proteins | sample YNPCB0191_FD_202220 | JGI IMG/M metagenome (GOLD analysis project Ga0272448, IMG submission 202220) | Hot spring sediment microbial communities from Yellowstone National Park, WY, United States - YNP-CB-019-1 | ecosystem: Environmental > Aquatic > Thermal springs > Hot (42-90C) > Sediment...
TGCGTTAAGGCTTGATCTGTGTTACACTGAATTAAGATTTTGGGGAAAAGCTTCGAAAAAAGGGCGCGGTCAAGTTGCAGTTGTCGGAAAAACAAGTGGCAAGCCTTATTGCGCAGGTTGCGCGGCCGGGGCGGTATACCGGCTCAGAATGGAATGCGGCAGTTAAGCCCTGGGAAGAGGCCAGGGCTAGGATGGCTTTTGCTTTTCCTGACGTTTATGAAGTAGGGATGTCGCACCTGGGCCTGCAGATTCTTTACGGGCTGGTGAATGAAAAGTCTCCGTTTTTAATGGAGAGGGTTTTTGCCCCCTGGCCGGACATGGAGGGCCGGCTGCGGGAAAAAGGGCTGCCGCTTTTTTCCCTGGAGTCGCGGCGTGCACTGGCTGCATTTGAAGTGGTGGGCTTTACCCTGCAGTATGAGATGAGTTATACCAATGTCTTGAACATGCTTGATCTGGGGGGCATTCCTCTCTGCAGCCGGGAGCGGGGGAACCGGGATCCGCTGGTGATCGCGGGAGGGCCAGGCGCCTTCAATCCGGAGCCCCTGGCTGATTTTGTGGATGCTTTTGTGCTGGGGGAAGGCGAAGAAGTGCTGCTGGAGGTTCTGGAAACGGTTGCGGAGCATACGGCAGGGCTTACGGGCGCTCGCCCTTGTTTCAAGGATCGCCGGCGGCTTTTGCAGGAACTGGCCCGAATACCCGGAGTTTATGTGCCGGCGCTTTATGAGGTGGATTATTATCCTGACGGGCGAGTTAAAGAAGTGCGCCCGCGTTTTCCTGGGGTGCCGCGCCGTGTGGTGCGCCGCGTGGTTAAGGATTTGAACGCAGCTTATTTTCCGCTGCGTCCGGTGGTTCCTTTTCTGGAAGCGGTCCACGACCGCATTATGCTCGAGGTTTTTCGCGGCTGCCAGCGCGGCTGCCGTTTCTGTCAGGCCGGGATGATTTACCGGCCGGTGCGGGAACGGAGTCTGGAGGTGCTTCTGCGACAGGCTGAAAATTTGGTAAGGTCCACGGGTTACGATGAGATGTCGCTTACTTCGCTGAGCACGGGCGACTACAGCAGGATTGGAGAATTGGTGCGTGAGCTTTTGAACGCTTACCGTGAACAGGGGATTGCGGTGTCGCTTCCTTCTCTGCGCATTGATACTTTTTCAGTAGGGCTGGCGGAAGAGGTGCAGAAGGGCCGCAAAACCGGTCTCACTTTTGCGCCGGAAGCTGGTACCCAGCGGCTGCGCGATGTGATTAACAAAGGGGTGCGGAAAGAAGATCTTCTGGCCGCAGCAAAGGCGGCCTTTGCTGCCGGATGGCCGTCGGTAAAGCTGTATTTTATGATTGGCCTTCCTACCGAGAGGGAGGAGGACCTGGACGGGATTGTGGATCTGGCGCGGGCTGCCGCGGCGCTGGGGAGCGAGGCCGGAGGGAAGAAGGGCGGGCGGCGGCCCGAGGTAACGGTAAGCGTTTCCAACTTTGTTCCCAAACCCCACACGCCTTTTCAGTGGGAGGGGCAAAATCCAGTTGCTGAGCTTAAGCGCAAACAGGAGTATCTGCGCAGTAAACTGCGGGATCGGCGGATAAAATATGACTGGCACGATGCAGAGCTCAGCTTTCTGGAAGCAGCGATTGCCCGCGGCGACCGGCGGCTGGGAGCGGTTCTGAAAGCTGCCTGGCAAAAGGGCTGCCGGTTTGACGGGTGGAGCGAGTTTTTCCGCCCCCAAAGGTGGAAAGAGGCTTTTGCTGAGCAGAAGCTTGAAGCGGAGTTCTATGCCTGCCGTTTTATTCCTTACGAAGAGGTTTTGCCGTGGGATCACCTGGATAGCGGAGTGAGCAGGGAATTTCTTGTGGAAGAGCACCGCAAAGCTATGCAGGGCTTGCTTACGGAAGATTGCCGGTTCGCATTTTGCACCGGCTGCGGGGTTTGCCCTGCTCTGGATGTGGAGCCGGTTTTGTGCCGCGGAACAGGAGGAAAGTCAGAAGGCGGCGAGCTTAGCAGGGAAGGAGAAGGGCTGAAATGAGCGCCTGGTTCCGGATAGAATACAGCAAAGAAGGGCCTGCGGTGTTTATTTCGCACCTGGATCTGACCCGGGCCTGGGAGAGGATCGTGCGCCGCGCCGGACTCCCGGCGGCTCTTTCGCAGGGATATCATCCGCATTACCGCCTGTCGTTTGGTTCTGTGCTTCCGGTAGGGATGGGCGGGAAAAGAGAGTATTTGGACCTAGAGCTTAAGAGGGACATGCCGGCAGAGGAAGTTGGCGCGGCTTTGCTTCCTTTTTTGCCAGCAGGAATCGGGGTGCGGCAGGTGAAAAAGCGAGCGGAGAAGGCCCCGTCTCTGATGGCTCAGATTGATACCGCGCTTTACTGGATGGAAGCGGAGGTGGAGAAAGAGCCGGACTGGGAGGCAATCTGGGGAGAAAGTTCCTGGGCGGTGAAAAGAACCGGCAAAAAAGGCGAAGAGGAAACCGACATCAGGCCGGGCGTGTTGCGTCTGGATTTACAGAAAGAAGGCCCGCGTCTTTGCGGGTATCTCTGGCTGAAAACGGGGGGCAGTTCTGGGGTCCGCCCTTATGAAGTCATAAAATTTTTGCAGGAACATGGCGGTATGGTTTTAAAGGAGGAAGAAGAGGTTTTTGTCCATCGGGAGGCCCTCTTTATTACTCGGGAGGGCTATCTTTTATCTCCCATGGCAGATGAGGTTCTCTGGCCAGGAGGGAAAAACTTTGGTTAAACACATACTTATTCAGGCAGAAGAAGGAGAGACGCTGGTAGCGGTTTTAGAAAACGGGCAGCTTGTCGAGGTTTATGTGGAGCGGGGAACAGAGCAGCGTCTGGTGGGCAATATTTATAAAGGGCGCGTGGAAAACGTCCTGCCCGGCATGCAGGCGGCGTTTGTAAACATTGGCCTGGAGCGCAACGCTTTTCTTTATGTGGAGGATGCCCTGAAACAGCAGCGCGGGAGCAGGGAAGGCACGGACGCAAAAGAAAAGGCAGAGTATTCTATTGGCCGCATTTTGCGGGAGGGGCAGGAGGTTATTGTTCAGGTAGTGAAAGAGCCCATAGGGACCAAAGGTGCCCGGGTAACCACGCACATCACCCTTCCGGGACGCTACCTGGTGTTGATGCCTACAGTGGACTATGTGGGAGTATCGCGGCGGATAGAAAGCGAGCGGGAAAGGGAACGGCTGCGGCGGCTGGCGGAAGCGGTGAAGCCTGGGGGAATGGGGCTGATCGTGCGCACGGTGGCAGAAGGGGTGGGCGAGGAACAGCTGCGGCGGGAAGCAGAAGGTCTGGGGCAGCTGTGGCGGAAAATTGTTTCGCGTGCTTACCAAAAAGGAGCGCCGCTCCTGATCCACCGCGATTTGGAATTGGTGCAGCGGATTTTGCGGGATCTCTATTCGGAAGAGGTTGACCGCATTACCGTTAACCAGCAATGGCTTTATGAGCGGGCGGGGGAATTTATTTCTTATTTGCAGCCGGGCCAAAAGCCCCGTTTGTTTTTGGAAACGGGGGATCTTTTAGAGAAATACGGCGTAGAAGGAGAAATTGAGAAGGCCCTTAAACGAAAGGTCTGGCTGCGCTCGGGGGGGTATCTGGTCATTGATCAAATGGAGGCCCTGACTGCTATTGATGTTAATACGGGGAAATATGTGGGAAGCACTACCCTGGCAGATACAGTGTTAAAGACCAACCTGGAGGCTGCGGTAGAGATCGCCCGGCAGCTGCGGCTGCGCAATATTGGCGGCATAATAATCATTGACTTTATCGATATGGAAAATCCCGACGACCAGGCCCAGGTGGTGGCGGCGCTGGAAGAGGAGCTTAAAAAGGACAAAACCCGGGCGCGGATAATGGGATTAACCCAGCTGGGGCTGGTGGAGATGACCCGCAAGAAAGTGCAGCAGGGGCTGGACAGCCTTTTGCAGCGTTCTTGCCCTTACTGCGAAGGGCGGGGAAAGGTTCTTTCGGAGGAAACTGTCAGCCGGCGGGCGCTGAAGAAACTTAGGCTGCTGGTGCAGGACACCAGTGCCGCAGCGGTTCTGGTAGAAGCGCACCCGGCAGTGGCGGCTCTCCTGATCGGCAGCGGGGGCGCAAATCTCAGGCGGCTGGAAAACGAGCTGAACAAGCGGCTGATCATTAAAGGCAACGAGTTTTTCCACCTGGAGCAGGTGGAGTTCCGTATGCTTTACGATGAGGAAGAAATCGAGGCGGTGGCTGTACCGGTTAAGGTCGGCCAGATCCTTCAGGTGCGGGTGGAAGAACTGCACAGTGTAAACGGGGCTGACGGCATAGCCCGCCTTAACGGTTATGTGCTGGATATTGAAGAAGGAGGCACTGCCGTGGGACAAGTGGTTACCGTAGAGATTTGCAAGGTGTTCCGCACCTATGCCCGCGCTCGCATTATTCATTCTGCTTCGTTTAATTGACATGGAGAAGCAGTTGTGTTAAGCTACTCTCCAGGTAGGTTGCAGGTCCTACTCGTAACCGCACAGCCCGGGCCGCAAACGGCTGAGATTTTTTAGCCTGCCTTGGCTGGCGAGTCTGGAGCAGGGAGGTGTGAAAGACAGTGTACGCTATTATTGAAACCGGCGGCAAGCAGTATCGGGTAAAAGAAGGCGATATCTTAAAGGTCGAGAAGCTGGAGGCGGAAGTCGGCAGCGTGGTGGAACTGACCCCGGTGCTGGCGGTCAAGAAGGGCGACGAGCTGATTTTGGGCGCGCCTCGTATTGAAGGAGCAAAAGCAGTGGCCAGGGTGCTTGAGCACGGCAAGGGCGAGAAGATTATTGTCTTTAAGTATAAACCCAAAAAGAACTACCGCCGCAAACAGGGGCACCGTCAGCCCTATACCAGGATTCAGATAGAAAAGATTGAGGCGTAACTGTTAATTGGGCAAAACATGATTCGGGTGCGTGTGCAGGTAAACCGCAGAGGAGAAATTCGGGCTTTCCAGGTCCGGGGGCATGCCGGGTTTGCGGATCGGGGGCAGGACATTGTGTGTGCCGGAGTATCAGCGCTGGCGCAGAGCGCGGTGCTGGGGCTGGGGAAATTTCTTGCCGAGCCGTGCACGGTGAAGGTTACGGACGGCTGCCTGCAGTGCGTTTTGCCCGCGCAGCTTACGGAAAAAGAAAAGGTGGAGGCGCAGGCCATTCTGGAAACGATGCTGCTGGGGATAAGGGAGATCGAGAGCAATTATCCCCGGTACGTGCATCTCACGGAGGAGAAACTGGAAGAATAAAGCGGCGATTGATTAAAAGGACAGGTCGAGCAGGAGGTGAAAACAATGCTGAAGTTTGATTTGCAGCTGTTTGCTCACAAGAAAGGGGTGGGCAGCTCTCGCAACGGTCGCGACAGCGCTTCTAAACGTTTAGGCATAAAAAGGTATGACGGACAGATGGTTAAGGCAGGCACCATCATCGTGCGGCAGCGGGGAACGCGGATTCACCCCGGCCTCAACGTAGGCAAAGGCAAGGATGACACTCTTTATGCTCTGACAGACGGGATCGTGAAGTTTGAGCAGAAGACAAGGGACAAGAAAGAAGTAAGAGTGGTAAGCACTGCTGGTGTTTTGAGCATGTAGCCAACTTAACCCTCCTGGAACTCCAGGGGGGTTTTTAAGCTGGTTTGTTTTTGCTGGAGGTTCTGATAATGAATGATAAAAAGTTTTCTCATGAAGTGCTTACACGCGAACTGCTTTCTGCCATTCGGGCCCAGCGGCACGAATTTTTGAACCACCTGCAAGTGATTATGGGGCTGGTTCAGCTTGGAAAGAAGGAAGAAGCTGTTGCCTATATCAAGGAAATAAGCGCTGCGCTTATGGAAAGCGGCCGGGCTGCTCATTTGCCCTGGCCGGAGCTGGCAGCGGCGATGGTGCTGGGTGAAAAGAAAATCAAGGAAAGCGGCGGGCGCTACCAGTTTGGGTTAAAGTGTGATATAGAAAACTTTCCCATAGGGCCTCCTGAGGCGGCAGAGGTTGTGGGAGAGGTTTATGATGTGATTTGCGGGTCTTTTAAGAAGTGCCAGCTTGACGGCGGGGGGCTCAACGTGGAAGTTATAGAAGAGAAAGGGGCGCCGGCTGTCCGCTTTGCTTTGCAGCAGCCTCCGGGAAGATCTCTGGACAAGATAGAGTTTTTGTCGCACCCGGTGATGGAAAAGGCGCGGCACAAACTGGAGAAGATAGAAATGGAAGAAGCAGGGGATTATCTGATAATCACTTTTTATCTTCCGCGGGAGTCAGATAAAAAATGAGCATGTTCTATGATACCGCAAAGATTTGGGTTAAAGCCGGCGATGGCGGCAACGGGGCAGTTGCTTTTCGAAGAGAAAAATACGTTCCCTTTGGAGGTCCCAGCGGCGGCGACGGCGGTGACGGCGGCAGCGTGATCCTGGTGGCGGACGAAGGCTTGAGGACGCTGGTTGATTTCCGCTACCAGCGGCACTACCGGGCAGGACGCGGCGAACACGGCAGAGGAAAGGATCAGCACGGAGCCAGGGGGGAGGATCTTCGCCTGCGGGTGCCGGTGGGGACGGTGGTTAAGAATGCCGAAACCAGGCAGGTGCTGGCCGATCTGATCTATCCTGGGCAGGAGGCGGTAGTGGCCCGGGGAGGCCGGGGAGGACGCGGCAATGCGCGTTTTGTCACTTCTACCCGCCGGGCGCCGGATTTTGCGGAAAAAGGAGAGCCGGGTGAAGAACTCTGGCTGGAGCTGGAGCTGAAGCTGCTGGCTGATGTGGGGCTGGTAGGGTTTCCCAACGCGGGAAAATCTACTTTGATTTCCCGCATCTCGGCGGCGCGGCCCAAAATAGCCAATTATCCCTTTACTACCCTGGAACCGCATCTGGGTGTGGTCAGGGTGAGCGAGGGGCGCAGTTTTGTGGTGGCGGATATCCCCGGGCTTATCGAGGGGGCGCACAGAGGCGCGGGGCTGGGGCATCAGTTTTTACGGCATATAGAAAGAACGCGTCTTCTTCTGCATGTGGTGGATGCGGCAGGCACGGAGGGCCGCGATCCTGTAGAGGATGTGAAGGTTATAAACCGCGAGCTGGCTCTTTTCGATCCTTCTCTGGCTGACAAACCCCAGATCTTGGTGGCCAACAAGATAGATCTGCCGGAGGCAAAAGAACATTTACAGCGGCTGCGGGCAGCTTATGAGGCGGAAATGTATATTTTTCCTATCTCGGCTCTGACTGGAGAGGGAGTGGGGGCTTTGATCGCCCGCACCGGGGAGCTGCTGGAGCAGATAGAGGCCACGCTTTTGCCGCCTGCCGGCGAGGATAAGCTTTGGAGCGAAGAACCGCCGAAGCGCGGGGCAGCTATCGGCAAACGGGATGCGGAAAAGCGGCAGATAAGGATCGAGAGGGACGAGCAGGGAGTCATAGTAGTTTCCGGGCCGCTGATCGAAAGGCTTTACCGGCGGACCGACTTCTTGCGTGAATCTAGCGTAAGGCGCTTTCAGCATTTTATGAAAAGCATCGGTGTGGATGATGCCCTGCGCGAGTTTGGGGTGCGTACCGGCGATACGGTGCGCATTGGCGATCAGGAGTTTGAATGGGTTGAGTAAGGGTGGTGTTTGGCCTTTGTGAGCCGTGAGCAGTATGCGGAAATAATGCGGCAGGCTCGCCGCGTAGTAGTCAAGATCGGCACCAGTTCTTTGACTTACGCCACCGGCAAGCTTAACCTGGCCCAGATGGAAAGACTGGTGCGGGATCTCTCGGATGTTTTTAATCAGGGGCGGGAGCTGGTGGTGGTGAGCTCCGGGGCGGTGGGAGCCGGCATAGGAAAACTGGGGCTTAAGCGGCGTCCGAAAACTATTCCCGAGAAGCAGGCAGTGGCAGCTGTGGGTCAGGGGATTCTCATGCATATTTACGAAAAACTTTTTGCTGAGTACAGCCAGACGGTGGCGCAGGTTCTTTTAACTCGCGGCGATCTGGTGGAAAGGCGCAGTTACGTTAACGCACGCAATGCCCTGCTTACTTTGCTGGAGTTTAATGTAATACCTATAGTTAACGAAAACGATACTGTGGCTATTGAGGGACTTAAGTTTGGCGACAACGACACCCTTGCCGCGCTGGTGGCGGGTTTGATTGATGCTGACGTGCTGATAATCCTTTCGGATATTGACGGCTTGTACACAGAAGATCCGCGCGCAAATCCCGGGGCCCGGCTTATTCCGGTAGTGGAAGAAATCACCCCAGAGATTGAGCAGCTGGCCGGCGGCCCGCGTTCCGAAATGGCCCAGGGAGGCATGGTTACCAAGCTGCAGGCGGCCCGCATTGCCGGCAGCTCAGGGGTTTTTACTGTGGTGGCCAAAAGCCAGGAGCCGCAGATCGTGCGCCGGCTTCTGAGCGGCGAAGCGCTGGGAACGCTGTTTTTGCCGGCAAAGAGGAAGCTCGATTCCCGGCAGCGCTGGATTGCTTTCGGTTCCCCGGTGCAGGGGATGCTGGTGGTGGATGAGGGAGCAGCGGAAGCTTTGCTGAGCCGGGGGAAAAGCCTTTTGCCAAGCGGAATTATCGGTGTGGAGGGGAATTTTGAAGCCGGCCATGTGGTAAAGGTAGTTAATGCTTCGGGGCAGGAAATCGCCCGCGGGATAACTAATTATTCTTCAGGGGCGATAGAAAAAATCCGCGGGCATAAGACTTCGGAAATAGCCGATATTTTGGGCTATAAGGTTTTTGATGAGGTTATCCACCGCAACAACCTGACCATAACTTGTGCTTTTGAGGACAAAATTCTGTCTTAAGGAGGGGTTGCATTTTGGCGGAGGCGCAAAAACCGGGACTAACCCAGGAAGAAATCAGACAGCAGCTGGAGGCAATGGGCAAAAAGGCAAAGGAAGCGGCGAGGGTGCTGAGCCGCATTTCTACCGCAGTCAAAGATGAAGCCCTGCACCGCATTGCGGCTGCGCTGGAAAGCCGGGAAGAGGAGATCCTGGCTGCCAATGCTGTGGACATGGCGGCAGGAGAAAAAAAAGGTTTAAGCCGCGCTCTTCTTGACCGTCTGCTGCTTACTCCTGCCCGCATTAAGGATATGGCGGCAGGGGTGCGGGCGGTGGCTGCTCTTCCTGACCCCGTGGGGGAAATTGTGCGCATGTGGCGGCGGCCCAACGGCCTTCAGATCGGGAAGATGCGGGTGCCTTTGGGAGTTGTGGGGATGATTTACGAAGCGCGGCCCAATGTTACGGCGGACGCAGCGGCTTTGTGCCTGAAGACGGGGAACGCGATTATTTTGCGGGGCGGTTCGGAGGCCATAAATTCCAATGTGAAGATTGCCGCGATTATCCAGCAGGCGGCAAGCGAAGCGGGGCTGCCGGAAGGATGTGTGCAGCTGGTGGGCACTACTGACCGGCAGGCGGTGGATATCCTGCTGCGGATGAATGCGTACCTGGATATTTTGATTCCCCGGGGCGGTGCTGAATTGATCCAGAAGGTGGTACAGAACGCCACGGTGCCGGTGATTGAAACGGGAGTGGGCAACTGTCACGTGTATGTGGATGAGGATGCGGACTGGGACATGGCGCGCCGCATTATCATCAACGCTAAAACGCAGCGGCCGGGGGTCTGCAATGCCATGGAAACCCTGCTGGTGCACGAAGAGATAGCGGCGGATTTTCTTCCCCTGGTGGTAAAAGACCTGGAAGAGCGGGGAGTGGAGATCCGGGGCTGCCCGGTGAGCCGCAGTATCGTGCCTCACCTCAAGGCTGCGGTGGAAGATGACTGGTATGCGGAATACCTGGATCTTATCCTGGCAGTTAAGGTAGTGAAAGACCTGGATGAGGCGCTGGAACACATTTATACTTACGGCACCAAACATTCCGAAGCTATCGTTACTAACAATTATGCGCGAGCACAGCGCTTCCTCAAAGAAGTTGATGCGGCGGCGGTTTACGTAAACGCCTCTACCCGCTTTACCGACGGTTACCAGTACGGGTTTGGCGCAGAGATAGGCATTAGCACGCAAAAACTGCACGCTCGCGGGCCCATGGGGCTAGAAGAGCTTACTACTATCAAGTACGTGGTTTACGGCGATGGACAGATTAGAACCTAGGCTGGAGTATTACCTCCGCAGGGCGCGGGAGATAAATGAGCTTAAAATGAAGCGCTGGATGTCGCACCCCGGCTACCGGGTGGGGATTATGGGCGGCACTTTTGATCCCATACATTATGGGCATTTGGTGGCGGCGGATACGGTGCGCCATGAGTTTAACATGAACTCGGTTATTTTTGTTCCGGCCGGCCATCCGCCGCACAAAAACGCTTACCGCATCACGGCTGCCGAACACCGCTACAACATGGCAGTGCTGGCGACGGAAAGCAATCCCTGTTTCTGGGTTTCCCGTGTGGAGGTAGATCGGCCGGGCCCTTCTTATACGGTGGATACTATGCGTTATTTCCGGAGGGAACTGGGGAACAGATACGAACTTTATTTTATTACCGGCGCAGATGCGCTTCTGGAAATTTTTAACTGGAAGGATATTTCCGAATTGATGCAGCTTTGTTATTTTATCGCGGTTACCAGGCCGGGCTACGATCTCTTGCAATTGCGGGAGCAGGCAGCGCATTCGCGGGAGCTTTTGGACAGGGTTCGCGTGCTGGAAGTGCCGGCTTTGTCTATTTCTTCCACCGACATTCGCTGGCGCTTCAGCCAGCAGAAGCCGATTCGCTATCTTTTGCCGGAGAAGGTGGAAGAATACATCAACTGTTACAAGCTTTATAGCCTTCCGCACTGAAGTTTGCGGTTTTCGCGTTGCTGCCGCGGGAATAAAGCAGCGTTAATGGCGCATACTAAGAGAGCAAAAGAATTCTTATCAGCCAGGGCAGCGAGGTGAAGTTGTTTGGTACGGACGCTTTATGTGGGCAATTTGCCGTGGGCTACTAAGGCCGAGGATTTAATAAAGGCGTTTTCTGCATACGGCGAGGTGATAAGCGGAAGGGTTATTGCGGATCGGGCAACCGGGCGGTCTAAGGGCTATGGCTTTATCGAGGTAAGGGACGAGGATGCAGAGCGGATGATAAGGTCGATGAACGGGATGGAATACAACGGGAGGGTGTTAACCGTTAATGAAGCCCGACCCCGTTCTCACCAGGCTTCTTAGCATATCGTTTCTGCCTCCCCGGCGGCACGGCCGGGGCTTTTGTTTTTGCGGGGCTTTCGTTATCATATTTTCCAGGGGATTGAGCCAGTTAGCAGTCTGATGCGGGAAAAGATGCGGCGGGTTTACAGCAGGGGCCGGGAACAGTTTTTTCGAATCAGGCAGCTTTTTCGAATCAGGAGAGAGGGAGGAAAAGTGAATAAAACAGATAACGGCAAGCTGCAGGCTTTTTTGGAGCAGCATTTTTCCCCCGCGCGCTGGCGGCATTCCCAGGGAGTGGCGCTGGCTGCCAGGAAGATGGCCTTGCGCTGCGGCGTGGAACCGTCGCGCGCGGAACTGGCGGGGTGGCTGCATGATTATGCGCGGGATCTGGAGGAAAGGGTGCTGCTGGAAATCGGGGAAGAGAATGGGTTTGTTACCCACCCGGTGGAAAGGTGGGTTCCGGAGCTTTTGCACGGACCGGTAGGGGCTTACCTGGTGCAGCGCGATTTGGGGATAAATGACGCGGAAGTACTGCGGGCGATTGCGGTGCACACTTTGGGCGCGGAAGAGATGAGCATTCTGGATAAAATTGTTTACATAGCCGACCTTATTGAGGAAGGGCGTGACTATCCCGGGGTCGAAAAGCTGCGCGCGCTGGCGGAAGAAGATCTGGACAGGGCTCTGGTGGCCTGTTTTGATCAGACTTTGCGCTATTGCCTGGAGAGGGGGTTTTATTTGCATCCCCGCACTTTGGAAGCGCGTAACGCCGCCCTTTTTGCATTGCGGCATAATGTGGTAAAATAATGCCATAAAGAAGAGAGGGGGATGGCTAATTGACCGATTCCAGGCAGATTGCCCTTTGGTGCGTGGAAGCAGCGGAGGAGCGCAAGGCGAACGAGATTGTGGTCCTGGATTTGCGGGAGATATCGCTGGTTGCTGATTATTTTGTGATTTGTGACGGGCGTTCCAACGTGCAGGTGCGGGCCATAGCGGAGCATATTGAAGAATTTTTGGAGGAAAGAGGGGTAAAGCCCCTGCACCATGAAGGAATGCGCCAGGGGTATTGGGTTTTGTTAGACTACGGATCGGTCGTGGTGCATGTCTTCCGGGAAGAAGAAAGGCGTTTTTACAATCTGGAGCGGCTGTGGGGAGATGCAGAGATCGTCGAGCTGGGAAGAGCGGGCGGCATTGCCTAGGGCGCTGCGGGGGAGAGAGAAGGGCGCAGGGCTGCCGCGCGAATAAGTGCGGAAGTGCGGATCTGGTCTTGACAGGGGCCGCTGGCTTGCTTATAATTAGCACGTGTGATAAATAGCTGCAAAAGCGGTGAACCGGAGCAGTAGGGCTGACGGCCGCAGCAGAGAGCTGCTGGAAGGTGGGAAGCAGCGGGCTGGCAGCGCGAAACTCGCCGGGGAGCTGTTTCAGCGAAAGCTTGCGCAGGCGGGCATCTGCGGAAAGCAGAGTAGCTGGAGCCGGGTGATTCCGTTAGCGGTTAAGAGAAGGACAGGGAAAAAGTGGGGCTGTGGCGCAGAGGGAGCGCGCCTCCTTGGCATGGAGGAGGTCACGGGTTCAAGTCCCGTCAGCTCCACCATATTTTAAATATTACGGCGACAGTTTCTTTGTCCAATGAGGGTGGTACCGCGGGAACAAGCCTCTCGCCCCTTGAGGGTGAGAGGCTTTTTAATACGGATTACATGATACAGCCTGAGAGAATCGCCTGAAGCAGGGGGAGAGAAAAAAGTGAAGGACCGCTATGTTTTTTCGGAGATCGAACCCAAGTGGCAGGAGTACTGGGAAAAAGGGGAATTTTATAAGGTAGTGCCGCGGCAGGATCGGCCCAAGTACTACTGCCTGGAAATGTTCCCTTATCCTTCAGGGAATTTGCACATGGGGCATGTGCGCAACTACACCATCGGCGATGTAGTGGCCCGCTTTAAGACCATGCAGGGGTACAATGTGCTGCATCCCATGGGATGGGATGCGTTTGGCCTGCCGGCCGAAAACGCGGCCATAAAACACGGCATTCACCCTGCAGTGTGGACCCGCACCAATATAGATAATATGCGGCAGCAGCTTAAACAGCTGGGCATCAGCTATGACTGGGACCGCGAAGTGGCTACTTGCGACCCGGAATATTACCGGTGGACGCAGTGGTTCTTTTTGAAACTCTATGAAAAGGGACTGGCGTATAAGAAAGAAGCGGCGGTCAACTGGTGCCCTTCCTGCGGCACGGTGCTGGCCAATGAGCAGGTGGTGGACGGAGCGTGTGAGCGCTGCGAGACGCCGGTCACCAAAAAGTATTTGGAACAGTGGTTCTTTAAGATTACTGACTACGCGGAGAGGCTCTTAAGGGATTTGGAGAAGCTTCCCGGATGGCCGGAAAAGGTTAAAATAATGCAGACCAACTGGATCGGGCGCAGCGAGGGAGTAGAGTTTAATTTTACCATTCCTCACGGCTCGCGGGTGCACAAGGTGCCGGTGTTTACTACCCGGCAGGACACAGTGTTCGGGGTCACCTATCTGGTTCTGGCCCCGGAGCATCCGCTGGTGAAGGAGCTGGTTAAGGGGACTATTTATGAGAAGGTAGTTATGGATTTCATTGCCCGCATTTCGCAGCTCAACGAGATCGCCCGGACCTCTACAGAACTGGAAAAAGAAGGGCTGTTTATAGGGGTTTATGCCCAGAACC
>Ga0272448_1005657_pt1 | contig 13735 bp, 10 predicted proteins | sample YNPCB0191_FD_202220 | JGI IMG/M metagenome (GOLD analysis project Ga0272448, IMG submission 202220) | Hot spring sediment microbial communities from Yellowstone National Park, WY, United States - YNP-CB-019-1 | ecosystem: Environmental > Aquatic > Thermal springs > Hot (42-90C) > Sediment...
TTCCCAGGGCGGAGATCTGGGCCCGTGACAGTGCTTTACTCGGCGTCGGTGAAAAATTAGGAGACGATCCGCGATGCACTATCAAAGAGTTGGCTGCACTATCCTTGCCGCAATGGCATCGGTTTTGCTCACAGCGAACTGTTCTGCCCTTTACGCGCAGGACGGAGGCGACGAGGCCGACATAGCGGCCGAAGAGGTAAAAGTTGATGCGGCGCAAGCCGGCGAACTCGGCCGCGCAAAAGAAGGCGAACCTGAGCCTGTCGAGGCTGCGGCTCCCATTGAGGCCGAGCCGGCCGCTGAGCCTGCTGCGGAGCAACCTGCTGCCGTGGAAGTTCCTGCTGAAGAAGCGGCGCCGGCAGATACGGGAGCAGTTGCGGCTGAACCAGAGGCCGAAGCCGGAGGTGATAAGACAGTTCAGGATTTGGCTGCGGAAGCTGTTCCTGCTGCGGAACCTGTCGAGGCTGCGGCTCCCATTGAGGCCGAGCCGGCCGCTGAGCCTGCTGCGGAGCAACCTGCTGCCGTGGAAGTTCCTGCTGAAGAAGCGGCGCCAGCAGCTGAGGCAGGAGGCGCTGGAGAAGCAGAACCAGTTGTGGAGGCTCCTGCTCAGGCTGAGCCGGTCGCTGAGCCTGCTGCGGAACAACCTGCTGCCGTGGAAGTTCCTGCTGAAGAAGCGGCGCCAGCAGCCGAGGCGCCAGCTCCTGCAGCAGAAGCACCCGACATTGAAGATGCCGCCGAGGCAGCGACTCAAGAGGCCCTGAAGGCTGCCGGTGGGATGACTCCTCCTGAAGTGGAGGCCCTCCTTCGCAAGGGAGTGCCTGCAAAGGCAGGGGAAGATGCTGCCGGCCAGGCAGCGGCAGCTCCGAGGCGCACTCTGGATCCGAAGGTATCGGCCGGGATTGTCATGAAAGAAGCCGAAATAATGAGGCGCGAGGCTGAAGAGCGTCACGCCAGGGAATTGCTCCAGAAGGCCGAGCAGGCGATGGCTCAGAGGAAGTTCCAGGAAGCGGCTGGGCTTTTCGACGATGCGGTCAAGATATTTTCGAAACTTCCGGAGCGGGCGGAAACACTGCTTGAGCGTCAACGCGCAAAGCGCGGCATCGCTGAGGCATATTATCGGCTGGCTCTTGTGCTGCTGGAACGTCAGGATTTCAAGGGCGCCCAGGAGGCGGCGACCCAGGCGATTCAATCCAGCCATCCAAAGGGGCATATCCTGATGAAGAGGATAAAGGACGAAGAGGAGGCTGCATCCAAGAAGCCTCCGGAGCCAACACCCGGACATGTTGTGGGGAGCAAGGAGAACAGGGAGAAGCAGAACAAGATAGCGATCTGGCTCAGGGAGGGAACCCAGCATTACCAGATAGACGATCTCGACAAGGCGCAGGAAAAATTCGAGCTGGTGATGAAGGAAGACCCATACAACGTGGAAGCCATCAGGATGCTGCACAAGGTTTATCAGAGGAGGCTTGATCTTGCGTCCGAGGAGCGGGAATCAACCCGCAAGGACATGATGGCCGAAGTTGTGAAGGCGTGGAACCCGAGAGATTACGCCATAGGAGAAGCAGGCGTTCCGATTCAGGAGAGGCCGACCGTGGCTCCGCCTGTCAACAAGGAGCGGCAGAGAATTCTCGACAAGATGAGCAAGATTCGAATCCCTGAGATAGACTTCAGACAGGCAAACATAAACGACGTCATACAGTTTCTTCAAAATGCCAGCGTTGAGTTTGACGAAACCAGCGACGAGACCAAGGGTGTAAATATCATACTCAATCTGCAGGCCGCTGGCGGCGGGGCGGCAGCAGGAGCAGGAGGTGGTGCCGGCCAGCCTGCGTCCGAGGAAGTGTTCGGGGCCGAGGAATCATCCGCGGCGCCCGCCGGTGGCGGAATTCCCCTGGTCACTTTCAGCGCGCGCTATATTTCGCTTCTCGAGGCGTTGAATATAGTGACCAAAGTGGCTGGTCTGAAATACAGGATTGAAGGAAGCGTGGTAATGATAGTTCCCCTCAACGCGCCTGAGGGTGAGCTTATCCAGCGGATGTATGACGTTCTGCCGACATTCATGACAAGAGCGGGAGAGGTTGCGTCGGCAAGGGCTGAAGGGGGCGGGCAGGCAACGGCAAGGGCTGAAGGGGGCAGGCAGGCAAGAACCGGAGGCGTCGGCGATTTTACTGCCCTTGAGAGTGTTGATATGGGCACAGCGGATCGTTCCTCGGATCAGGTAAAGGCAATGTTCGAGGAAATGGGCGTGAAATGGCCCCTCGGGTCGAAGGTTCGCTATGTGCCGACCATCGGCAAACTCGTTGTGGTCAACACGGCCGAGAATCTCGCGATTCTTGAAGGCATCCTGCCGGTTCTGAATCTTGTTCCCAATCAGATCGAAATTGAAGCGCGGTTTGTCGAAGTTCGGGAGTCTGATCTGGAATCGCTCGGGTTTGAGTGGCTGCTGAACGGGGACTGGAACATAGCTCAGAAGAAGGGGCAGGAGAAGCTTCCCCTCAATCAGAGGGAGCTGATCCGAATGAACGCAAATGCCGCTTCAGGAGGATTTACCACAGGCAACAGGTATGTCGGTAACGATACCTTGATCCCCAGGACCTATCTATCCATGAGGGACAGTCTGGTGGGGCAGGTGACCACCGTCCCGATCCTTTCCGACAGCCTGTTTACCGTGGCCGGAATTCTGACGGATCCCCAGCTTTCCATGGTGCTTCATGCTCTCCAGCAGAGGGGCAATGCTGATGTTCTCTCCGCTCCGAAGGTAACGACGCAGTCCGGGGCAGAGGCCACAATAAAGGTTGTCACCGAATACATATATCCCACCGAGTACACGGTTACACCGGTCACAGCGACGGATGCCAACGGCAACACGACAATCATCGGCGGAATTGTCGAGCCGGGAGGATTCGAGACCCGCGAAGTCGGAGTCATACTCCAGGTCGTTCCTGAGGTAACGCCGGACGGACAGATGATCAATCTCACGATGACGCCGCAGGTCGTCTCGGATCCGGTGTGGCATGACTATGGCTCGACCTACGTGATCGGAAACAACACGCAGAGATTGAAGATGGAAATGCCGTTTTTCCACACGCGGATGGTCACCACAAGCATTTCGATATTCAATGGAGCTACGGTTGTGATGGGCGGCATGATCACCGAGGATCGCCGCGATGTTGACGACAAGATTCCTTTCCTCGGCGACATACCGATAGTGGGCAGGCTTTTCCGCAGTCGTGTTGAGCAGAGCCAGAAGAACAACCTCCTGATCTTTGTCACGGCGCGGCAGGTGGATCCTGCCGGCCGCGCTCTCAAGAGGGTTGGCAGCACGACGGCCACTCCCGCTCCGTGAGCATGCGGGCGAGTCGTTCCGGCGGGGCCAATGGCGCGGTGATCGAAACCTTCGGCGGTTTTCTCGGAGCCAGAATGGCTTTTCAGAGACTTCTTCTTGTTGACGGAACAGCAGTAATGTACCGCGCATTTTACGCAATTCCGGATCTGAAGACCAGATCGGGCCAACCCACGAACGCTGTATACGGCTTTATCAGGATGATGAGGCAGTTGCTTGCAGGGTGGCGGCCGACTCATGCCGTTGTGGCTTTTGACGGCGGCATCCCCGAGGAGCGAAGGAGTCTTCTGGAAACCTACAAGGCCCAGAGAAAGCCCATGCCTCACGACATGAGACGGCAGATTCCCTTTGTCGAGGAATACCTGCGGCTTTCAGGCACTGCGCTGGAGCGTGTGGAGGGGCAGGAAGCCGACGATGTCATAGCCACGCTGGCGGTCAAAGCGGAGCATCTGTTCGAAAAGATTCTCGTGGCAACTAGCGACAAGGATATGTTTCAGCTTGTGAGCGGAAAGGTGAGCATTGTTCCGGTCAGCGGGCCTGGCGCGTGGAAAACCGCGATGGGCCCGCAGGATGTCGTGGCCAGGACGGGAGTTCCCCCGTCACGGATTGTTGAATGGCTGGCCCTGACGGGCGATGCCTCAGACAACATACCTGGAATCAGGGGAGTCGGCGCCAAGACCGCGGCAGCTCTGCTGAATCAATTCGAGTCGCTGGACGAGCTTTTGCGGAGAACGAAAGAAATCCGTTCGGAGAAGGTGCGTGCGGCCCTTGAGGCGGGGCGGGATATCATCTTGCGCAACGTTGAGATGATCCGACTGAGGACCGGCATTGATGTTGGCTTTGGATGGGAACAGTACGAATGCAGGGAAGGGGCGCGCAGAGATCTGCGTAATTTCTTCGAGCGGATGGAGTTCCGCTCGTTGGTCGGGGAGATTGACAGTTCAGGCGATCTTTTTGAGGGGTTGGAGGCAGAGAAAGATGTTTGACATCATGACATCGGCGTGCCAGAGTCATGATTGTTGAACGTTCGGCTGGAAAGCCGGCTGAGTTTTTTTGTCTGCCTCCCTCATAAAAAACTGATCCCGGATTTTGCGGTTGAGAAATGGCCGGGCTCCATAACCCAAGATTTTGCGCATGAGCAATGGCCGGGTCGTGTAACATCTTGGAAAACATGGTGATGAGGCAGAGAAGCAGGGTGATTGACAGACAAAAAAGTGAATACGGCGAATGGGAGAAAGAGGCCATTTCCCAAACCGCCAGGGCTTGACTGGAACATGGCATCTGCCTCACTCAGGCCAATTTCAGAATCTGGGTTGACCAGGACCGGCATCAATTCGGCAGGTATCCCGTGATTGCGATTGCGGTAACGGGCGGTATTGCCTGCGGAAAGAGTCTTGTGGGCCGCATACTTGCGGAGAACGGGTTCGAAGTGTGCGAGGCGGATGATCTGGCCCACGGCCTTTTGGAGCCTGGCCTGCCGGTTTACAGGCGCGTGGTTGATTGTTTCGGGCAGAGGATTCTTGATCGCGATGGGAGGATAAACCGCCGACGGCTTGCCAAACTGGTTTTCTCGAAGCCGTCGGAGAGAGAAAAGCTCAACAGGATTGTTCACCCTCCGGTCAAGAAAGCATGGAAGGAATGGCTTCGCCGGACCGAGCGGAGCGGCAAACCGCGGGCTGTTGTCGTTCCCCTGCTTTACGAAGCCGGCGCCGGGTCCGGCTGGGATGCAGTGATATGCGTGGCGGCGTCTGAGAAGAGCCAGATGAGAAGACTGAGGGAACGAGGATTGTCCGAAGTGGAGGCGAGACAACGGCTGAGGGCGCAGATGTCAGTGCAGGAGAAAATGAGACTGGCGGATTATGTGATAATGAACGATGGGAACATGGATGTGCTTGTCGAGCAGGTTATGAGAGTGAAGAGGCGCATGCTGGAGGCATAAAATGGTGCCACGAGACAACAATCAGGCTAGAAGATTCAGGAACCAGCGTCCCATGACGAATGCGAACCATGGTATGGAAAGACAGGTTCAAAATGGTAAAAATGGAGTGGGGTGCAGTGAGACTCCGGCGGCTGAGTGCGCGACAGGGGTGAGCACTGCCGTTGGGGCGGATGATCCGGTTGCAACTGCCACGAACGGATCTGTGTCGACTCCTTCTCCTGCCCCTGCTGCGCAGCCTGCCAACGGGGGCGTTCTGAGCCTGTACGATTTGCAGGCAAAGACCGTTCCAGAACTCAACGCGATCGCCGACAAGATGGGGCTGGTTGATCTTGGAGCTTTGAAGAAGCATGAACTGATTTTTGAGATTCTAAAGGCTCATGCTGCCCGTTCTGGCACGATGTACAGCAAGGGAGTGCTTGAGATTCTGCCGGATGGATTCGGTTTTCTGCGGTCGCCGCACAGCAACTATCTGCCTTGTCCCGAGGATATTTACGTCTCGCCGTCGCAGATCAGGAGGTTTGCTCTGCGCACCGGCGATCTGGTGGAGGGCGAGATACGCGAGCCCAAGGACAAGGAACGGTTTTTCGCCATGTTGAGGGTGATGAAGGTCAACGAGGTCGAGCCGGACAAGTCGCGCCAAAAGATTCCGTTTGAGAATCTGACCCCGATTTACCCGAACAGGCGGATAAGACTGGAAGTTGAGCCTTCGGAGATCTCGATGCGGGTCATGGATATATTTACCCCCATCGGCATGGGACAGCGCGGCCTCATAGTTGCGGCGCCGAGGACGGGCAAGACTGTTCTTTTGCAGAAACTTGCGAACAGCATTTCATGCAACCATCCGGAGATATATCTTATAATTCTCCTTATAGACGAGCGTCCGGAAGAGGTGACGGATATGGAGCGCAATACAAAGGCCCATGTCCTGAGCTCAACCTTCGACGAGTCGCCGGAGCGTCATGTTCAGGTGGCTGAATTGGTAATAGAGATGGCCAAGAGGATGGTGGAAAACGGAAAGGATGTTGTCATACTGCTCGACAGCATCACAAGGCTTGCAAGAGCGTACAACACTCTGCAGCCGCACAGCGGCAAGATACTTTCGGGCGGAGTAGATGCCAACGCTCTGCACAAGCCGCGTCGTTTTTTTGCGGCCGCCAGGAATATTGAGAACGGGGGAAGCCTGACGATTATAGCCACTGCTCTTGTTGAAACCGGAAGCCGCATGGATGACGTGATATTCGAGGAGTTCAAGGGCACTGGTAACATGGAACTTTGCCTCGACAGGGCGCTGGTTGACAAGCGTATATTCCCCGCGATCAACATCGAGAAATCCGGCACCCGGAAAGAGGAACTGCTCCTGCATCCGGACGAACTCAACAGGATATGGATACTCAGGCGGGCAATCACCGGCGTTCCGCCGGTGGAGGCCATGGAAATGATCATCAATCGTCTGAAGAAGACCAAGAGCAACGCTGAATTTCTCGTTTCGTTGAAGGATCAGGCGTGAGAGGAGCGGGAAGGGGATGAACATCAGAATAGAGAATATCGGGCCATGCAGAAGGCTTGTTCACGTGGATGTGCCTGCCGAGGAGATTGGGCCGGAATACGATAAACTGGTCAGCCAGTATGTACGCTATGGAACAGTTCCGGGATTCCGCCAGGGCAAGGCCCCGAAGTCTGTTGTCGAACGTTACTACGCGGATGAAATCGCCAAGGATGCCAGAGACCGCCTTGTGCCGATGTTCTACAGGAGGGCTGTCCAGGAGAACAAGCTGCCTGTCGTAACGGTGGTTGAAGCAAGATCCGCCACTTTCTCGGCGACCGAAGGTTTGACCTTCAGCGTGACTGTTGACGTTTCGCCGGATTTTGACCTTCCCAAGTATCAAAAAATCACAGTGAACACCGAGGTTCAGCCGGTGACCGACGAGGATGTCGAGCGCGAGTTCGAGAGGTTCGTGGAACGCCATTCCAGGTACGCTCCGACCGCAAAGAAGACCGTGGCAGCCGGAGACATGGTCCAGATTGATTACAGGGGAATGGTTGGAGACCGACCCCTGATCGAACTTGCGCCCAACGACAAAGCTGTCTGCGAGGGCAAGGGGATGTGGGTGTTGGTGAAGGAGAACAGAAGTGTGTTCCCCGGCCTCTGCAGCGCGCTCGCAGGCGCCGAGATCGGACGGGAGTTCACGGTGAAGGCAAAGTTTCCCGACGATTATCACTCGAGGGACCTCGCAGGAAAGGAAGCTGTTTACACTGTGACCGTGCGCGCCATAAGGGAGAAGATTCCCCCGGCAATGGACGGAAAATTCCTTGAGCAGTTTCATGTGGCCAGCGAGGCGGAACTGAAGGCGCAGATAAGAAAGGAACTTGAGGCAAATGCCGAGCGTCAAGCCCGAATCAAACAGGAGCAGGAGATAGATAATTGGCTTCTGAAGGAGACGCATTTCGATGTTCCGGAGAGCCTGGTGCAGAGGCGGGCCGAGTCAAGAGTGCGGGAGACGATACGATTGCTGATGCAGAGGGGAATGACTGAACAGGATGTTGTGAAGAACAAGGATGCCATAATGTCCTCAGCGCTGGAATCCTCCCGCGACTCCGTAAGGCTTGAATGCATCCTCGGGAGGATCGCCGCCCAGGAGGATGTGAAGGTTTCGGACGAGGAAATTGATGAAACGGTCCGGCAGATGGCTCAGGCCGAAGGCATTTCCCCGGAGGATCTCAGAATGAGGCTGGAGAAAGAGGATCTGATTGAAGAGCTCAGGCTTGCGCTTGGGCGCCAGAAGGCTCTGGACATGCTGGTTGAGCGGGCGAAGAAGGATCGGAAAGGGGAATGACATGGACGAGAAGAATCAAACGCTGGTTCCATTTGTTGTCGAGCAGACAGGCCGTGGCGAGCGGGCTTACGACATTTTTTCCCGGCTTCTCAAGGACCGGATAATATTCATAGGCACGCCGATCACCGACGAGGTCAGCAATCTTGTGATTGCCCAGATGCTGTTTCTGCAGGCCGAGGACGCGGAGAAGGATATAAGCATATACATCAATTCTCCCGGCGGCTCTGTCACTGCGGGGCTGGCGGTCTACGACACCATGCAGTTTGTCAAATGCGACGTGGCTACCTACTGCGTCGGCCAGGCCGCGAGCATGGGCGCCGTGCTGCTTGCCGCCGGAACGCCTGGCAAGAGATATTCGCTTCCTAACGCGCGCATACTCATTCATCAGCCGTGGGGGGGCGTGCAGGGGCAGGCGACTGACATCAGCATCCAGGCGAGGGAAATACTCAGGCTCAAAGATCGGATAAACGAAATACTGGCGCAGCACACCGGTAAATCAGTTGAGATAATAGGCCGAGACACTGACCGGGATTTCTTCATGTCCGCGACAGAGGCCAGGGAATACGGGCTGGTTGACGAGGTGGTGAAGAGCAAGAGCGAGGTTCAGAGGAAGAAGGCTGTGAAAGATGCCAAAGAATAACATTCCCGCCTGTTCTTTTTGTGGAAAGCCGAGGAGACTTGCCAGAAAGCTGATCGGAGGCTCCGGCGCTTATATCTGCGACGAGTGCGTAAGGGTTTGCCAGAGATTGATTTCCGATGAGGAGACGGGCGACAAGCAGCGGCTCGCCAGGACGCTGAATGTTCCTTCGCCGAGGCAGATCAAGGAATTCCTGGACGGCTACGTGGTAGGACAGGACCATGCCAAAAAGGTGCTGGCAGTGGCCGTTCACAACCATTACAAGAGGCTGAAGCAGGGCGAGCACTTCGAAAAAGGGCATCCTCTCGCGGATGTCGAGATAGAAAAGAGCAACATTCTGCTGATAGGTCCGACGGGAACAGGAAAGACCCTTCTGGCGAGAACACTTGCCAGGATGCTCGACGTTCCGTTCGCCATTGCTGACGCAACGACCCTTACCGAAGCCGGATACGTTGGCGAGGATGTGGAAAACATCCTTCTGTATCTCATCCAGAACGCTGACTACGACATACCCCGCGCGGAAATGGGGATAGTGTACATAGACGAAATAGACAAGATTTCGCGCAAGACCGAGAATGTTTCGATAACCCGCGATGTTTCAGGCGAGGGCGTCCAGCAGGCGCTCCTGAAGATTCTTGAAGGGACAATAGCGCGCGTTCCGCCCGGCGGCGGCCGGAAGCACCCCCAGCAGGAATACATCAAGATAAATACGGAACATATCCTGTTCATCTGCGGCGGTGCGTTTGTGGGGTTGGACGCAATCGTCAAGCGCCGCATGAGCGCCGGCAGCCTGGGTTTCTCGGCCGGCGAGAAGAGCGATCCGTATGCGGCTTACCAGGAAGAGGGCATGGCGATTGAACCTGAGGATCTCATCAGGTACGGATTGATCCCTGAGATGGTCGGAAGGCTGCCCATAACCGCAGTCCTTGCCGATCTTGCGGAGGACGACCTGGTGAGGGTTCTCACCGAACCGAAGAATTGCATGATCAAGCAGTACCAGAAACTGCTTGCGATGGAAGGGATAACGCTCAATTTCACCGAAGGAGCGCTGCGCGAGCTGGCGCGGATCGCGGTCAGACGCAAGACCGGTGCAAGAGGCCTGAGGGCCATTCTCGAAAAGCTCATGCTTGAGGTCATGTATCAGGGCAAGGACGCGGCTTCGCGGAACGGCGTCATAACAGTGACAAAGAACGTGGTCGCGCGTAAATCTCTGGAATCGCCTGATTCTGCCGCCGAAGTTCCTGCGGCATGAGTTGTTCTGCCCGCCCTGTCAAGGGGTTTTAAGCGGTCCTGCCGGCCTGTTGCCGGGCCCGAGCACAAGCACCAATGGTTTGTGAGCCTGCGCCTTTTCCTCAGGCATGGCGGCAAACGCGAAGACGATCAACCTGTCTCCGCGCGAGCCCATGTGGGCTGCCGCGCCGTTGAGACATATTGTTCCGGATCCCGCCGGCGCGGGTATGGCATAGGTTTCAAAGCGTTCGCCGTTTCTGAGATTCGCAACAAGGATTTTTTCGTGCGGCAGAATGCGCACGGCCGCCATAAGATCTGAATCAATGCACAGGCTTCCTTCGTACTCCAACTGAACGTCCGTAACCGTGGCGTTGTGCAATTTTGACTTGAGCATCGTGACCAGCATTCTTTTCTCCAATCTGGTCAGGCATATTAGGCAGGACGGCCCACAGAATCAAGAGCCAGGAGGCGTTCAGGACGGATCGGTTTGCGCCTCTCTGGTGTTGATGCGCTGTTCAGCGTTCATTTTCCGCTCCTGCCGCAGACTTCCCGCCAGCCATTCCAGGAGCTGCTCCCGCGTGTGAAACCGTCCTTCGAGCTGCGCATCGTAAGCTGCGCGGCGCCATCGGCCCACATCCGGCCCCTCGGGGATTCCCATTGCCATGATGTCGTTTCCGGTAATCCATGGCTTGGGCAGGACCGGTTCGGATGCCATTTGTTCCAGGAACTTGACGAGAAAATTGTAGTTCTCAAGCTTTCTATGGCTCGCCAGACAGTCGAGGCGGTGAAGCTCAAGTTCCAAGGGAAAATGCGAAGAGCCGGCCATGCGCCTGAGCGTTGACCGGCGCATCCTTTGCGACTCGGCAATCCTCATGTGATTTCTGATGCATTCGCCCACTGTTTCGATTGTGGCACAAGGGAATTTCAACCGGCGCATGATTGCCCGCGCCAGCTCGGCTCCCTTCTCGGCATGATTTGGGAAACGCAGACGGCCATCGCTTGCCTTTTTGGCAGTGGCAGGCTTGCCGACATCGTGCAGCAGGACGGCCCATGCAAGCGCCTCGGGCCGATCCTCCATCATATCCAGCATGAGAACCGTGTGAACGAATACGTCGCCTTCCGGGTGAAATTCCGCCGGCTGTTCCTGGCCTTTCATTGCAGCCACCTCAGGCAGGACATGAGCGAGCAGCCCGCAGGAGTCCAGCAGTTCAAGTGCCTTTCCGGGATGAGCAGCCTCGACAAGCAGCCTGGTCATCTCGTCGCGCACGCGCTCAGCGCTGATTCTGGTTATCAGCGCTGCGTTGCGCCGGATGGCTTCCATCGTTGGTTCGGCGATTCTGAAATCAAGAGTTGAGGCGAAGCGCACGGCTCTGAGCATTCTGAGATGGTCTTCCTTGATTCGAGCTTCGTCGTTGCCGACGAACCTGATGATCTTGAGCTCCAGGTCCTTTCTGCCTCCAACGTAGTCAAGCAGATTGTCCGCGATCGGATCATAGAAGAGGGCATTGACCGTGAAATCTCTGCGCATGGCGTCCTGTTCGGGATCTGCAAAGGCCACCGCATCTGGGTGGCGCCCGTTGCTGTACGATACATCCGCCCGAAAGGTCGCTATTTCAAACATGGCGTCTTCCACAGGCGAGCGCACCACGCCGAAGGCTTTTCCCACTCCGACAGAGCCCGGAAAAAGCGCCATAATGTCGTCGGGAGAGGCGTTGGTGGTTATATCGTAATCCTTCGGAGTCCGGCCGAGCAAAGTGTCTCGGACGCAACCGCCGGCCCAGTAGGCTTTGAAGCCGGCGTCCTGCAAAATTTTCACGGCCATGCGGGCAAGGGCTGCATGACGGCCAGGCGGTTGATGATTGCTTTCACATGGCATGAACAATCTCCCGCAGAATCAGACGCAGCGCGGCGGTCATCGTGCGCCGGGCGGACGAAGCGGCTCGGAGCACATCCTCATGCGTGGTTGTTCCTGAAGCGCCGGCCGCGTTGGATATGAACGAAACTGCTGTCACCTGCAATCCTGCGGCATGAGCCAGAATGGCCTCCGGGACGGTTGACATGCCGACAGCGTCGGCTCCGAGTCTTCTCAGTGCTGATGCTTCTGCCGGTGTTTCATAGCATGGGCCGGAGACCGCGGCGTAGATTCCAAAATGGGCAGGCAACGAAGACCCGCGCATGGCGCGCAGAACACGCCGCGCCACTGCTTCATCGTATGTTCCGGACAGATCCGGGAACCGAGGCCCCCAGAAATGCTGGTGGGGTCCGATCAGAGGGTTTGATCCCATGAGATTCAGGTGATCGCGTATTATCATGAACGAGCCGGGCGGAATTCGGCTCCTGAGGCTGCCTGCCGCGTTTGTGAGCAGAATGTGGCGACAGCCTGCCCTCACCGCAGCGTACACGGGAAAAGCGACAGGGGCCCATCCGTTGCCCTCGTAAAAATGCCTTCGTCCTCTGAAGATGAGAAACCGTTTGCCATGGAGACGGCATGAGTCAAGCCTTCCGGCATGGCCATCCACTCCGCAACCCGCGACAATTTTGATGCGGGAGTACGGCATGGACCGATCGGGGCGAACAAAGTCAATGGCATCAGACCACCCGGATCCGAGAATGACCGCCGCGTCGGCATTCGGAACCTCAAGCGTTCTGCGAATGTGTTGGTATCCTTTTTCAAGAAGATCAGTCTTCATGAGAAACTACACTCTGGAGGCCAATCCATCGAGCTTTGAGAAATGGCCTTTTGCTTACATTTTCAGTATTCACTCTCTGGCGCGTGCATATTCAATCCGTTGCGCCCGAACACCATACTCTTCCGACAGGTTCATAAAGTCCTGTCATTTCGCAAACGCAAAATCCGGGCTGAAACGCAGAATCCGGGTTCAAAGGCCAAATGCTGGTTTAAGCGTGAATGCCAAGGCCGGCGAGCCTGCGTCTCAATTTGCCCCGTGAAAGTCCGAGCAGTCTGGCAGCGGCCGAAACGTTGTTTCCACAACGCCTGAGAGCCTCCTGATAAAGGCTCCTCTCGACATTTTCAAAACACAGGGCTTCTTCAGGCAGAGACGACAAGGGGGTGTGGTTGGAGGAGGCTGGCCTTTCCTCAGTGTGCAAATCGGGCAGGTCATTCGCGGCAATCATCCCGTCATGTTTGCATTTGATGACAGTGTTTTCTATTATATTCCGCAGTTCCCTCACGTTTCCCGGATAGTCGTACGCCACAAGAGTCCGCATGGCGTCTTCGGCCACGCCTTCGATGTTCTTGCCCATCTCCGCAGCATAATGGAGTGTGAAGAAAAGCGCCAGCATGGGAATGTCTTCCTTTCGCTCGCGGAGGGGCGGAATGCTGATATGGCAGACCATCAGACGATAGAGGAGGTCTTCACGGAACTTTTTCTGCTTTACCAAGTCGCCGAGATCCTGATTGGTGGCCGCTATGATTCTCACGTCGGCTTGGCGCTCATGGTGTTCTCCAATGGGAAGGTAAGTCTTGTTTTCGAGGAAACGAAGAATCTTTGATTGTGACTTCATTGGAAGATCGCCAATTTCATCCAGAAACAGGGTTCCACCCTCGGCAGCCTCAACATAGCCGGCCCTCGTTTCGACAGCGCCGGTGTAAGAGCCTTTTCTGTGACCGAACATTTCCGACTCGAACAGATCTTCAGGAACAGAAGGACAGTTCAGCGTGAGAAACGGCTTGCGATTTCTTGGACTGGCAAAATGAATGGCGGAAGCGACAAGTTCCTTTCCAGTGCCGCTCT
>Ga0272448_1005658_pt1 | contig 13733 bp, 8 predicted proteins | sample YNPCB0191_FD_202220 | JGI IMG/M metagenome (GOLD analysis project Ga0272448, IMG submission 202220) | Hot spring sediment microbial communities from Yellowstone National Park, WY, United States - YNP-CB-019-1 | ecosystem: Environmental > Aquatic > Thermal springs > Hot (42-90C) > Sediment...
TTAACTTTTGATAATTAGCTTAATTACTAATTATCTTGATTATTGATTAACTTTTGATAATCAACTTGATTCATGATTAACTTTTGATAATTAGCTTGATAAATAATTAACTCTTAATAATCAAGTTGATTATTGATTAACTTTTGATAATTAGCTTGAGTATTAATGTTCTCTTGATTAATAATTATCTTGAGTATTAATAATCAAGATCACTTCCAAATAAGTAAATTTAGTAATTAGCTTGATTATTAATTAACTAATGATTATAATCTTATCAATGATTAACTCTTGATAAGTCTATTAATGATTATAATCTTATCAATGATTAACTCTTGATAAGTCTATTAATGATTAATTCTTGACAATTAGCTTGATAAATTATTAACTCTTAATAATTAGCTTGATTAACAAACATCTTTTGATGAAAATCTTACTTAATAATCATCTTGATGGATATCTTACTTAATAATCAAGATGATTAACTCTTGATTAACAAACATCTTTTGATGAAAATCTTACTTAATAATCATCTTGATGGATATCTTACTTAATAATCAAGATGATTAACTCTTGATTATTGATTGTCTTATCAATATTGACTGTTAATAATTAGCTTAATTAATTATTAACCCTTGATGATTACCTTGAGCAATAATCATTACTTATTAATTACCTTGATTATTAATTAACCCTTAAAATCATCTTGATTAATAATTAACTCTTTTAATTAACTTGATTAAATAGCTTAATTAGTAATTAACTTTTGATTATTATCAAAAGTTGATTAATAATCAAGCTAAGTATCGAAATGCTTACTAATCAAGGTAATTATCAAAGGATTATTATTAATCAATCTAATAATTAATAATTAAACTGAGTATTAATAGATGATTACTAATTACCAAGAGATCATCAATAATTAAGCTAATTGTCAAGAAATAATTATTAAGTGATAATTAATTATTAAGATGATTAATTATCTAGAGTTAATCATTAATCAAACTAATTTCGAGAGTTAATTATTGATCATTTCTTAATAATGCTTGATTATTGAAAATCTCTTACTAATCATCTATTAATACTCAGTTTAATTATTAATTATCGCTTAATAATTATCTCTTAATAATCATCTTGATAAATATTCAAGGTAATTAAAAGAGTTAATCATTAATCAAGAGATCACCAATAATTAAGCTGATCATCAAAGGATGATTGATTATCCAGAGATTATTGATTATCAAGCTAATTATCAAGGATTATTAATCATTACTTGATTAATGATTAATGCTTAATAATCATCATCTTGATTGATGAACATCTCTTAATAATCAGTTTAATTATTGATTATTTTAAGTAACACTCATCTCTTAATCATCATTTTGATTATTGATGATCTCTTGATTATTCATCATCTCGATTATTGATTATATCTTAATCATCATCTTGATTATTGATGATATCTTGATTATTCATCATCTCGATTATTGATTATATCTTAATCATCACGATTAATGTTTATTTCTCTTAATAATCACCTTAATTATTGATTATCTATTAATTATTAATTGTCATCTCTTAATCATCATTTGACGATCAGCTTAATTATTAACCATCTCTTAATAATCAGTTTAATTATTAATCATCTTAATTAATCATCCCTTGGTAATCATCTCGATTAATAATTATCTCTTAATAATCAGTTTAATTATTAATCATCTTAATTAATCATCCCTTGGTAATCATCTCGATTAATAATTATCTCTTAATAATCATCTTAATTAACGATCATCTTAATTAACGATCATCTCTGATTAATCACCTTTGTTAATAATCATCTCTTAATAATCAGCTTAATTAATGATCATCTTTATTAATAAAGATCTTGATTAATGATTATCTCTTATTAATAAGCTTAATTGATGATCATCTTGATTAATGATTATCTCTTATTAATAAGCTTAATTGATGATCATCTTGATTAATATTTAACTTTTGATAATTATCTTGATTATTAATTAACTCTTAATTAATAACTCCATAAAAACTTTATTATAGTAATATAGTTATAATATCTTTATTTTTGATTCAAACATACACTCCCTTGACTTACAAATAATCTAATTTATATCCATTTTATATTTATTGATTTCAAAATAGATATAAATTAGATTATTTGTAAGTCAAGGGAGTGTATGTTCGAATCAAAAATAAAAAAGGTTATTATTATAATATAATTCACCCAGAAAACACGGGTAATTATGATAAAATTTTTATGGAGTTAATAATTATGATAATTATTAGTCATCTCTTAATAATCATCTTGATTAACGATTATCTCTTAATAATTAGCTTGATTATTAATTGATAAGTAGCTCAATTAATAATCATCTTGATTAATGATCATTTCTTTACAATTAAGGTAATTATTGATTTATTTCTTAATAAATATCTTACACAGTGATTCTCTTTTTATATTTACTTTAATTAATAATTATCTTGTTGTATAACAGCGATCAAAAAATTTTGCTTTTCATAATTTAAAGTACTAAAAGATTTTATTATTATCACTTTAATAATAATAAAGATCAATAATTAACTTTATTATTATCACTTTAATAATAATAAAGATCAATAATTAACTTTATTATTATCACTTTAATAATAATAAAGATCAATAATTAACTTTATTATTCATCATCTTGCTAAAATAATAATCTTGATGAATAAATATCTTAATTATTTTGATGATTAATAATCTTAATTATTAATCTCGTCTAGATAAAGTTATTCAAACATTATAATTTTATCTGGTTATCAACTTGATTAATAAACCCATCCAGATAAAGGTATTCAAAGATTATAATTTTATCTGGTTATCAACTTGATTAATAATCTTGTCTAGATTAAAGTTATTAGAATATTATTTGATGGTTATTAAATAATAAGATTACGGTGAATTATTTAAATCACTGTAAATTGATTTTTAAATGTCAATCTTAATTTTGTTTAAAATGGTAGAAATTTATCACATTAATTTTTAATAATGCTACAAATCGCTTCTGATTTACATATTGAATATTTATCACCTCACAAAATTGACTTTTCCGATTTATTAACACCCGTAGCTCCTTATTTAATTTTAGCAGGTGATATTGGTAGTCCTTTCAATACTAATTTTGTTGCTTTTATTAAATGGGTTTCCCAACATTTTAATTCTGTTTTTTATATAGCTGGTAATCATGAATATTGGAATCCTGATTCTTTTATAACTAATCCTTATTCTGTTAGCGATATAAATATTATTATTAGAACTATCTGTTCTGTTTATAGTAATGTCCATTTTCTAAATAATGATACCTTTCTCTTAACTATTAATGATCAAAATTATTCTATTATTGGAACAACATTATGGTCACCCATTTCGTCAAATTCATATTCAATATGTTCAACTTTGCCTGATTATCAACGTATTTTTGTTAATAAAAATAAATTACTATCACCATCTATTTCTTCTTCTTGGTTTTATCATAATCTTCAATGGCTAACAACACAATTAATCATTTCACAAACCATCAATTCAATTCCAATTGTTATTACACATAATGTACCATCTATAGATACTCGAACTACTAAATATAAAAATTCCGTTATTGATGAAGTATTCAGAATTGATTTATCATCATTTTTAAATCATCATAATATCAAAGTATGGATTTGTGGTCATACACATACTAATTTTGATTTTGTTACTTTTAATACTAGATTAATTAGTAATCAATGTGGCTACCAAAAATCAAAAACTTATTCAACTGGTAAAGTTATCACTTTTTAAATAAAATTGATTATTTTATTATTAATTGGATTAATGTTTAATGTCATTAGTACAAATCCCTGATGAACTTAAATTATCTATAATAAGTTGGTTAGAATTTGAAGATATATGTAAAATTAGTCTAGTTAATAAAGAATTATCATCCTTAACTAAAGATGATACCATTTGGAAGTATTTAACTAATTCTAAATACGGTGATACACATATACATGATAATTGGTACAACACATTTAAATATTATTATGTCGATGATTTATTACAAAAAAAATATCAGTTGGTTGATGAGATAGTTAATACTATATTTTTTTATACCAATATGATATATATTGATATTTTTAACCAATTGAAAAAAATAGCTAATATATCTTTAATCTATGAAGACGAAGAAGGTTATTTTTATATAGAAGATATGCCTCCTAATATATCTCATGATTTAATTAATAAAATAATTGATATTCCCTTGGACTGTTCTGATGATAAGTTAGAAGCTTACAATGGAAAGATTAAAACGATACTTGTAAAATACAATTATCAAAAATAATATATTAATTTACTTTGTAATGTTTACAGAGTAAACTAAAAATTTTATTTATCCTTTAAATGAATCTTTGTGATACTTTTATCATATGGTCTATTTGTCCCATTAATAATAATTTAATATTACAACCTAATCAACAATTTATTTCAGAACTTTCTGGAATGCTGACTAAATCATTATCTGATAATAATAAAATTAATATCAATGATATTCAATGTCAATTGAACAGTTGTAATTATCCTACTGATAATTATCAATTATACAATTTAAATACTATTAATACTACACAAACTAATCAAATTATTTCTTCTCTTAAAACTTATATTAATACTGCTCTACAAACTCAATATTCTACTATTTCCAAATATTTAAATAGTAATCACAGTATCACAACTTTACAAAATAAACTTAATTCAATAATTAACAATTATATAACCGTCACTAATCTTAATAATTTATTGAAAACTACTTATATTCTCAATAATAAGACCGTTTTTATCAACAGTACAGGTTATTATTCGATTTCTGATCAATTATTAATCCACTATTTTTTACATAATTTATTAATACAGTTGGGTCAACAATTAAAAAATAGTCAAATCTTCAAATCTATCACTGCTACCAAACGCCCGTGTTTAAACGATCAAAATATGAATCTCTATGATACTGTTAGACAACAAATTTTACAAAATTATGTACAAGTGTCTCTTGGTTCTATATCTGTTAGTCAAGGTATCAATAATATAATGAATGCACTAGCTACTATTAGTTTATATGAAATAGACAATGATAATTCTACTGTTATTTTGTTTCCCAATAATACTAAAACAGTTATTGTAAAAACAACTTATAGATCTTGTATTCCCAACACTACTGTAATATTAAATATTTCTTTAATTAATAATACTCCTACCTCTTATTTATCGATGAGCCATAATAAAGGTTCTTTATTATTACAAAATAATATTAAAATGTCGGATACCTCTTTAGAAGCTATTGATCAATATTAAGTATTAATATAATATTTCTTTATAATCTATCTAACCTTATCAAGTATGTTTCTTCGATAAATATCATACATATTACAACTTGAATTATAATATAATCAACTAATTAATAAGATTAATTATAATTAACTTAATAATAATCGTAAACTACAACTTTAATCGGAGTTGTTAATAAATCTTAATCCTGATCAATAATTAAAATCCTTGTGCATCATAATAAATATTAATACCCCTAATTATGATTATAAATATTAATCTAATTAATACCCCCTAATCATGATTATAAATATTAATCTAATTAATAACATTTATTATCATAATAAATGTTAATGATACATAATAACCTTAATTATTCTGATAATCTTAATTATCCTGATTAACCTTCATTATTATCCTGATTAACCTTCATTATTATCCTGATTACCCTTCATTATTATCCTTAACCTTGATTATTATCCTTAACCCTAATTATCCTGATTAACCTTCATTATTATCCTTAACCCTAATTATCCTGATTAACCTTCATTATTATCATGATAAACCTTTATTATTATTATGATTAATCTTCATTATTATCCTGATTAACCTTCATTATTATCCTGATTAACCTTTATTATTATTCTTAACCTTAATTATCCTGATTAATCTTAATTATCATGATTAACCTTAATTATTATTCTGATTAACCTTAATTATGATCCTTAACCTTAATTATCCTGATTAACCTTCATTATAATCCTGATTAACCTTAATTATTATTCTTAACCTTAATTATCCTGATTATCCTTCATTATGATCCTGATTAACCTTAATTATTATCCTTGACCTTAATTATTATTCTTAACCTCAATTATTATCTTTAACCTTAATTATTATCCTGATTAACCTTAATTATTATCCTTAATCTTAATTATCAGTGTTAACCTTAATTATTATCCTTAATCTTCAGTATTATGATTAACCTTAATTATCCAGATTAATCTTAATTATCCAGATTAATCTTCATTATTATCATGATAAACCTTTATTATGATCCAGATTAACCTTAATTATTCAGATTAACCTTAATTATCCTTGTTAACATTAATTACCATCATGATTAACCTTAATTATTATCCTGATTAACCTTAATTATCCTAATAAATCTTAATTGTCCTGATTAACCTTAATTATTATCATTTACCTTAATTATTATCCTGATTAACCTTAATTATTATCCTTAACCTTACTTATTATTCTTAACCTTAATAATTACACAAACCTCAATTATCCTAATTAATCTTAATTATTATTCTTGACCTTAATTATTAGTCTTAACCTTAATTATTATCCTAACTAACCTTAATTATTAGCCTTAACCTTAATTATCATTGTTAACCTTAATTATTATCCTTAACCTTAATTATTATTACCCTTAACCTTACTTATCATAATAACCCTTAATCACTATTAATCACAATTAATAACTCTTAATTATCGTAATAAATAACCTTAATCATTATAAATAATCTTAAATATAATAAACAACCTTAATCGTAGTAAATAACCTTAATTATTATCATTAACCTTAATTATCATAATAAATCTTAATCATGACAATTAAGATTTATTATAAGGACCAAAATTTATTATCATAATAAATCTTAATCATGACAATTAAGATTTATTATAAGGACCAAAATTTATTATCATATTAAGAGATTAATCATAATGATTAATATTTATCATAATGATTATAATTAAGGTTAATCAGGATAATAATTAAGATTAAAGATAATAATTGAGGTTAAGAATAATAAGTAAGGTTAAGGATAATAATTAAGGTTAATAATGGTGGTTAAGGTTAACGATAATAATTAAGATTAATCAGGATAATTAAGGTGTATGATAATAATTAAGGTTAATCATACTAATTAAGGCTAATACCGATAATTAAGGTTAAGGATAATAATTAAGGTTAAGGATGATAATTAAAGTTAATAATGATAATTAAGGTTAATTAGGATAATTGAGGTTTGTGGTAATAATTAAGGTTAATCAGGATAATTAAGGTTGGTCAGGATTGTAATGAAGGTTAATCAGGATCATAATTAAGATTAATCAGGACAACTAAGGCTAAGAATAACAATCAAGGACAACCAGGATAATAATTAAGGTTAATCATGATAATAATAAATGTTTATCAGGATAATAATGAAGATTAATCATGATAATTAGGGTTAAGGATAATAATTAAGGTTAATTATGATAATTAACCTTAATTATGATAATTAAGGTTAAGGATAATAATTAAGATTAATCAGGATAATTAAGGTGTATGATAATAATTAAAGTTAAGGATAGCAATTTAGGTGTATGATAATAATTAAAGTTAAGGATAGCAATTTAGGTTAAGAATAATTAAGATTTATTATGATAATTAAGGTTAAGAATAATTAAGGTTAATCAGGGTCATAATGAAGGTTAATCAGAATCATAATTAAGATTAATCATGACAATAATAATAGTGAAGGTTAATCGGGATCATAATTAAGGTTAATAATGATAATTAAGGTTAAGGATCATAATTAAGGTTAATCGGGACAATTAAGATTTATTATGATGATTAAGGTTAAGGATAACGATTAAGCTTTATTATCATAATAAAGAATAATGATAATAATTAAGATTAAAGATGATAATAATTAAGATTAAAGATGATAATAATTAAGATTAAAGATGATAATAATTAAGATTAAGGATGGTAATTAAAGTTAAAGATGATAATTAAGGTTATTAATTATTATTAAAGTTAATGGTAATTAAGGTTAAGGATGATAATTAATGTTAAGGACGACAATTAAGGTTAAAGGTAATAACTAAGATTAAGGATAAAAATTAAGGTTTATTATCATAATTAAGGTTAATCATGACAATTAATATTTATTATGATAATTAAGATTAATCATGACAATTAATATTTATTATGATAATTAAGATTAAAGATAACAATTGAGGTATATTATTATAATTAACCTTAATCATGATAATTAAGGTTATTGTTGATGTTTAATGTTAACCATGATAATTAAGATTAGTAATTATCATGAATGATATTTAGTATGGTGATTAACAATTATTATGACGGTTAAGATTATTAATTACTATTAAGATTTAGTATGATAATTAAGGTTAATCAGGATAATTAAGATAAGAATAATAATTATTAATCCCGACCATGATAATTAATCTTAATCATGGTAATAAATCTTAATTATGATAATTATTATTAATCATGATAATTAATCTTAATCATGGTAATAAATCTTAATTATGATAATTATTATTAATCATGATAATAAATCTTAATCATGATAATTAATCTCAATCATCGTAATAATTATTAATCATGATAATAAATCTTAATCATGATAATAAATTATTAATCATGATAATAAATGTTAATTGTGATAATAAAAGTTAATCATGATAATAAATGTTAATTGTGATAATAAAAGTTAATCATGATAATTAATGTTAAGAATAAGAATGTTAACTAAGATTAATCATGATAATTTAGGGTAGTCAGATTAATTAAGATAATAATCTCAATGATAATAAAACTTACTGGTGATAAATAGTAACATAGATAATGAACATGATAAATAATAATCACTATAAAAGTAATGAAAAAGAAATTGATAAATTATCAAATTAAATATTATAGTCTAACAAAATAAAATGTTAACCTTAATACCAATAGCTACTACAATACTCAAAGACGATTTAACACATAATGCAATCAGTAAATCAGTTAAATTAACTTATGAAACATTTAAAAATATAATATCTTATAACAGACAAGAAGTAACTAATAATTTAGAAGAAATCGATATTATGAATCAATTGCAAATAGTTGATGCGTTAATGAACGATATTGATAAGAATAAAAATATAGTCAACAATTACACATCCATAGAGGTTGCATTAAAACAATTACATGAAATAGTGAATAAAGTACATCAGGAATTAAATACAATAAATGAAATAATCAAATATAATGAGTCTATATGGTTTCCTAGATTTAGGGCAATTGATTATAATAAGAATATACAAGAATTAAAAATACATAAAAAAATAATGGATGGTAGATTAAATTTATTAATCAAATTAATGCAAATTATACATTAATAAAATTGATTTTTTTATTCTTACTTTTTTCTTATTTATAATGTCTACTAGAGTGGATTTAGGTAAAAATTCATGGTATGAATTTCATCAAATAGTACCAGAAGAAATACAAATGGATGCTTTAATGTTTGAACATATATGGAATTTACACCCAGAAGACTACGGCACTGTTAAAATATATGGAAAAGATATTAAGACTCCAAGATGGCAACAAACATATGGTAAAGATTATAAATTTTCTGGTATTAATCATGAAGCTTTACCAATTACTGACCCTTATCTACAAAAATTAAATGAATGGGTTAATAATAATTCCGGGCTTTTATTTAACCAATTACTTATTAATTGGTATCAAGATGGGAATCATTATATAGGTAAACATTCAGATAATGAAAAACAATTAGTACCTAATAGTCCGATTTATTCATTTTCATTTGGTCAAAATAGAGACTTTAGAATCATTTCCAAAGATAACAGCCTTAAACCAATAAAAATAAATTTACCTTCTAATTCCTTAATAATAATGGGAGGTGAAATGCAAACACATTTTTATCATGAAGTACCCAAACGAGCATTATCTAATTGTCCTAATAGACGAATAAATATTACCTTTAGATTATTCTTGTAATATTGAATTTTACAACAAAAAAATATCTTTTTACCTATAAATGGTAAATTGGTTACTAGTACTTGCTATCATTATAATTGCCTTAATTATATTATGGTTATTAGGATTATTATTTAGTAATATTGGGTGGGTAATACTTATTATTATTATTGTTTTAGTAGTCTTATATTTTATTAATCGCAGTTGATCACTTCCACTATCTATGTTATAACACCAGATTATAACATATATTATTATCTATTTAACATATTATACTGATATCTTTATCTCATGATTAGTAATTTTATTAATAAGGAACAATATAAATAGATACATTATGTTAATACTTAATAGTAATAACATAGTAAGATATTCATATTAACCACATATTTGTTAATTTTCCACATAATGGGATATATTTATCAGTAGACCCTTTAATTCGCTTAATATTAATACCATTTAATCCAAGATTGTATAAACGACAGACTTCTAATTCAATGACCACTGATTTATCTTTGGTTGAATGACAATTTCTAAAGATGAATCCCTCTCTCTTATAGGTTAAGTCTAATAATTTTAAAATTTTCTCGATTTCAGTTATTAATTCTTCAGGAGTTTTAATAGAAGTATTACATGATGAAAATGATCCTTTAATAATTCTTGGACTATTAGTTGAAGGTGTATTATTTTTAGAAATACGATCTAATATTTTCGTGAACATACTTTTCTTTTTAATTTGGACAGAAGTTTGTTGAACCACTGTTGTTAAATCCTCACTGGTGGAACGTCTTTTAATTATGGGTGGATCATTATTAACAGGTTCCATTGAAGCACTACGACGATAAACTTTACTATTATCAATAGTAGAATTTTCATTAATCGAAGGCATTTTGGGTACAAAAACTGGTTTTTTTGAATAGAGAAAGAGAGTGTTAGTGGAAACAGGGAAATCATATCCAATATTAACCCATAAATGATTAATAATATCTTCAATATTATAGCGTTTATTAGGATTGGTAACAAAGATATTTTTAAATAAATCAACTAATGTTACTGATATGCCCGCAGGATAATTAACTTTGCCAGTACAAATTTTCAAAAACATTTCTTGACTATTATTGGAATAAAATGGCATTTTTCCCACTACCATTATATATAATGCAACTCCTAAACTCCATACATCTACTAAATTTCCTTTGTAAGCAGTTGATCCTAATATTAACTCTGGAGCTGCATAATCCCTTGTTCCACATAAAGTATTCATTAAATGATCAGGATCACTGTTAAAATTAGCTAATCCAAAATCAATAATTTTAATATGACGATTTTCTGAATCAAATAAGATATTTTCAAGTTTAATATCCCGATGACATATACCATTTCTATGACAATATCCAATAGCACTAACTATTTGTCTAAAATAATTGCGAGCTTCCGTTTCTTTAAGTTTCCCTCTAATAAACACATGTTCAAATAAATCTCCTCCTGGACAATATTCTAAAACCAATGCAATTCTTGTTCTTGTCTCATAAACATCTAATAATTTAATTATATGTGGATGATTTAATTTCCTTAGTATATTAATCTCTCTCCTAATTTTTTCTATATTGAATCCTTTACTTTCCAATGCATTTTTATCTATTATTTTTATAGCTACTTTTTCTCCATCTGCTTTTGATACACCTAATTTCACTTTACATGATGATCCTTCACCTATAATTTTGTCGCAAATAAAGTATTTATCACCCATAACATCTGTCAACATTGTGTTTTACTTTACTTATCTAATTAAGATTTAATTATTTAATTAAAATTCATTTTTATTAGTTTAGGTCAATACTTCCCTCTTACCATTAAAATAAATTTTATTTTTTTATATTATGTTGATATTCAATATTATTCCTATTTTTAGTATTTAAGTAATTATCCTCAAACTTTACTCCTTAATAACATTAATACTAAAGATCAAGATCTTAATCTTTAAATATATTATCATTTTTACTTTATTAATTATTTTGCTCTCTCTTTTATTAACAAGACTATAACATTTATTGATTATGGTATCCAAATTTCCCTAATTGATGTGATTTATTAATATTATTTAGTTAATAAGATCATGAAAATATTATAATTAATTATATGTTGTTAAAAAATAAGTTATTAAAAATCTTTTTACTGATCAGGTTCATATAAGTCTTTTTATTGATTACGCTTATTAGGAGTCTCTTTATAGATCAAGATTATTTAGAATCTTTTAAGTAATCAATGTTATTAAGACTCTCTTTGATGATCAAGATTATTAAGATTCTTTTTATTGATCAAGATTCTTTTTATTGATCAAGATTATTGATAATTTTTTAAGTTCTCACGGTTATGAAGAGTGATCAATGTTATCATTAATCTTTTATAGATCAAGATTATTAAGATTCTTTTTATTAATCAAGATTATTAAGATTCTTTTTATTGATCAATATTATTAATCATCTTTTAAGTGGTCAATGTTATTAATAATCTTTTAAGTGGTCAATGTTATTAATAATCTTTCAAGTGGTCAATGTTATTAATAATCTTTTAAGTGGTCAATGTTATTAATAATCTTTTATAGATCAAGATTATTAATAGTTTTTATTAATCAAGGTTAGTAATAATCTTTCACCAACAGAGTTAGTAAAAGTCTTTTTAATGATCAATGTGATTAAGAGTCTTTTTATCAATCGGATTATTAATAATCTTTAATTGATCAAGATTATTAAAAGCCTTTTTAATTGATTAAGGTTAATAAGACTCTTTTTAATTGATTAAGGTTAATAAGACTCTTTTTAATGATCAAGGTTATTAAGAGTCTTTTTATCAATTAAGTTATTAATAACCTTTATTGATCAAGATTATTAAGAGTCTTTTTATCAATTGGGTTATTAATAATCTTTAATTGATCAAGGTTATTAAGACTCTTTTTATTGATCAAGATTATTGATAATTTTTTAAGCGATCAAGATTATTGATAATTTTTTAAGTGATCACGGTTATTAAGACTCTTTTTTATTGATCAAGGTTATTAAGAGTCTTTTTATTGATCAAGATAATTAAGAGCCTTTTTATTAAGAGCTTTTTTAATGATCAAGGTTATTAAGAGTCTTTATAAGAATCTTTAATTGATCAAGATTCTTAAGAGTTTTAATAAGACTTCTTGGTTGATCAATATTATTTATAAGAATTTTTAATTGATCAAGGTTATTAAGATTCATTTAATTGATCAACTCAATAAGATTTTTATTAATAGTTATTTAATTGATCGAGTCTTAATAAGATTCTTATTAAGTTTTAAAATTGATCAAGTCTTTTAAAAGATTAAGTCTTAATAAGAGTCTTAATAAGGGTCTTTTAACAGATCAAGTTTTAATGAGAATCTTTTAAAAGATTAAGTCTTTTAAAAATCAAGTCTTAATAAGTATTTTAATTAATCAAGTCTTTTAAAAAATCGAGCCCTAATAAAAATCTTAATAAGATTAAGTTTTAATAGAGTCTTTTAAAAAGACTAAGCCCTAACAAGAGTATTTTTAAAAGATTAAGTCTTAATAG
>Ga0272448_1005659_pt1 | contig 13732 bp, 6 predicted proteins | sample YNPCB0191_FD_202220 | JGI IMG/M metagenome (GOLD analysis project Ga0272448, IMG submission 202220) | Hot spring sediment microbial communities from Yellowstone National Park, WY, United States - YNP-CB-019-1 | ecosystem: Environmental > Aquatic > Thermal springs > Hot (42-90C) > Sediment...
ATGAGGTGAAAGTGTATGACAACGGCCATCGTGTCTGAAAAAGGGCAATTGACCCTACCCGCCGCTATTCGTAAGAAAGCCCGTATTCATCCGGGAACTCGTGTTGAGATCGATTATCGTGATGGTGAGATTGTATTACGTCCTTTAAAACGATTAAGCGAACTCGCCGGGATCTTTCATCACGCAGCAACTGGAATTACGAAAGATGAAGAGACAATTCGGGTAGAGATGGAGGAAGCTGTTGCTCGGGAGGTGATGGGTGAAGACCTCCCCTGAGTATGGCGCCATCGATGCGAATGTGGTGCTTCGCTATCTGCTACAGGACAATGATGAACTCTTCGCGAAAGCCAGCGATATCTTCGAGGCGATTGATTCCGGACGTCTCTCGGTCGAGCTTGATCCGATCATCTTGGCGGAGATTATTTTTGTCATGCAACGTGTCTATAAGCAGTCACCCGCTGACATCGCCGCAGCGATTATTCCTTTGATACAACATGAACATATAATCGTTCGGGATAGAGAGCGCTATCTACACGCACTCCATCTGTATGCTGCTGGTCTGTCGCATTTTGGAGATGCCTGCGCCTGTGCAACGGCTATCGAACGGTATGAGGGGAAATTATTCTCCTTTGACAGAGCGTTAAGTAAAGTACCAAAGGTTGAACGACACGAGAAGATCTAGAATATGCCTGATAATCCTATGAAAGGCCCTGGGTTTGATATGAACCCAGGGCCTTTCTGCTATCTATATGGTGTTACGGTTGCGTAATGCTCACATTGTCAAAGGTGACCGTTTTGGCGGCACTGGTGCTGCCGCTGGTCACCGCCAGGCCGACGTAGATGGGGTCGGTCATGGTGACGGTCGTGCCCGAGCCGACTGCCGTCCAACTGCTGCCGTTGGCGGACATGAAGGCGGAGAGCGTGTTGCTGCTGCGCACCACTTTCACCCAGTAAGGCGGAGCGGCGGCGGTGCTGCTGGTGGTCGAACTGGTGCTGCCGCCGGCCGAGGTGCGGCGCAGGAAGTAGACATAGTAGGTCGAGGTCGGCTTGTACATCGCCGAGGCCTCGATGCTGTTGGCATTGAGGTTCTGCCGCATCATCACCCCCGCTCGTTCGGCGGTCGTCGCGCTGGCGGCGGTAGCCACCCGGGCGACGATGGTGGTGTTGCCACTGAACTGGCGGTACACGAAGCGGAAGGCATCCGCCGTACTGGTGACACCGGCGCCGGCGCCGCTCACTGTGAAGGTGCCGCCGGAATAACTGGCCGAGCCGGACACCCCGACAGAGCCGATATCGCTGGTGCCCCAGACGATGATGTTCACCGCGGATGACGTGGTGGCGATGTTGTTGTTGTCGTAGGCTTTCGCCGTCAGGCTATAGTTGCCCATCACCACATTTGTCCAGGTGAAGTTGTACGGGCTGGTAGAGACGGTGCCGACCAAGGTGCTGCCTTGATAGAATTCCACCTTGCTGATCGTCCCGTCGCTGTCAGAGGCGGTAGCGGTAAGGGCCACGCTGGCCGGGGCAATGTAGTTGGTGTTGGCCGCCGGGGCAGTGAGGCTCACCGTGGGCGGGGTGTCCACGGTGATGGCTGCCGCCGAGGAGACTGTGGTGAAGCCCAGGTTGTCATAGGCCAGTGCCGTCAGCGTGTAGCTGCCGGCGGGTACGCCGTTCCAGGCGTAGCTGTACGGACTGCTGCTGGCCGTACCGAGCAGCGTGTAGCCGTTGTAGAACTCCACCTTGCTCACCGTGCCGTCGCTGTCACTGGCAGTGGCGGTGAGGGTGATGTTCGCCGGGGCGGTGAATACCTGACCGGGCGTCGGAGCCGTGAGGCTCACGGCCGGCGGTGCATTTAGCGCGTACTTGCTGGTCATGGCGTTGTTGAGCGTGGTCATATCCGCGCTGGAGAGGACATGGTCGTAGACCACGATCTCCGCGATGTCGCCATGGAACTGCAAGGTGCCATACGATGCTCGCTCCCCGATATTGAAGTGATCGGTGGTGACCGTCGTGTTGTTCAAATTACCCGTGTACGTCTGGTTGAGCGGTTGCAGGCTGTTGTTGATCGCAAGTGTCTCACTGGCATCCGTCCCGCCAAACTGATCCACGGTCATCATCGGTGCCGCGCGGTTGGCTGCCCAGCTGCCCGCACCCGGACCGATCATGTCTTTCCCGGTCTGTACGCCGGCTCGTTTTACCGTGATCGTGTTATTCGTGCTGGTAAACAAGAAGCTGGCGTTCTGGTGGAAGTTGAAGTCGTCGCTGTGTTCGTAGACGATTTCGGTATTGCTGGTCGTCTTGAATACCGTGGCAATCGTATAGGCACCCAGCGGCAGTGCACTCACCTGCAGCAGGCTGTTGCCGTTGAAGCGCACCACCGGCTTCCCATTGAAGACATTAGTGGTGTAGACCGGCGGCACGCCGACGCCGCCCACCTGAGTGAAGACGGCATCGCGGCCATTGCCGCTGACGTCCGTCCAGGTGTTCACCGGGTCGTTGTTGTTGAGGCTCAAGGCATCGGCCTTCAGCCAGAGCAGCATGCCGGTAGTGGGGAGCGTGGTCACGGTGATATTCACCGGACTGGAGACGGTGGTGAGATTGTGATTGTCATAGGCAATGGCGGTGATGGTGTAGTTGCCGACCCCCACGCCGTTCCAGGTGTAACTGTACGGGCTGCTGCTGGCGGTGCCGAGTAAGGTGATGCCGTTGTAGAATTCCACCTTGCTGATGCTCCCGTCGCTGTCAGAAGCGCTGGCGGTCAGCGTGATGTTCGCCGGCGTGGTGAAGGAGGCGTTGTTCGCCGGAGCAGTGATGCTCACCGTCGGCGGGACATCCAGCGCATACTTGCCCATGAGCACTGTGTTGAGTTGCGCCCGTTCCGTGCTGTTGAGCACATGGTCGTAGACGATGATTTCGGCGATGTCGCCGTGGAACTGGCAGTTGCCATACTGAGCGCGCATGCCGATATTGAAGTGATCGGTGGTCACTGCGGTGGTGTTGATGTTGCCGGTGTACGTCTGATTCAGCCATTGCTGGCTGGAATTGACGAAGAGGTTCTCCCCGGCATCGGTGCCGTCGAACTGGTCCAGCGTCATAATGGCCACGCCATAACTGGCCGCCCAGTTGCTCGCGTTCGAGCCCATAATGTCCTTGCCCGTCTGGGCGCCGCCGCGCTTCACCGAGACGGTGCTGTTCGTGCTGGTATACAGGAAGCTGCCGTTAGAATTGGAGAGCGTATTGTCGCTGTGCTCATACACCAGCTCAGAATTGGTGGTTGTCTTGAACACTGCGGCGATGGAGTAGGGGCCGAGTGGCAGGCTATTCACCTGCAACAGACTGTTGCCATTGAAACGGACTACCGGCTTGCCGTTGAAGACATTCGTGTTATATGTCGGTGCATCGCCGCCGATGGAGACGGCGTTACGGCCATTACCGCTGGAATCCGCCCAGGTGGTGATCGGATCGCCGTTGTTCTTGCCGGCGATGTTGTCCGCCGCGAGCCACAGCAGCATGCCGCTGGTCGGCACGTTGGCCACGGTGACGTTCACCGCCGAGGAGACCGTCGAGGTGGCATTATTGTCATACGCTTTCGCGGTCAGGTTGTAGATGCCCGCCGGCACGTTGCTCCAGGTGTAGGTGTAGCCGGAGCCGGCGGCCGTGCCATTGGCCAGGAAGGTGCCATTCTGATAGAAATCTACCTTGCTGATATACCCGTCGCTATCGGAAGCCAGAGCGGTCAGCGTCAGCGTGCAGCCCGGGAGATAGGTGCCAGGCGTGGGGCTGGTTATGCTCACCGTCGGTGCATTGGTGATCACCGGCGCCCATTTCGGATGGCTGCCCGGAATACCGGCATCACCACTCTGAGTGCAGCGGAATTCGGTGTAGGTGTGTCCATCGCCCCAGGCGAGACCTGCTGGAATCTGCACGATGTGGCAGCCTTCTGTCCAATACCCGCTGGTGGGGAGGGCGGTGAAGTCAGGATGGATGAACACCAGGTTGCTGGTGGGGTAGACTTCCCAGTAGGCTTGCCAGTTGGTGCCGACGCCCGGCTCGTGAAGCGCCACTTCGCCGGCATAAACGGTATCGCTGTGGTTCATGATACAGCGGTACGGAGTGCCATTATGCAGCACTACGTCATCAATGTCATAGCCGGAATTCGCCGACGTATGCCAGGGGAGTATCCATTTGCCGGTATCCAGCCAACTGGAGAGATACTGGTTCAGGTTGGCGGTGCAGCCGGAGATGCGCCCGCGCCAGACCGGGGTAGTGCAACTGATGAAGGAGGCCAACTTCCCGCCGGCGTCCACAGTAAGGTCGACATTCTGCACGTAGATATGGCCTTGCGGATATTCCCACCCGTGCATACTGTTCGGCAGGGCGAGGAAGGTGATCCCGGACGGCAAGTGATAGGCCGTGCAACCGTTGAGATAAAATCCGTTCGGCCCGCACATGCCGTAACAAGCAAGGCCGATATTGAAGACGCCTTGCGATGGCGTATGGTCCGTCGTATCCGCATTGATGGTGATATTGTTGAGGGTGATGCCTTGCGTCTGATCGCACGGCACATACATCGTATATTGGGTATACGGTCCGGCATTCAGCGTCAGGTTGGTGAAATCGGCGCCGCACATGCGGATATAGATCGGATAGCGCCCGCCATTCTGTACCGTGACGCCATTGCACAGGAACATCGCCTGCCCGGTGCTGTAGATGGCCGAGTTGGCGGCGTTCTGGAGTGTGACATTGCGCAGGCGCATCACGTAGTTATTGGCGCCTTCCAGCCAGTGATCGATGCCGTTGAACCCGCCATCGATGGTGACGTTCTGAATGTCTGCACCGTAATCCAGGTACATATTGAACGGCGCGCCATACGTGGTGTCGGGGTTATGCAGGGTGAGATCATGCACCACCGGCCCTTGCTGATAGAAGGCGATGGGCTGTGACCACCAGCCGTAGCCGTAATGCGGGGTATTGCCGCTCGGGGTAGAGGCGTAGCCATGCTGCACCTTCACCAGCTTCCAGGAGGAGTTGAGGTAGTCGGTGTCTGCTGGGGGCGCATCATCCAGCGGCAGGAACGCAACGGTGTTGGTGTCATTGGTGAAATACCGCCCGTTGTCCGTCGGCGAGCCGCCGCCACTTAACAATTGCGCATCGCCGATGTTCCGCACTTGATAGCGCACGGCATTGGAAATGCTCAGCCCGCAGTAGGTCCAGTCCTGATCGACCAACCCCGGAAAACCGCGGTAGTTGGTGCCGATCTGGAAGGCGCCTGTCTCATAATTCTGCATGCGGGTACCTGATGGGTACTGATAACTGGCGGCCGTGGTACCGTTCACCGTCACGCCCACCTGTATGCCGTCGACCCAGGCGGCCAATTGGCGCTGTGGGTCGCGGAAATCGGCCTGGATGGTAATGCGGTGCACGCCCGGTCCGGGCTGATTACCCAGGCGCGCCTGGATGACGGTGCCGGTGTCACCTTCATTGGTGATGCCGGATGGCACGTTGAGGGTGAAATAGAGGCCGTTGCTGTTACTCTGCAGCGACCAGATCGTCCCGCGCCAACTCGAGGCCAGGTCGCCCGAGGTGAGGATGCACACCTGCCCGTCCATGCCGACGCTCTCGTTGTTCTTCACGCAGACATCCAGCGTGAACTGGTCGGAATTCTGCAGGTAGGTCGGCTGCCCCGGCTTCGTCGTGTCTAACGGACCGACGGTGAGCGGGGAATCCACGAAATACCCGCTGGCACAGGCGGCGGTCTGCCGCCAGAAGTTATGCCAGTTGATGCCGTAATACGGTTTATTTAATGAGCCACTGCCATCGACGGCAGTGTGGGCGGTGGTGCAGACAAAGGTATTGGTGCCGTCCGTGACCTTATCGTTCACCGCGTAGGCGACGCCCCCCGCCCAGGTGCCGCGGTCGTTGAGCGTGCCCGACGGCGTCGATTTGGTGCGCAAACCATAGCGGGTGCCGGTGACGGTACCGTCGTAGATGCCTACGCCGCTCACCTGCGGGTGGTGCAGTGCGTTGATATCGACGAAGGCATTGCCGTTCTTCGGCTCCTGCAGGTATTCGCCGGCCATGATCAGCGGAATGGCTTCATAGCCGGGTGCCGCTTCGATGATCGTCTGGTTCTGCCCGGCGCCGACCAGGTTCACGACGTAGGTTGTGGAATTAATCGTGTTGTACTGGTTGAGATAGAGCGTCTTGTTGATCTTCCAGGTGCCGGCCGGCACTGAGATCGTCCCGTTGATCCCCATTTCATAGAAATAGCGGATCAGGCCCAGGAACTTATTGGTGATGTCCGTCGGGGTGCTGGCGGTGGTGACCACCGGCAGGTTGATCAGTTGCCCCTGGTTATTGGTATAGGAGAATGCCGCACTCAGGTCCACGGCCATGGGCACCGCCATGCAACGCATTGCGCCCAGCATGAGGGTGACCACGCAGACCATGAGGAATCGGCTGATCAGTTTTTGGATATTCATCATCTGTTTCCTCCGTTGTGTTCGTCCCATTACTGGGCGGTCCCGAGGGGATTGACGCCTTGCCAGGTGCCGGGGGCGCCCCCGCTGGTGCACCGGTATTCGGTGGTGTTGCCGGTCTTCGGATCATGCACATAGAGCAAGTGGCCATTAGTGTTCCACAGGCCGGCCACCGGCGGGAGTGCCTTCATCAGCTCTGACTGCTGCACCACGATGTTACAAGTGCCCGTCCCGGTATATTTGATCCATTGGAACGGCCAGTTGGTGTTGACCGGGAGTTTATCCCACGGGCGCGGACGGTTGGCGAGGCTCGCGGTATGGCTCTGCGTGCACTGATAATAAGCGCCGTCCGAGGAGACATAGCTGGTGCCTGCCGTATACGCGGTGGTTTCCACCCACTTCAGGCAGACCCAGTACGTTTGCCAGTTGGCGCCGCTGCCCGGCTGGTTCGTCGCATCAGCCGTGTGTGCAGCGATGCAGCGGTAGGCGCGGGAATCGGTGCAGTAGAGTACGGTAGGCGCATCGGCGGAGACGACATTGCCCACGGCATAGCCTGTACCGCTGGCCCAGGCGGTGGGATACGTGCCTTGCCGTGTCCAGTATGACTTCCACTGCTCGTCGGCATGCGGGCGGTTGTCCTCGAAGAGCCATTGCGACGGCAGACCGGGCATGGCCTCATAAATAGCGCCCGGATGGTGCTTCGCGGCACAGGTGTAGGTGTAGCCGTCCACATCATTGTAGATCAGGTCGCCGGGGTTGTAATACCATCCATACGGCGATTGGTTTTCCCAAACCCGCTGGATATTTACATAATTCTCCAGTGTGCCGTAGCAGTTTGGATTGGCACAGCGCACGATCTGCTGCATGTAGGGTGCGCCAGCGGTGCCGCAGGCGATATTGGCCAGTTCAACCGTGCCTTCGCCGACATTGCCGATATCTACCACCGGGCTGGTATAGGGAATGGTGCCGGTGAAGACATCGCGCAACACGAAGCGGTTGTTATCCCGTGTCACGCCGTAGCCCAATGGGCTGAATTCCACGTAGAAGGCCCCTTTAGTTGGGATATACCAACCCTCGTTGTCCAGACAGAGCGATTCCAGCGACAGCGTGCCGCCGCGTGCGCCGGCGTAGGATTTCAGATAATAGGCACCCTGGGTGGCATTGAGGAAGAGATACCGGATGCTGCCATGGCAACCGATGAGCCGTACGCCGGTGCCGCTCGGTGGATAGAAGTTCAGGTTGGTGGAGTGGACCTCCTTATTGGCCCAGTTGACCACGGAGTGGTACGGGGAATAGATGAACGGCGCGCAGTCGGTATCGGTCACCGACGCCAGGTTGTTGCCGTTCATTACCCCGCTGTTCAAATCGTCGAAGGTGAAGACGTGCTGTCCCCAGGGGGTGATGCTCTGCAGAGAGAGATTACGCGCATCGCCGACCAGCAGCGGACCGTAGAGTTGCAGGTAGTTCAACGTGATATTGCGGATGCCATTCTGCCCATCGGTATCGACGGCGGCATTGCGCTCCGCTTCCCAGAACCCATAGGTTTTGCTGTAATCCTGTTGCACCAGCAGCAATTTACCGTCGGTGCTCAACGCGCCACCGGTGGGATTATCGGTGAGCGGGAGGTAGCCGACCAGGTTGGTCCCCCAGCCGGAGAAGAAGCGCCAGGAATCGGTGATTTGTCCGGCATCCGCGCGGGTGAGCGTGGTGCCCCAGGTGTAGCGCAACTCGTAGCCCATGTGGAAGCCGGCGTACGTCCAGTCGACATGCTGCTGGCTGGAGACCAGTCCGTCGGTCAGCACATCACCGTTGATGCCGTTATGCAGCGCACCGAGCTGGAAGGTGCCGTGCTCGTAGCGCCACATCTGCTTGTTCGGATCCGGAACGTTACCGTTCATCACCGAGCCCAGTGCCAGCGTGGAGGTTTGCGTGCCGTCCAGCCAGGCGGCGCAGGTGCCGCCGCCCATGTCTAACTGCACGGTAAGCCGGTGGACATTGGTATCGGTAATGGTGCCCAGCGGCAGTGTCTGCACGGTGTAGGTGCCGGCATCCGGGTCGCCGGTCTTGAATTTGAACTTGATCGTATTGGGATCGGCATCATTGGGGAAAGTACCGAGCATCCAGTAGGTGAAGCGGTTAGTGATGTCGTTGGCGGTGCCGACGCCACAGATGGTCCCTTGTAGCGTGCCGGCGGTGTTCTGCTTGATGGCGATGTCGAAGGTATAATGGTACCATTCCGGATGCGGTACAGGCGGATCGCTCCGATCGTAGGGACAGAGCCAGTAGGTGTATCCGCCCATATATATGGGCGCCTTGCCACCGATATTGAGCAGGCTGTTGGAGACATAACCGTGTGTGTAGACGTCGGCGTTATTTGCCGCGTTGCGCCCCTTCGTTTTCAGCCCGTAATAGGTCGCGGCGGGGATGGAGGTGTCGAGGATGCCGTTGAGATCAATGCGATGACTCTGGGTGATCTCCTTGTCCGTCACCTGGCGAGGTAGTCCGGCGATGATCGGGGGGATGTTTTCGCTCTGGCCGGAACCACTCCCGATGACTCCGATGGTCGTACCCGAGCTCCCGGGCGAAGCGGTGGCAAATTGCCCGGTGATGGTCACGTTGGGTTTGTCAGCCCACACGGGCTTGCTGACAAACCAGAGGTCGGTGTCGCTGGGGATGGTGATCGTGCCACCCCCGGCGGCGCTGACGGCATCGATCGCCGCCTGCAGTTGCGCGCGGATATCGACCGGTGACCCGGTCGGGCTGGGCGCCGCCGCCGGCAGTGTGCCGCCGGCAGTGTACCCGCGCAGATTGATGTCCAGCGCAGAGGCAGGCGAGGACCAACCCAGCCCCACCAGCACCGCCATCAATCCCAGGATGATGAGATGTGGAATACGCATAGGTAAACCTCCTACGAGTGTGAATAATGCCGGCCATGCCGGCGACAAGGTAAGCTGAACGGGAAACCCATCCATGAGGAAACGACACCGCCGTGGGTAGATGCCGTTACAATAGTGAGAAGACAACGTATGGAATGCTATGATAGCTTTGAATTTTACGGGATGATGTACATAGTGTAATCGTTTACATTATTCATTATACCATACTTTTACATGCTGTCAATAACCTGGAGGAGGCAAGCGAAAGGTTTTTTTAATATGCCAGGAGAGATGAAACAGATGAGCGATCAGCAGGGGGAATCCCTGCTGACCGCTCATGTGCTCATGTGGGAACCGTATGGACTAACTGCGTGGACAACGTATTCTCAGTCGCTCGTAAAGGGCCTTCGCTTCGTCCAGCGTTGCCGCGCTGGGATTCAGCAAGAAGCGGCTGTCCGGCAAGGCTAGATCGAGCATCATATTCAGGGTGGCTTCATCGAACCATGCCATCATCAATACACAATGTCCGGCAAAAGTGCGGATGGCCGGCCCAGGTCCGGGCTCCTGAAAATAGCGATTCAACCCGCGCAGGTTGGGGATCTTTTTGAATTCGGCATACTGGTGATCTGCAGTGGCACAGCAATGCATGAACAAGCCGCCGAATGTCCGGCTCAAATCACCTAACACCGGCTGGCAAAACTCCTCGAACATCGGTACGGACAGGCTGCCCGCTTCATCTTCAGACAACCAGCATCCCAATTCCGGCGGCGCCCAGGCATTGGGACAATGGCAGAGATTGCAATTCGGAAATTGACGCTTGAATTCGTGAAGGAAGGTGGTTAATAATTGCTGGCATTTTGCGACCAATCGCTTCACCGCCTCCGGTTCTTCGTGCAGGGCGATGAAAAAGTCCTCTTTCCGCCAGATGAGCGCAGCAATATCGAACGGACTCTGGATATCCGGCACCCCAAGCGGAACGTCAGGACCCAACCGGTCGCGTAACAGTGTGCCAAGTTCGAATACACGCTCCAGCGGGCGCGCATGCAGGTCAGGCAGCGTGATGGCATCGGCTTCTGCAGCGGTGGTGACTAATGGCAGGGCACAGGGCGGCGAATCTTCATAAACATGCACAGGACAACCGAAGGCGGCGGCGATGATCTCTGTGCCGGTCCATAATCGGGCAAAGGGCACACCGTCATCGCCAAGGGCTTCGTGCCATGCCAGCATGTTCTCATACTGGCGTAGGATTGTCGGCACCCAGGCCTTCACCGGGCGCTGGGAAATGGCAAAATCGCCATCATCCAGCGCTTCCGCCGGCTCGCGCGGCGGCAAAGGGGCATCCATAATAATTGCATGGCCGCGAAACGGACCGGCGAAGAGGTCAGTGAGAAACTGCTGATTGCGTTCAACGTCTATTGTCATGGTTTACCCGCATCGATAATTCATTCACTCGTCCGGTCTGCGCGCGATAGCCGTAAATCGCTCACCAGATTCACGGCCTTTTCCGGCGTCAAATTGCCGTAGACTTCGCCGTTCACCAAGATGGCGGGGGCGAGGCTGCAGGCGCCGATGCAGTGAGCCTCGGCGAGGGAGAAGAGGAGGTCGGGGGTGGTGCCGCCCGGCTTGATGCCCAGTTCTTCCTCCAGTGCGCTGAGGATGCGGGCGCCGCCGTTGATGTAGCAGGCGGTGCCCACGCAGACGGCAATGCGGTATTCCCCCTGCGCGGTGAGGCTGAAGTGGTGGTAGAAGGTCGCCACGCCGTAGACGGTGGCAGCCGGCACCCCCACGCGATAGGCGACGAAATCCAGCACGTGCTGCGGCAGGTAGCCGAAGAGCTCCTGCGCGGCGTGCAGCACCGGGATGAGCGCAGACTCCGGGTGCGCCTCGTTGCGGTTGGTGGCAATGGCTGCGATGAGGGCGTCCCATTTCTTGCTATCGGCACAGGCTTTGCATTCGCCCACCGGCGGTGCGACCTCGATCGGTGCCGCGCGCAGCGATGGCGGCAGGATGCCACGCGGCTCTTTGGCGGTGAAGTGGGTGTGGAAGAGTGCATGCGCCTTTTCGCCCAACGGCTCGCCAACATAATCCTTGTAGAGCTGCTGTACGCTGGGGTTCTCGTGCGCCAGGCGGAAGTCGCGCGCGCGGTCGATATTGTAGAGCACCTCGGCGCGCTTGCGCAGGATCTCCTTGTCCAGCGGCACGCTGTTGGCCCCGGCGTAGGGCTGGCCGCCGCCGCCGATGCACCCGCCCGGGCAGCCCATGATCTCGACGTATTGATACTTCGCCGTGCCGGCGGCGACTTCCGTCATCACGTGGTGCGCCGCGCCGAGTCCATGCGCGATGGCCACGCGCAGCTCCGTCCCGTCGAAGTCAATGACCGCCTCGCGCACGCGATCCATGCCGCGCACCGCTTCAAACTCGATGGCGGGCGGTGGCGTGCCGAACTTGAGCGCGTACGCCGTGCGCAACGCCGACTCCATCACCCCGCCGGTGGCACCGTAGATGGCCGCCGCGCCGGTACTTTCCCCGAGCAGATCGTCCGGCTTTTCCGGCTGCAGCTCGGGCAGGTTGATGCCCATGGATTTGCACATCCACACCAGCTCACGGGTGGTGATCACCACGTCGGTGTCCGCGCGGCCATTGGTGGTGAGCTGCGGGCGCGCTGCCTCCCACTTTTTCGCCGTGCAGCACATGGCGGTGACCACGAAGATCGACTCCGGGTCCCAGCCCATCTTCTCCGCGTAGAAGGTGCGCACCAGCTTGCTGACAATGCTCATCGGCGACTTGGTGGTGGTGAGGTTTTCGAGCTGGTCGGGATAAAACTGCTCGATGAACTTCTGCCAGGCTGCCGAGCACGAGGTGAGCATGGGCAGCGGTTTGGCGCCCGGCGTGCCGTGCGCGCCCAGCCGCTCCAGTAACTCGCTGGCCTCTTCATAGGTGCAGACATCGGCGCCGAACTGGGTGTCGAAGACGCGGTCGAAACCGAGCAAGCGCAGGGCGGCGACGGTCTGCCCCTCCAGGTTGGTGCCCACCGGCAACCCAAAGCCTTCGCCGATGGCCGCGCGCACGGAGGGCGCGAAATGCACCACGGTGTGCACGTTCGGATCGGCCAGCGCCTTCCACACGTCCCCAGTGCGGTTGTGCTCCAGGAAGGCCGCTGTGGGGCAGACGTTAATGCACTGCCCGCAGCCGGTGCAGACGCTCTCCGCGAAGGGCACTTCATAAGCGGGCACCACGTTGCTGCGGAAGCCACGGTGCGCCACACCCAGCGCCGTCACCCCCTGTACCTCGGCGCATACGCGCACGCAGCGATGGCAGAGCACGCACTTGTCCGGGTTGCGAATGACGGCGGGGGAGCTGTAATCATCCGCAAAGTGCTTCTTTTCGCCGGCAAAGTGCCGCTCGCGCACGCCCAGGCTGTAGGCCAGCCGCTGCAGTTCGCAGTTGCCGTCGCGCTCGCAGCACTGGCAATCCATCGGGTGGTTGTCCAACAACAGCTCGCAGATGTCGCGGCGAATCTGCCGGATCTCCGGCGTGGTGGTGCGCACTACCATGCCCTCCGCCACCGGATAGCTGCAGGAGGCCGCCAGCTTGCGCATGCCGTCCACCTCCACCACGCAAATGCGGCAGGCGCCGTCGATGCTGAGCAATGGATGATGGCACAGCCGCGGAATGCGGATGCCCACCTTCTCCGCCGCCGTCATGATCGACGTCCCCGCCGGCACGCGCACCGGGCGGTCATCGATGGTCAGATTCACGGATGATTGTAAGGTCATAATATCCTCAAATCCCCCTGGAGCGCGAACCTCCCGGTGAGCGGATCATAGATGTGGTGGCGGTGCTATAATCCGCTCACCAGGAGGTTCGCGCTCCAAAATTCACTTCTTCCCCTCACCATACCCCTTCTTAAAGAGCAGGCTCATCTTATTCCCGCCTTTGCTGGCTTTGAAGAAAGAGATGAGCTCCGGTTTTGCCTCCAGCAGGTCGGCGGCGGTATCGAAACACGGCTCGGCGAGGAAGTGGTCGAGCACCCGATCGAAGTCGGTGGTGATCATCGACTCCTGAAAATGGTTCGCCAGCAGCATCTTCGCCGTCTCATAGTTTGCCCCTTCAAGGGGCTTGCGCCATTTCAGCCATTTAAATAAGATAAACATGCCGAACCTCCCTATAAAGACGAATTATTCACCGCGGAGACGCAAAAACGCTGAGTGTAGCGCAGAGGGATATTTGCGCTTGGCGCTTTCATCTCCTACTGATCCGGTCAGAACTATTTTAAGCCAGTCCGGCTTCTCGGAACGCCGCCTTTACGATATTGGTCATCTGTTGTATCCGTTGCATCGCCATCGTGACCACGGCTTCCAGCATCTCCAGCGTGGC
>Ga0272448_1005660_pt1 | contig 13725 bp, 14 predicted proteins | sample YNPCB0191_FD_202220 | JGI IMG/M metagenome (GOLD analysis project Ga0272448, IMG submission 202220) | Hot spring sediment microbial communities from Yellowstone National Park, WY, United States - YNP-CB-019-1 | ecosystem: Environmental > Aquatic > Thermal springs > Hot (42-90C) > Sediment...
TATTGGGATATTTTTTGGAGAGATATTATTGGTATAAGATTTGAGAATGAGCAATAAAAAAATTTACGGTTTAATAGGTTTTCCAGTAAAACACAGTTTATCAAAGATTATGCATAATAGCGCCTTTTCTTTTTTAAATATTAATGCAGAATATAGACTTTTTGAGATAAGACCCCAAGAATTAGAAGATTTTTTACTTAATCCAAATAAGATAGTTTTTGATATAGAAGGTAATAAGGTATATTCAAAAGATATCTTAGGTTTTAATGTTACTATCCCGCATAAGATAATGGTAAAAGAGATTTTGGAAAAAAATTCTTTAATTTTAAATTTAAAAGATTTAAAAGATTTAAATATAGTAGGTGCAATAAATACAGTTTCAAGATTAAATAATAATAAGTTTAACTGTTATAATACAGATATATATGGTTTTTCTGTTTCTTTAAAAAAAGATTTGAAATTCAATATTAAAAAAGACACGGAGGTTTTTATATTAGGTTGTGGAGGGGCTGCAAGGGCTGTTATTTATAGTTTATGTTATAGCAAAAGAGTTTGTCCTAAAAAAATATATATTTTTGATATAAATCAAAACGCATTTTTGAATTTTATAGAATATTTAAGAAAAATCAATGAGAATAAAATTTATAAAACAATAGAATTCGTTTCAAAAAAAGATTTCCAATTTATTTTAAAAAGATGCGGTCTGTTTGTTAATGCTTCACCAATTGGTATGAAAAATGACAGGGGAATGTTTATCAAAAAAAGTTTTTTGCATAATAGATTAAAGATTTTCGATTTAGTTTACAATAGAGAGACTAAACTTATTAAATATGCCAAATCTTTAGGCTTAAAATTCACAGATGGAAAGAATATGCTTTTATATCAGGCAGCAAAAGCCTTTGAGATTTGGACAAAAAAAAGAGCACCGGTTAATATAATGAGAAAGGCTTTAGAAGATGCTTTTAATTAATATATTTATATTTATTTTTGGAACTTTTTTAGGTAGTTTTTTAAATGTATGTATATATAGGCTACCAAGGAATATTTCAATTATAAAGCCAAGATCTTTTTGTCCACATTGTAATAATACTATTTATTTTTATGATAATATCCCAATAATAAGTTTTTTAATTTTGAAAGCAAAATGCAGGCATTGCAATAAAAAAATTTCATTTAGATATCCATTAGTTGAATTTATAAGCGGTATAGTTCTTTTATTTTTATATTTAAAATTTGGTATCGGTTTAAATTTTTTTAAATATCTTTTTCTTTTTTATTTTCTTATAGTAGTTTCATTTATGGATATAGATTTTCATGCTATACCAAATTATTTATGTTTTTTAGGAATTTTAATTGGTATAATATTTAGTATTTTTGAAACCACAAATTTTTTATCCCATAATTTTTATTTTAATTTTTGGAAGCTACCTATTGTAAGAGATATTAAAAATTTAATATTTGGTTTTGGTTTTGTTTATCTTTTTAAATTTTTTGGAGATTCGTTTTTAGAGCTTTATTTATTTTTTTCTAAAAAAGATTCTATAGAGGGAGAAAGAGAGTCTTTAGGTTTAGGCGATGTTGATTTTATGGGATTAGTTGGACTTTTTTTGGGTATAGAGAGTGTTATTTTGGTATTTTTTATCGCTCCATTTTTTGCAGTTGTATATGGAATTTTTGCTATTATTTTTAAACGTTCACATTTAATACCATATTTACCTTATTTGTCTTTGGCTGTTGTAGTAGTATTTTTTTACAAAACTCAAATTTTAAGTTTATTGAGATTATATATTGGAGGTTAATATGAGATTTCTTACAGCTGGGGAATCGCACGGAGAGGGCTTATTAGCCATAGTGGAAGGGTTTCCAAAAGGAGTAAAAATAGATAAATCTAAAATAGATTATGAATTAAATAGAAGAAAGCTTGGTTTTGGAAGGGGAGATAGAATGTCAATTGAGAGCGATAGTGTAGAGTTTATATCGGGATTAAGAAAAGGAATAACATTAGGTAGTCCAATTGCTATGTTGATAAAAAATAAAGATATAAAGATTTTCCCTTTTAAGGAAGATAATTTAGAAGTTTTATCTATTCCAAGACCAGCGCATGCTGATTTGTCAGGAGCTCTTAAATATCAGGAATATGACTTAAGAAATATATTAGAAAGAGCATCAGCAAGAGAAACAATATCTAGGGTTTGTGTTGGCGCTTTATGTAAACAGTTTCTTTCTAATTTTAATATAAAAATAGCAAGTTTTACAATAAGTGTAGGAGAGGTAGAAAGCAAGATTAAACCAAGAAATGTTGAAGATATAATTAAAAATACCAAAAACTCACTTCTTAATTGTATTGATAAAAAGACAGAAAAACTTATGATAAATAAAATAAAAGAAGCAAAAGAAAAGAAAGATACTTTAGGAGGAATTATAGAGGTTTGGATTGAAAATGTTCCTGTTGGTTTGGGCAGTTTTATGCATTTTGATAAAAGATTAGATGCAAGATTAGCGTTTTATTTAGTTAGCATACCATCAATAAAGGGAATAGAATTTGGATTAGGTTTTGAATATGCAAAAAATTTTGGTTCTTTAGTGCATGACAAGATTTATTATAAAAAAGGTTTTGGTTTTTTTCATAAGACGAACAATTCAGGAGGAATAGAGGGTGGTATATCTACGGGTGAGCCAATAGTTATAAGATTAGCAGCAAAACCTATAGCTACCTTAACTTCTCCCCTTAAGTCAGTTGACCTTATAGATAAAAAAAAGAAACCAGCAATTGTTGAAAGGTCAGATACCTGCGTTGTGTATTCAATTGGTGTTATAGCAGAAAACTTATGTGCAATTGTAATTACTGAAGTTTTTTTGGAAAAGTTTGCCTCAGATACTTTAGTTGGGATTTCAGAAAACTACAATAATTATATAAAAAAATTAAAAAAATTTTAAAAAGAATGTTTAAGGTTGTTTTTTTAATATTAGTTTTTATTTTTGGATTTGGTTGTTCTAAGAAAAAAGAAATAGAGGAGATTCCAAAAGAAGAACCACCAAATTCTATAGATATAAAAAAAGAGATAGACTTTAAACCGGTTATAGAGATACCCAAAAAACCAACAACAAAAGAGATTCAATTAGCTTTAAAAAATGCCGGGTTTTATAATGGAAAAATTGATGGCATAGTTGGACCAAAAACATTAAGTGCTATAAAAGAATTTCAAGCAAAAAACAATTTAAAAGTAGATGGAAAGGTTGGACCAAAGACTTGGGAAAAACTTAGAAATTATTTAAACATAAAAGATTGATGTTAAAAAATATAATTCTATCTTTTATACCAATATTTGTTGCAGTTGATGCTATTGGTACTTTACCTATATTTTTATCCTTTAGCTATTTACTTAATAAAAAAGATAAAATAAGAATTATTTTTCAATCAATATTTACCGCAATTTTACTTACAATATGTTTTGTGTTTTTTGGAAGGGTGATATTTAGTTTTTTAAAGGTTAGTATAGCGGATTTTATGATAGCTGGAGGAGCGATTTTATTTTGTCTTGCAATAGCAGAGATTATCAATCCACAAAAAAATATTAATTTTAAAGATAAAGATTTTGGTATAGTTCCTTTAGGTACACCTTTAATAGCCGGACCCGCTGTTTTAACTACTTCTTTATTAATGATTCCAGAGTATGGAATTTCTCCAACATTAATTTCAATAGTAACAAATTTAATACTTGCAGGATTTATATTTTATTTTTCAGATATATTTATAAAAATTTTAGGAAGTTCCGGTTTAAAGGCTATATCTAAAATTACAAGTTTGCTTTTAGGCGCAATTGCTGTAATGATGATTAGAAGAGGTATAATAAGTTTTATTTAATTTAGGAAGAAGGCAATATGGATTGTCCTAATTGTAAGAGTATTAGGGTAGTAAAAGGTAAAATCTATAATCAACCCGATTATGTTGCACCACGTGCATATTTTAGGCCGGAGGGCATAAGATTTTTTTCAATATTATGGTCAAATGTAAGATTAGATAACAATTTTTTTAGTTGTTTGGACTGTGGTTTTGTGTGGGGAAAACTTAATAATAAAGAGCTTATAAAAGTCTTAAGCAATTCAGGTACACCACAGATAAAGAAAAAGTTAGGTTTATAATAATGAGTTTAAATATCCCGGCTACAAAGACAAATCTTTTAAAGTATAAGAATATGCTTTCTTTTGCAATAGAGGGATATGAACTTTTGGATGAAAAGAGAAAGATTATTTTAAGTGAGATAGAAAATGCTATTTATAATTTAGACAATCTTTTGAAAGATTTATTTACTTTGTTGAAAGAGGCTTATGTTTTATTAGATAAAACAATTTCAACTGTTGGAGAAAAAAAATTAAAAGAACTGGCTTTATCTATTGATACAAAATATGACATTATTATATCAAAAAGTAGAATTTTAGGGATTATTGTGCCATCTTTGGATTTAAAATTTTCAGAAGAAAATTTATGGTTTAGTCCTGTTGGGATAAATTTTTATGTTGATGAATTAATTTTAAAATTTAAAAACATACTTTATCTTATAACAAAATTAACGGAAAGGAAATATATACTTTTATATTTAGCAAAAGAATTTCAAAAAACAATAAGAAAGGTAAATATATTGGATAAGATTTATATACCATTTTATAAAGAGGTTTTAAAGTATATAAATAATAAACTTGAAGAAGAATCAATGGAGTCCTTTTGTATACTTAAGTTTATAAAAACAAAATTAAAAAATTAATTATGCCTATAAGAAATATACTTGTAGCATTAGCCGGTTCAAGTGCTTCTTTTATAACTTTTAAATACGCTTTATATATTTCTAAATTATTAAATGCTAAATTGTTTGCAATTTATGTTATAGACGAAAAGATTTTGATAGATTTGTTAAAAGCAAAAGTATTTGTCCAAAAAGAGGTTGAGGAATACAAAACAGATTCAGAAAATCAAGGAAATTCTTTTTTAGAAAGAGTAAAAAATATATCACAACAAAAAGGTGTTGATTGTAAAACAATTTTACTTAAAGGTTCAGTGCATGATGAAATTTTAAATTTTGCAGAAAAAGAATCGATTGATTTAATAATTATTGGAGAATTAAAAGAATTGTTTTCAAGAAAAGATATTTTTTATCAACCAGAAGAAAGAATTTTAAGAGATGCAAAGTGTCCTGTCGTTATAGTTAAAAATCAGGATTTAGTTGAAAGACTTTTTAAAGAAATATAGAGGAGGAGTTATGAAGATTTCAGATTATCTTAAGGAAGAGTTTTGCATTATGGAATTAAAATCCAAAACAAAAGAAGATGCGATAAGAGAGATAGTAGAGGTTTTAAATAAATCAGGTAAAATAAAAGATATAGATAAATTTATGAGAGATATTTTAGACAGAGAATCTTTAGGTTCAACAGGTATAGGCCATAATGTTGCTTTGCCACATGCGCGTACCGAAGCAGTTGGTGAATTTTTAATTGGATTTGGTAAGAGCATAAAGGGTATTGATTTTAAATCTTTAGATGGCGAGCCTGTAAATTTAATTTTTCTTATGGGAACAAATCCAAATGATTTAAATCTATATTTAAGAATGCTTGCAGAGCTATCTAAATGTTTGATGGAAAATTCTTTTAGGAAATCGCTTTTTGCAGCAAATAGTCCAAAAGAGATTATTAATATTTTTAAAACTTTTGAAGGTCTATGAATAGAAGAGATATATTAGCTATGGTAATGGCTGGCGGTAAGGGCGAAAGGTTGTACCCTCTTACCTTAGAGAGGACAAAGCCTTCTGTTCCATTTGGTGGTAAGTATAGGATAATTGATTTTTCGTTAAGTAATCTCATTAATTCTGGAATTTACTCTATTTATGTTTTAGTCCAATATAAATCTCAATCTTTGATTGAACATATACGGACAACATGGATAAGAGAGGGTCTATTAAAAAGACACTTCATAACAGTTGTTCCTCCACAAATGAGACAAAAAAAAGAGTGGTATAGAGGCACAGCTGATTCTGTATATCAAAATATAAATCTTATATATGATTTTTCTCCAAAACTTATAGCTATATTTAGCGCAGACCATGTTTATAGGATGGATATAAGAGATATGATAGATTTTCATATAAAAAAGAAAGCTATTCTTACGATTTCTGTTATACCTATAAAATCAAAAGAAATAGGTAATTTTGGTATAGTTTATTTTGATAAAAATAAAAGAGTTAAAAGATTTGTAGAAAAGCCAAAATCATCTTTTAAAGATCCAGTATATGCCTCAATGGGAAATTACATATTTAATACTGATTTTTTAATTGAAGTTTTGAAAGAAGATGCGAAAAAGAAGACAACCCATGATTTTGGGAGAGATATAATCCCTTATTTGGTTTCTAAAAAAATGGATATTTATGCATATGATTTTTCTTTAAACAGGATACCGTCTTTAAAAAAATATGAGGATAAATATTATTGGAAGGATGTAGGAACTATCTTTAATTTTTATCAGGCTAATATGGATTTACTAGGAGATAGACCGAAAATTGATTTAAATAATTATGACTGGCCTATATATTCCTCAAATATAAATTCTCCACCGGCTTATATTGTTAATTCTAATTTAAAAAATTCTCTTATTTGCGAAGGAAGCAAAATAAAAAAATCAATGATTATAAATTCTATTTTAGGCAGATCAGTTATAGTTGAAGAGGATTGCGTTATTGAAAATTCAATTATTTTTGATTTTTGCTATATTCAAAAAAAATCAAAGATAAAAAACGCTATTATAGACCGTTTTAATGTTGTAGAGAAAGATACTTTGATAGGTTATGGTAAAGATAAAAATTATTATATTGATTCTTCTATAGTAGTTTTAAAAAGGGGACCGAGAGGTACGGTTTTTAATTTTTAATCTACTTCCTTTATTTATTCCAAAAAATATGGTATAAATTAATATAGAGATGGAGATTATATTTATTTTTTCATTAATAATTGCCTCTGTAATTTTAGTAGCTTATTTATACTATAGTAGCAAGGGTCCTATTTTTAAAAAAGAAAACAAAACCCAAAATTACGAAGTTACAATTAAAAATTTAAAAGATTATACAGCATCCCTAAAAAATGAAATCGCTTCTCTCAAAGAAGATTTGGATAAAAACAAAACTGATTTAGATAAGGCTTTAGAAGAATTAAAACAAGAGACCAAAAAAAGAATAGAATTAGAAAAGCAATTAGATAGAGAAAAAAGGATTGAGGAAGAAAATATTAAAGAACAGGAGAGGATAAAAAAGAGGATTATAGAATTGGAAGAAAAGCTTTCAAAAAAAGAACAGGAATTACAAGAGCAATTTTCTAAAAATATAAAACTAAATAGTACTTTGATTGAACTTAATGAGAGGATAAGAGAATTAGAGAAGGATAATATTGACAAGACCGAAAAGATAGTCATTTTAAATAAAAAAATAGAAGAATCTTCTTCTAAAATCAGTGAATATGTAATTTCTATAAACGATTTAAAAAGAAAGATAGAAAATAGTAAATGGGTTAGTAGAGACGAATACGATGCTTTGAAAGAGGAATATGAATTTTTAGAAGAAGAATTAGAAAATAAAAGAGAACTTTTAAATTCAAAGGATGATGAGATTTCAAAATTAAAGTTAGAAATTGAAAGATTAAATTTTAAAATCTCACGAGTTGGCAAGGAAACACCAGAGTCCGAATTAATTAAATTTAAAGACAAGGAAGAAGTTATTGAAGAAGCAAAGGAAGAAATGAAGGAGATAGAAAAAATAGAGGAAGTAGAAAATATAGAAGAAACAGAGAAGATAGAAGAGGTGGCACAGAAAGAAGAATTTCATCTTGAAGATAAAGAAAGTGAGGTTAGAGGAGAAACATTTAAAGATACAAAAGAAAGTGCTGAGGAGGTAAATTTAGAAGAATTAAAGGCAAAGGAGGAAATAAAAATAGATTTAAATGCCACAAGAAATATAGGGATAATTGCGCATATAGATGCAGGGAAGACCACGCTTTCTGAAAGATTGCTTTTCTTTACAGGAAAAACTCACAAATTAGGTGAAGTTCATAATGGAGAAGCACAACTTGACTGGATGAAACAGGAAAGAGAAAGGGGAATAACAATTACCGCGGCAGTAACTACTTGTTTTTGGAAAGATACGCGTATAAATCTGATTGATACTCCGGGACACGTTGATTTTACAGTAGAGGTTGAACGTTCTTTAAGGGTTTTAGATGGTGGTGTTGTTGTTTTTTCGGCAGTAGAAGGGGTTGAGGCACAATCAGAAAGCGTATGGAGACAGGCAGAAAAATATAATGTTCCCAAAATAGTTTTTATAAACAAGATGGATAGAACAGGTGCAGATTTTTATTTAGCAATAAAAGATATAGAAGAAAAATTACAGACAACAGTTTGTCCTGTTGTTTTACCAATTGGAAAAGAAGCTGATTTTATTGGTTTAATTGATTTAATAGATATGAAGGCTTATATTTATAAAGATCAATTAGGAAAAGATATTTCTTGCCAAGATATACCTAATGATTATTTAGATATAGCAAAACAATATAGGAATTTATTGTTGGAAAAGTGTGCTTTAGTGGAGGAGTCTTTTTCTGAAAAATATTTTAATAACCCTTCTTCTATAACAGAGGAGGATATTAAAAAAGCATTAAGGAAAGGTTGTATTTTAAATAAACTTACTTTAGTTTTTTGTGGTAGTGCTTTGAAAAATAAAGGAATCCAAAAATTATTAGATAGTATAGTTTTTTATTTACCTTCCCCTCTTGATTTAGAGGCTGTCTCCGCTTATTTACCTGATGATTTAAAAAATAAAATAAAGATACCACCATCAGTGGATGAGCCGTTTAGCGCTTTGGCTTTTAAGGTTCAGGTAGACCCCTATGTTGGAAAACTTGTTTATTTAAGAATTTATTCCGGATATGTTGACTCTGGTTCTTACGTTTTAAATGTAACAAAAGGAGTAAAAGAAAGAATCGGTAGATTGGTTCAGATGCATGCTAATCAGAAAGAAAATCGTTTTAGAGCTTATGTTGGTGAAATAGTTGCAGCTATCGGTCTTTCTAAAACTACTACTGGTGATACTTTAACAAGTCCGGATAGACCTGTTATTTTTGAATCTATGGAATTTCCAAAGCCTGTTATGTCAATTAGTATTGCGCCTAAAACAAGACAAGATCAGGATAAATTAAGTAAGGCAATTGTGAAACTTATGGAAGAGGACCCGACATTTTGCGTCGAAACAGATCAGGAGACAAATGAGATTGTTTTATCAGGTATGGGAGAATTACATTTAGAGATAATGGTAGAAAGACTTAGAGATGAGTTTAAGGTAGACGCAGATGTAAGTCCGCCTAAAGTTGCATATAAAGAGACAATTTTAGAGGCTTCTATTACAGAATATAAACATATAAAACAGACAGGAGGTCGTGGTCAATATGGCCATGTTATTATGGAGATAGCACCTCTTCCACGGGGAGGAGATTTTCAATTTGAAAGCAAGATAAAAGGTGGAGCAATACCACAGAATTTTATACCGGCTATAGAAAAAGGGGTAAGAGAGGTTTTAAAAAAAGGTGTATACGCAGGATATCCTGTTGTAGATGTAAAGGTAGTGCTTTTGGATGGTTCTTATCATGAAGTTGATTCTTCTGATATTGCTTTTAGATTGGCTGCAATGGGTTGTTTCCGGGAAGGATTTATGAAATCTAAGCCGGTTCTTCTTGAACCTTATATGTTGGTTGAAGTTATTTCACCAAATGATTATGTTAGCAATTTAGTTGCGTATTTGTGTTCAAGGAGAGGCAAAATTTTAAATATAGACTCAAAAGGTCAAAACAGAATTATTACGGCAGAGGTTCCTTTATCTGAAATGTTTGGTTATGCTGAGAATTTCCGTTCTTTAAGTAGTGGCAGAGCAACATTTTCTATGCAGTTTTTAAGGTATGAACAGGCACCAACCGAAACAATCCAAAAAATTTTAGCAGAAAAGGAAAAAAATAAGACTCAATGAATCCAACTTTTATAAATATGATTGCACAGATTAAATTTAAAATCCCGATATCCAAATTCCAGAACACGGATTATACAAGATTAAACAAAGATTACACTGACTAAATAAAATTAAAAAATCTGTGTAATCTAAATCTAATTGTTAATTTGTGTTATTTGGTATTTGAAATTTTGGATTTTTATATTTAGATTTGTAATAAAAAATTGTATAATAACGAATTGGATAGTTTTAACAACCTAATGTAAAATTTAAGATGAATTTATATTTATTTATAATTTTATTTTTACTTTTTATAGAATATTTTTTAAATACACTTGGCAATATTTTAAATATAAAAAGTATAAATCAAAATCAGGATATGCCTTTAGAATTTAAAGACCTTTACGATATAGATAAATATAATAAGAGTAGAGATTATATAAAAGAAAATATATTTTTTAAGATATTTAAGGATACATTTTTTTTGATTTTGATTTTGTTGTTTATATTTAAAGATTTTTTTGTTTTTTTGGATTTTTTTGTAAGAAGATTATCAGATTCTAATATAATTAGGGGATTAATATTTTCTGGAATTATTTTTTTTGCGTTCGAACTCTTAAATATCCCATTTTCTTTTTATCATACTTTTGTTATAGAGGAAAAATATGGTTTTAATAGGACTAAATTAAAAACATTTATATTAGACTTAGTTAAGAGTTGGATATTGAGTATAATTATAGGTGGAGTGCTTTTAACTATTTTGATTTTTTTGTTTGAGAAATTCAATAGGTTAGCTTGGTTATATTGTTGGATTGCTACTTCTTTATTTGAAGTTTTTCTTGTATTTGTTGCCCCTGTTTTAATATTGCCTCTTTTTAATAAATTTATGCCAATCCAAGATAAAGAGCTCACAGATCTAATTTATAATTATGCAAAAAGACAAAATTTCCCAATTAAAAGTATATTTAAAATAGATGCATCAAGACGTTCCACAAAGACAAATGCTTTTTTTGTTGGTTTTTCAAAATTTAGACGCATTGGTTTATTTGACACACTTCTAAAAAGCCATACTAAAGAAGAGATACTTACAATATTAGCTCATGAGGTAGGGCATTATAAAAAGAAACATTTTGTAAAGGATTTATTTATTTCTATTTTTAATATTGGTTTTTTATTTTTTATATTTTATTTTTTTGTTTACAATAAAAATTTCTTTTCGGCATTTAAAGTTGAACCATCTATATATAGCAGTTTTGCTTTGTTTAGTCTTATTTATAGTCCAATTAATTTTTTAATGTCTATTTTTTATAATGCTATTTCAAGAAAACACGAATATGAGGCAGATTTATTTGCCATAAGGACTACTAATATGCCTGATAATTTTATTTTGGCTTTAAAGAAATTAAGTATAGAAAATTTCTCAAATTTAACACCACATAGATTTAAAGTTGTATTAGAATATAGTCACCCTCCAATTTTAGAGAGGATTAATTTTATAAGAAGTTTATCTTTAGAAGGACATAGGATTTAATAAAGTTCCATCCTCCCTATACATAATTACTTTTTAAAAAAGTAGAATTAAAATTTACAAATGTTTGGATTTTAAGGTTATTTTTTATAAAAAAAGAAATTAAAACATAGAAAGACAATTACTTTAAAAAAGAAGATTCTTTAAAATTAAAAATCTATTTTGAAAAGATTTACTTTTTATATTGGAATAACAAAGTGCAAAAAATTCTTTATAGCGCCCATAAATATGAAACGGAATTGGATATCGTATACCCCCTTTGATTAAGGGAATCAAGTTTTTGTTTAAGTAAAACAACCAATCAACCACTTGCGATTTTAAAAACTTATCTCTTAAAATTTTTAAAAGTTATTTTAAATATAAAAAATCTTTAACTGGCTCTTTTAATCTTTTATAACTTTGAAGGAAAGGGGATACGATTTCTCTTTCAATTTCCAAGGGGCAAAAACAACTTTTTCTCTTGCATTTTTTTAAAATTATGTTATATTTAAAAACCTTATGCGAAAGACTCTATTTTATCATTTAAATAGGAATTGGCTTTTGATAGATGCAAAGGATAAAGTTTTAGGTAGACTTGCAACAAGGATAGCTATATTACTACAGGGAAAGCATAAACCACAATATAGTCCAAATTATATATGCGGAGATAATGTAGTTGTAATAAATGCAAAATATATAAAACTCACAAAGAATAAAACAAATACAAAGACTTACAATAAATACTCCGGATACCCATCAGGCAGAAAAGAAATAGCCCTAAAGGAATTATTTAATAAAAACCCATCCCTTATATTATATAACGCTGTAAAAGGCATGCTACCTGATACATTATTAAAGAAAAAAATGTTAAGACTACTTAAAATATACCCAGAAAATACTCATCCACATACAGTCCAAAACCCTAAAAAGATAGAGGTATAACTATGCAAGAACAAACACAAAAACAAATATTTTTTGCCACAGGAAGAAGAAAGGAATCAAGCGCAAGAGTCCAATTAATCTCTCCCGGTGAAGGTAAAATCTTAATAAACAAAAGAGATTATTTAAACTACTTTCCAACAATAGACCAACAAATCCTTATTAAAAAACCCCTTATTATAAGCAACTTAGAGAAAAACTTTGATATATTAGCAAATGTATCCGGAGGAGGCTTAACGGGGCAGGCAGGTGCAGTAAGTTTAGGTATAGCAAGAGCATTAGTCCAATACAATCCAGATTTAAAAACTCCCCTTAAAAAAGAAAACCTCTTAACAAGAGACCCACGTTCAAAAGAGAGAAAGAAATACGGACAAAAGGGTGCAAGAAGAAGATTCCAGTGGACTAAGAGGTAATTAATCTTTAATTATAGCAGGATTAATTATCTTTATTGCAAGTTTATTTTATAGCTATCCAAAATATACAAAAATTAAAATCAGTTGGCCTTTGCAAGCCTTTAGTAGCAGTTGCTATGTTTTATTTGGAGTTATTAGTTTAAATAAGGCTATAAAGCTATTGATTTAGATACAATTTTATTTTTATCAGGTATGATGATTATTGTTGCTTATGTTGAAGGTTTGAGGGTTTTTTGAAATTGTTGAAAATTTTATTTTTTAAAAGGCTAAATCAGCATCTTTTTATTTTTTCTTCTTATATTCTTTGCGTATTCTTTTCAGTATATTTAGGAATGATACAATTTGTCTTCTTTTTACACCTATTATTTTAAATATGACAAAAAAATGTTAACTTAATCCTATCCCTTATTTAATTGCTCTTGTGACATCTTCAAATATTGGAAGCACTATGACAATTATTGGTAACCCTCAAAATATGCTTATAGGTATTTATTCTAAAATTAATTTTTTAGAGTTTTTAAGAATTTTATCTCCGGTTTCATTAAATAGAAAATTCTTCTAATATAACCATAGATAGAAGATTAATTTTTATCTCTATTATTGGAATTATTTTACTTTTTGTATTTCTTTCTTTAGGATTTAGACCACAGACTGTTGCTATAACCTTGGAATGTTTTTTATTTTATTTGGTTTAAATAAATCTAAAGAAAGTATAGATAAGGTAAATTGGAAACAGAAGAATACAGGCATATGTATCCACCTTAGGAGATTAGTTTATTTAAGCAAAGAGGAGTTTAAGTTTTTAAGGCTTTGTTTTTTGAAAAATTGCCGCGAGTTTTTT
>Ga0272448_1005661_pt1 | contig 13723 bp, 8 predicted proteins | sample YNPCB0191_FD_202220 | JGI IMG/M metagenome (GOLD analysis project Ga0272448, IMG submission 202220) | Hot spring sediment microbial communities from Yellowstone National Park, WY, United States - YNP-CB-019-1 | ecosystem: Environmental > Aquatic > Thermal springs > Hot (42-90C) > Sediment...
ATTTGTAATTCACAATACAGCAATGACTTATAAATCAAAATCAGACCTAAACTCGAATTTCAATAATCGTAAACCATTGAAAAATATACTCTTTAAGTCTTTGCCCTGCTGAAAAAGGGATAGAAACTTTAACAACAAATCTTCTTCTCTGTCACGATACCGTAATCTTTAAGTCTTTGCCCTGCTGAAAAAGGGATAGAAACTTGGTATTATATTCTACTACTCTTCACGATTATTGCTTTAAGTCTTTGCCCTGCTGAAAAAGGGATAGAAACTGTTTCGCGAAGAACATTAGAAGGTCTTCAATGTGAACACTTTAAGTCTTTGCCCTGCTGAAAAAGGGATAGAAACCCTCTAAATGGTGTATTAGCATTACCAATTGAATTTTCTACTTTAAGTCTTTGCCCTGCTGAAAAAGGGATAGAAACAAACTTTGTTTATAACAAAATAGGCGTTTATACAAAAACCTTTAAGTCTTTGCCCTGCTGAAAAAGGGATAGAAACCATGGCAATTTACTAGTGTTCCATTATTCCAGCCCACTCTTTAAGTCTTTGCCCTGCTGAAAAAGGGATAGAAACTATTTATTTTTTATACTGCCATAAAAATAGCAACTTGAAATTCTTTAAGTCTTTGCCCTGCTGAAAAAGGGATAGAAACAGAGATGAAATTAATACAGATGAATTTACCGAAGAAGAGCTGCCTTTAAGTCTTTGCCCTGCTGAAAAAGGGATAGAAACAGGTCTGCGTAAAACCTGTAGTGAAATAATACTTTGTCCACTTTAAGTCTTTGCCCTGCTGAAAAAGGGATAGAAACTTGTATCTCTTAAGGAGGTTCATCAGGCGCGCTTTCGCTTTAAGTCTTTGCCCTGCTGAAAAAGGGATAGAAACTGTTTCGCGAAGAACATTAGGAGGTCATGAATGTAAATATCCTTTATGTCTTTGCCCTGCTGAAAAAGGGATAGAAACCGTACCTATGAAATTAATTAGAGGTGAAAATGACAAAATGATACAAACTTTAAGTCTTTGCCCTGCTGAAAAAGGGATAGAAACCTCTATCAATTAAAACTTGATAATCCAACATACGTTTCTCCTTTAAGTCTTTGCCCTGCTGAAAAAGGGATAGAAACCTTGTAAAGCTTCACTATGAGGGTGCCAATGACCTATTACATCTTTAAGTCTTTGCCCTGCTGAAAAAGGGATAGAAACTTTTTGATGGGCATATTGCCCAAAGCCTCAACTATATTCTTTAAGTCTTTGCCCTGCTGAAAAAGGGATAGAAACGGAAACTCTACGACAAAGCGATAGTTGAAAATGATTTTTCTTTAAGTCTTTGCCCTGCTGAAAAAGGGATAGAAACCGATACCGAAATCACGACCAACCAGGTCGCCTACAGCCCTACTTTAAGTCTTTGCCCTGCTGAAAAAGGGATAGAAACAAACGCTTTGATTGGTTTAGCAGATAGAGTATCTTCTAGTAATCTTTAAGTCTTTGCCCTGCTGAAAAAGGGATAGAAACTCTGTTAAAGCGAAGCACTTTTCCGGGGATGGCTATGGTTTCTTTAAGTCTTTGCCCTGCTGAAAAAGGGATAGAAACTGTCTTGTTATTAATCTTCACCATGATTCTGCTTTTGCTTTAAGTCTTTGCCCTGCTGAAAAAGGGATAGAAACGTTTACGATTTTCTCAAGACCCTCCGCTTGCTTCCAGCTTTAAGTCTTTGCCCTGCTGAAAAAGGGATAGAAACATTAAATGAATATATATTTACACCTAAACAAGATGATAATGCTTTAAGTCTTTGCCCTGCTGAAAAAGGGATAGAAACCATCGCCTTTCACCTCTTCAAAGTGGTCGATAACGACACTTTAAGTCTTTGCCCTGCTGAAAAAGGGATAGAAACCATCGCCTTTCACCTCTTCAAAGTGGTCGATAACGACACTTTAAGTCTTTGCTCTGCTGAAAAAGGGATAGAAACTTATTTTTTTACGATTTAGACTCACTGCTTTTTTCTTCTTTAAGTCTTTGCCCTGCTGAAAAAGGGATAGAAACCTAGTCCGCCTACTTTATAATCCCCAGACACTGTGCCCGCTTTAAGTCTTTGCCCTGCTGAAAAAGGGATAGAAACCTTCGAAACTTAGTTACGAAGTCTTCACAATAGCCTTCTTCTTTAAGTCTTTGCCCTGCTGAAAAAGGGATAGAAACATGAAGGTCATTATAGGGATCTCTGACGTATGTGAGACTTTAAGTCTTTGCCCTGCTGAAAAAGGGATAGAAACGGCCACCAACTCGCCAATCACCATACACCGAGCTTGTCTTTATGTCTTTGCCCTGCTGAAAAAGGGATAGAAACCTCAGGATAGTGTTAATGATATTTTCTAGACCTTCGACTTTAAGTCTTTGCCCTGCTGAAAAAGGGATAGAAACAATCAATAGTACAATTTTTTACCTTCTCCGGACCTAACTTACTTTAAGTCTTTGCCCTGCTGAAAAAGGGATAGAAACCATCAGATGGTTATTTATGTATAAATATATCAGTATTGCTTTAAGTCTTTGCCCTGCTGAAAAAGGGATAGAAACTGTAAAAGAATATCACTACGCAGCTGAATATTGTCTGCTTTAAGTCTTTGCCCTGCTGAAAAAGGGATAGAAACTATTCGTTACCGTGCTGTAGAAATTACGGCCTACCACTTTAAGTCTTTGCCCTGCTGAAAAAGGGATAGAAACATCTATCGAGGATCAGGATTTCTTGAATACGATCGCCACCTTTAAGTCTTTGCCCTGCTGAAAAAGGGATAGAAACCCGGACAAAATTCGGCAACAGCACAACTATCTTCTTCCCCTTTAAGTCTTTGCCCTGCTGAAAAAGGGATAGAAACATTGAGGCTCCGTCATTATAACCCACCAGACTGCCTACACTTTAAGTCTTTGCCCTGCTGAAAAAGGGATAGAAACTAACAACCATCAGGAACTTGAGCTAGAAATCGATAGTTGCTTTAAGTCTTTGCCCTGCTGAAAAAGGGATAGAAACTACCTACAAGGCCACCTATACTCCAATCAGCAAATACACTTTAAGTCTTTGCCCTGCTGAAAAAGGGATAGAAACAGTTAACATTGTCTTCCATATATAGATGTCCTATAAACTTTAAGTCTTTGCCCTGCTGAAAAAGGGATAGAAACTTAGTCCGCCTATATATTTACTCCCAGACACCGAGCTCTTTAAGTCTTTGCCCTGCTGAAAAAGGGATAGAAACTTCCAGTTAAACTTTTCAGGATCCAGTTTTTCCGGACAATATTCTTTAAGTCTTTGCCCTGCTGAAAAAGGGATAGAAACTAATTGTCCTGCATAAAGTTTTTGTAAATCAGTGTAATTCATCTTTAAGTCTTTGCCCTGCTGAAAAAGGGATAGAAACTCGGACGAGGATCTGGGATTCTTAACGAACACGGCCGCTTTAAGTCTTTGCTCTGCTGAAAAAGGGATAGAAACCAGTAGAAGTTTTGTTTAATAGATTATTATCAGATAGTAAATCTTTAAGTCTTTGCCCTGCTGAAAAAGGGATAGAAAGCCTTGCCAGGCGGGCATTCTTACTCCACTTAATCCCGCCTGCACGGCCAGTGCCCCTGCTGAAAAAGGGATAGAAACCAGAACTCGTGCGAGCCTGTAACATCCCATTCCTCCTCATAGCTTTAAGTCTTTGCCCTGCTGAAAAAGGGATAGAAACTCTTTGAGTATCCTTCTGATATCCTCAATTTTTCTGGAAGAAATCCACTTTAAGTCTTTGCCCTGCTGAAAAAGGGATAGAAACTTATTTTGCCATCATTATAACCCACTAAGTCACCTGCATCTTTAAGTCTTTGCCCTGCTGAAAAAGGGATAGAAACTCTACCGACATAATTTTTCTCCTTTCTCTTTTTTAACTTTAAGTCTTTGCCCTGCTGAAAAAGGGATAGAAACACATTATCATGTCCTTTTTGTGATAGTAAATATGCTACAATAGCTTTAAGTCTTTGCCCTGCTGAAAAAGGGATAGAAACAAGAACTGCTCTATGTAGTACCTATCTTGTAGAATCCCTCTTTAAGTCTTTGCCCTGCTGAAAAAGGGATAGAAACCATAAAAAAGTTTCGTGTTACTAATTTCATATGGAAAAACTTTAAGTCTTTGCCCTGCTGAAAAAGGGATAGAAACCAATATGGTCCTCTGAAAACCACCTGCCGTTCTTCTTGAGAAACTTTAAGTCTTTGCCCTGCTGAAAAAGGGATAGAAACAGGTCGAGAATGTCTTCGTACATCCCGTGAACCTCCCAATGCTTTAAGTCTTTGCCCTGCTGAAAAAGGGATAGAAACAACTTCTCGGATGCAAACTTTACTGCATCCGAGTCTACTACTTTAAGTCTTTGCCCTGCTGAAAAAGGGATAGAAACAACTTCTCGGATGCAAACTTTACTGCATCCGAGTCTACTACTTTAAGTCTTTGCCCTGCTGAAAAAGGGATAGAAACAGTGTTTCAGATATCTATGTTAGTTAGACAAGATGATACTTCCTTTAAGTCTTTGCCCTGCTGAAAAAGGGATAGAAACCTCATAAACTTTCTCCTTTCTTTTTTTTATTTCAACACAACTTTAAGTCTTTGCCCTGCTGAAAAAGGGATAGAAACTTTATCTAATACACCTTTCTGCTGACATTTAGATCCTGCTTTAAGTCTTTGCCCTGCTGAAAAAGGGATAGAAACCCGGTTCTATAGGTTCACCACCCATCATATTATCATCAGCTTTAAGTCTTTGCCCTGCTGAAAAAGGGATAGAAACCTTCTTTCTCTTTTATGTTTAACACAAAAACTTTTTTTACATCTTTAAGTCTTTGCCCTGCTGAAAAAGGGATAGAAACACTCGTGAGATCCTGTGACATCCCACTCCTCCTCATAGTCGAGCTTTAAGTCTTTGCCCTGCTGAAAAAGGGATAGAAACCGATACCATTTCCCGTTCCCAAAGAGGAAGTAGAACTTTAAGTCTTTGCCCTGCTGAAAAAGGGATAGAAACTAATTTTACTCATAATATTCTCCTTTCTCTTTTATATCTTTAAGTCTTTGCCCTGCTGAAAAAGGGATAGAAATAGCTAACTTTAAATTTAACAACAGTTTACAGTAGAACACAACTTTAAGTCTTTGCCCTGCTGAAAAAGGGATAGAAACACCCACAGAATATTTTGGATAATATTTCAAACTTTCTTCACCCTTTAAGTCTTTGCCCTGCTGAAAAAGGGATAGAAACAATACAGGTTCTGTGAATGGATATAACAGTGTAGGCGGTTCTTTAAGTCTTTGCCCTGCTGAAAAAGGGATAGAAACCGAGAAAGGTGAAGGCGGTTTCGACTTCACCAACTATAACACTTTAAGTCTTTGCCCTGCTGAAAAAGGGATAGAAACAGGTAAAGAAAGTAATAGCACCTAAAACAGAATCGACTTTAAGTCTTTGCCCTGCTGAAAAAGGGATAGAAACGGAAAAATTAGAAATAGATCTAATTCTTCCAAAATCTTAACTTTAAGTCTTTGCCCTGCTGAAAAAGGGATAGAAACCACCACTTTTTAATTGTGCCTGTGTATCAAATGATATCTTTAAGTCTTTGCCCTGCTGAAAAAGGGATAGAAACGCTATAGAATCTTTACCTTTTATCTTTCTGAAGAATATAGCTTTAAGTCTTTGCCCTGCTGAAAAAGGGATAGAAACTCATACAACGATTCTCCTTTCTCTTTTTACTTCTGACACACTTTAAGTCTTTGCCCTGCTGAAAAAGGGATAGAAACATACAATACTACACAAACTCATGGATTTCGATATTTCTTTAAGTCTTTGCCCTGCTGAAAAAGGGATAGAAAGCCTTGCCAGGCGGGCATTCTTACTCCGATTAATCCCGCCTGCACGGCAATGCCCCTGATAATAAAATGTTGTATTGTAGGGGCGATTGACCAATCGCCCTCTTAACCTTGCCAGGCGACCTTGCCAGGTATGCGGGTTTTAAATTGTTTAATACCGCCAGCACGGCCAGTGCCCGTGAAAAAAATTTATGGGATGAATAGGACGAATGAGACTTATGGGACATTATAGGTATTAATGTGGCACAGACATTTTTGTCTGTGTTTTCTTATGCCCTTGCCCTTCATGGAACTGAAGCCTCCCGCTTCGGGGATTTAATTCATTATAAATTCGTCCATTCGTGGCGGGCTTGCCAGGCGGGGGGGTTTATGGGACGGATGGGACACATAGGACACATGAGACAAAGGAAACAAAGGAGACACATGAGACGCATGGGATACATGGGACGGATGGGACAAATGGGACAGATGGGACAAATGGGACAAATGGGACACATGGGACGGATGGGACACATAAGACACATGAGACAAAAGAAACAAAGGGGACACATGAGACGCATGGGATACATGGGACGGATGGGACATAGGGGACAGATGGGACAAATGGGACACATGGGACACATGGGACGGATGGGACAAATGGGACAGATGGGACAAATGGGACAGATGGGACAAATGGGACAGATGGGACAAATGGGACACATGGGACATTACCAGGCAAACTACGCTTTACCCCGTTCTAACCTCGCTCGCACGGCAGTGCCCCTGATAATAAAATGTTGTATTGTAGGGGCGATTGACCAATCGCCCTCTTAACCTTGCCAGGCGGGCGGGGTTATGGGACGGATGGGACACATAGGACACATGAGACAAAGGAAACAAAGGGGACACATGAGACGCATGGGATACATGGGACGGATGGGACAAATGGGACAGATGGGACAAATGGGACACATGGGACATTACCAGGCAAATTATGCTTTACCCCGTTCTAATCCCGCCTGCACGGCAGTGCCCCTGATAATAAAATGTTGTATTGTAGGGGCGATTGACCAATCGCCCTCTTAACCTTGCCAGGCGACCTTGCCAGGTATGCGGGTTTTAAATTGTTTAATACCGCCAGCACGGCCAGTTCCCGTGAAAAAAATTTATGGGACGAATAGGACGAATGAGACTTATGGGACATTATAGGTATTAATGTAGCACAGACATTTTTGTCTGTGTTTTTTTCTATCCTTCCACATACAAAAATATAGATAAAAATTGCCTCCAATATAGCACAGACATTCTTATCTGTGTTTTCTTTTATCCTCTAACTCCTCCGTGTCCTTTGTGTAAAATTTCCTCTGTGTCCTTTGTGGTTAATTCTTTTTACCACAAAGGGCACAAAGACCTTGCACAAAGTCCACAAAGTAGAGACGAAAAATTTTTACCTCTACACATTTAAAAAATCCTTTCCCTTTCCTGTAGCTGAACCGTTCCCGCTTCGGGTGTTTTTATTTGGGTCATTTTTTACCACAGAGAGACAAAGACCTTGCACAAAGTTCACAATGTAGAGGCAAAAAAAATTTTCGCCTCCAGACATTTTAAAATCATTGCCTTCTGTATCTGAAGTGTCCTTGCTTCGGTTGGGTAATTGTATATAGGAATAATCTATATACAAATGGTGTTTTGCTATATAAAGAAACAATTAATCAGGGGAGCCTGATAAAGATGTCTGAAATAAAGATGAACATACCTGAAAAAGAGAAAAACGGCACCACGAAGAATGGCGAAGATATGTCTGCGATAAATGATTTTGTGAATAAAGAATATGCCTATGGTTGGGTAACTCCCATAGAAGAAGAACCATTCCCGTTTGGTTTGAATGAGGATATAATCCGTAAAATATCCGAAAAAAAAGAAGAGCCGGAATGGATGACTGAATGGCGATTGAAAGCATATCGCACCTGGACACAAATGCAAGAACCGCATTGGGCTTTTATTAAATACAAAACGCTGGATTTTCAAGCCATTCGTTATTATGCGGCACCGAAAATGAAAAAGAAACCTAATAGTATAGAAGAGGTAGAGCCGGAGATACTTCAAACTTTTGAGAAATTAGGTATTCCGTTAGAAGAGCAGAAAAGATTGGTAGGAATTGCTGTGGACGCGGTTTTCGATAGTGTTTCTGTGGCAACGACCCATCAAGAGATATTAGGAAAATTCGGAATTATTTTTTGTTCTATGTCGGAAGCAATTCGCAATTACCCGGAGTTGGTGCAACGCTATTTGGGTTCGGTTGTTCCGCCCAGTGATAATTTTTATGCAAGTTTAAATTCGGCTGTTTTTAGCGATGGTTCGTTTGTTTATGTCCCGAAAGGGGTTAAATGTCCGATGGATTTGTCCACTTACTTCCGAATTAATTCTGCACAGACGGGGCAATTTGAGCGGACATTGATTATAGCGGATGAAGGTGCGGAGGTAAGTTATTTGGAGGGATGTACCGCTCCTATTCGTGATGAAAATCAGTTGCATGCGGCTGTAGTTGAACTTGTTGCCCATAAGAATGCTACGATTCGTTATTCTACTGTTCAAAACTGGTATGCAGGTGATGAAGAAGGTCGAGGTGGTATTTTCAACTTTGTTACAAAACGGGGTAAATGTGTGGGAGACAATTCTCGGATTTCATGGACACAGGTAGAGACGGGTTCTGCCATTACATGGAAATATCCCAGTTGTATTTTGCAGGGAGATAACTCGACGGGCGAGTTTTATTCGGTAGCGTTAACACGGAACAAACAACAAGCCGATACAGGTACCAAAATGATACATATCGGAAAGAATACTCGCAGCACGATTATCAGTAAAACCATATCCGCAGGTATGAGTCAAAATACCTATCGGGGAATGGTTCGTGTTATGCCTAAAGCGGAAAATGCACGAAATTATACACAATGCGATTCTTTGCTTATTGGCAATCGTTGTGGTGCGCATACTTTTCCTCATTTGGACATTCGGAATTCTTCTGCCTCAGTGGAACATGAGGCTACTACCTCCAAAATCAATGAGGAGCAGTTGTTTTATTGCCGTGCCCGTGGAATTCGTCCTGAAAATGCCATTTCACTTGTCGTGAATGGTTTTTGTAAAGAAGTATTTGAACATTTACCCATGGAATTTGCCGTAGAAGCAACAAGATTATTAAGCATAAGTTTAGAAGGAAGCGTCGGATGAGTTTACTCGAAGTCAAAAATTTAAAAGCCTCTATCGAAGGGCAAACAATATTAAAAGGTATTCATTTAACAATTAATCCCGGAGAAGTTCATGCCATTATGGGTCCGAATGGTTCGGGAAAAAGCACATTAGCCCAAATTCTCGCCGGGAATGAAAACTATGAGGTATCATCGGATAGTGAAATTTTGCTACGGGGTGAGAATATTATCTCCATGCCACCGGAAGAACGGACACGAAAAGGGATCTTTATTGCTTTTCAATATCCGGTAGAAATTCCGGGACTATCCAATACGGAATTTTTGCATACAGCCGTGAATGAGATACGAAATGCACGAGGATTAGAACCGATAGACATTTGGGATTTTGAGAAACAATTAAAGGGAAAAATGAAGGAAATAGGTTTAGACCCTTCTTTTTCCGAACGCTCTGTGAATGAAGGTTTCTCTGGCGGGGAAAAGAAACGGAATGAGATTGTTCAAATGGCGGTATTAGAACCTATTCTTTCCATTCTGGACGAAACAGATTCCGGGCTCGATATTGATGCTCTCAAATCCGTAGCGGAAGGTGTCAATCGAATGAGGTCGCCACAACGCTCCTTTATTGTTATAACCCATTATCAAAGATTGTTGAACTATATCCGACCTGATTTTGTGCATGTCCTTTATAAAGGAAGAATTGTAAGGTCAGGCGGATTTGAATTAGCCCTTGAACTGGAACAAAAAGGTTATGACTGGCTTAAGACGGAAGAAGAAACGGAAACCTCTTCTGTTGGGGCTATTTCATGAAAGGGTCTTCTATGACTATAAATTTAAATGACGAAAGAAAACTTTCATTACTGGGAGCAACAACCCATTTACGCAATGGGTTTGTATATCCTGATTGGTGGGAACATATTCTTCGTAATGGTTTGGATGCTTTTGAGATTTTGCCGATACCTCATGCCAAGACAGAAGATTGGCGTGAAACAAATCTTGCCCCTTTCTTTAATCCGCAAAGGAAATGGATGCTGAAGATACAAAAACAAACCCATGAGGAAAGTATTCCCCAGAATATAAAAAATACTTTTTCCCCTTCGGTGATATGGGAAAATGGTGCTATAAACATTAAAGCCGATACCTTTCCCTCTGTGTTTATTAAAAGTTTTAGAGATGCCCTACAAACGCAATGGGGTGAAATTGTTCATAAGAAACTTGTATCTGGACAAGAACCCCGTCATATTTTTGAAGCCATATCCGATATGTTGATGCATAATGGAATTTTTCTCTACATTCCCAAGGCGACCTTTATTGAAAAGCCTATTCATATTGCGATAATAAGTCAAGGACGGGACACGGATACAATGGATGTCCCGCGTATTTTCATTTATCTTGAAGATAAGGCACAGGCTACTATTACGGTTCATTATATAGCCGACACGACGGAACCGAATTCATTATGGATAAACACAAAGGAGCAGATTTATTTGGGTAAAAATGCCCATCTAAAATATCTGAACAGTATTCAAGGGACCGATAATGCACTTCGGTTTCTTTCAACTTCGGTTGAAATAGAAGAAGACGGTTCTTTGAATTACAATTCTCTGCACTTGTCCGGGCAATTTATCCGTTCCGAAATCGATGTTGAAATTAAAAGGGAAAATGTTACCACTCAAATTAATGGTTTGACTATCAATCAGGGACATCATTTTTCTGAAACCCAACAATTAATACAACATCTAAAAGGACATGGGATAAGCCGAATTCACTGGCGTGGATTAGGACAGGAACAGAGTAAAACTGTATATCGCGGGAAAATTTATATTGCTCCCGATGCTCAGAAATCCGATTCGATACAACAGTTTAAAGGTTTATCTCTTTCCGACCAGGCGATTATTGATGCTAAACCGCAACTGGAAATATATGCCGATGATGTGCGTTGCACCCATGGAGCCACAGTAGGTCCACCACCACCCGATTTGATATATTATTTTCAAACTCGTGGAATTCATCCGAATAAAGCCCGCAATTTACTTATCCGTGGATTTGTAAATCGGGTTTTAAAGGAATTTCCTTTTGAGGGTGTTGAAGATTTTATTGACGGTTACATAAATGTTTCTGAGAAGAAAAAATGAGTTTACATATATCAAAAGAGAATAAAGCCGTGAATGAAAATCGAAGACAAAAACGCCGATGGCATGTCGAAGCACTGGCACGGAAAATAGGTATTGAAAGTATCCGTGCTCAATTTCCTATTTTGGAAAGGTTTGTTCGCGGTAAACCCTTAGTCTATTTGGACAATGCGGCAACTTCCCAAAAACCTAAAAATGTTATTGATACTATTACCCGATATTACGAGCATGAGAATGCGAATGTTCATCGGGGAATACATTATTTAAGCGAAAAGGTTACGGAGAAATACGAAGAGGTTCGTTCCAAAGTATCTCGTTTTTTAGGGGCGAAAGTAGATTGTGAAATCGTATTTACACGAGGCACTACGGATTCCATAAATTTAATCGCCCAATCGTATGCCCGACCACGCCTTCACCCCGACGATGAAGTATTAGTTACCCAGATGGAACATCACTCCAATTTAATACCCTGGCAGGTGGTATGCCAGCAGACGGGTGCCAAATTAAGAGTAATTCCGATTACAGATGAAGGAACTTTGGATTTAACACAAATTGAACAATTGATTACGAAAAAGACAAAGATTGTATCGGTAGTTCATGTTTCAAATGTTTTAGGAACCATCAATCCCATAACAGATTTGGCTAAAAGAGCCCATGAAGTAGGAGCCGTTTTTGTTGTAGATGGAGCACAAAGCACACCCCATACACCAATAAATGTGCAGGAATTGGATTGTGATTTCTTTGCCTGTTCTGGTCATAAGATGTATGCTCCGACGGGTATTGGTATTCTTTATGGGAAAGCTCCCTTGCTGGAAAGCATGGAGCCATATCAAACTGGGGGTAGTATGATACTTCATGTTACATTGGAAAAAACGATATATGCCCATGCTCCTCAGAAATTTGAAGCAGGGACGCCTAATATTGAAGGAGTAATAGCCTTAGGCAGTGCTATTGATTTTCTACAATCGTTAGGTATGTATGAAATATGCCATTACGAAGATGCCCTGATACAATATGCCTATGAAAGTCTTTCACATATCCCGGGCGTGCATATTTTAGGACCCAAAAAACCCCGAGCAGGTGTGATTTCTTTCACAATGGATTGTGCTCATCCCCATGATATAGGTCAGATACTGGATGAGGAAGGGATTGCTATACGTGCGGGTCACCATTGTGCTCAGCCTATTATGGAACGCTATGGTTTATCCAGCACAGCACGAGCATCGTTTGCGGTATATAATACAGTTGATGAAATTGACCGATTGGTAAATGCCATATACAAAGTGCAGGAGATTTTTCAATGAGTTCTGCTTCGCGTGCTTTATACGAAAAGGTATTACTTGACCATGCTAAAAGCCCCAGGAATTATGGCGAACCCGATACTTATGATAAAAAAATAGAGGGCTATAATCCTTTATGTGGCGACCACTTTATTTTCTATTTAAAATGTAATGGAAATATAATTGAAAAGGTACATTTCACAGGACAGGGATGTGCCATTTCAAAGGCATCGGCATCTTTGCTTACTACTTTTCTTGAAAAACAACCGGCCGATAAAGCCGTAGAAATGATTGAGAATTTTCTTGAATTATTAAAAACATCACCAGATACCCCTGTGGATGAAGAACAATGGGGAAAACTTGCCGCTATTGCAGGGGTTCGCGAATTTCCTATTCGTATAAAATGTGCTTCATTAGCGTGGCATTCCCTGCTCAATATTTTAAAGGGAACTGAAAATACAATCACTACCGAATAGTTACCTATCAAAAAGAAGTAATGCCTAACTTTTTGTTATAATTATAAAATGGTAGTTTCAATCAATATTTTGCAATTTTATAAGGAATTTTTATTATGAGTTCGGATACAGTCCCGGATACAGAAACCGTTCTTGAACGAATGCGGAAAAGACTAAAAGGGGTTTTGCCTGAATTTGAAATTGAATTAAAAGCCCAACTCGCTCAGGAAATTATTAAATTAAAAAAGGAGAGGAATGCAGTTATTCTTGGGCATAATTATATGGAGCCTGCTTTATATCATTCCATACCTGATTATGTAGGCGATTCGTTATATCTCTCTACCATTGCCAGCAAAACAGAAGCGGACATGATTGTGTTTTGCGGTGTATGGTTTATGGGTGAAACAGCCAAGATATTAAATCCCAACAAAACAGTGCTTGTTCCATCTCGTGAAGCGGGATGTTCTTTAGCAGAGGGGATAAATAGAAATGATTTGCTGGAATTGAAGAAGAAATTTCCGGGTGTGCCTGTTGTATCTTATGTAAACACATACGCGGATACAAAGGCGGAGTCTGATTATTGTTGCACCTCTGGAAATGCGGGAAAAGTCCTTTCTTATATTTTCAAACAAGGACATAAAGCAGTTATTTTTGTTCCTGATGAATATTTAGCAAGGAACACGGCAACGGAATTGAATGCGGATTTTTTCCTTTCGGAAGAAATAACCATGGAAAAGGTGAAAGCCCATACCAATGCGGTTGTTATTGGCTGGAAAGCAAGATGTGAAGTGCATGAGTTGTTTAAA
>Ga0272448_1005662_pt1 | contig 13722 bp, 13 predicted proteins | sample YNPCB0191_FD_202220 | JGI IMG/M metagenome (GOLD analysis project Ga0272448, IMG submission 202220) | Hot spring sediment microbial communities from Yellowstone National Park, WY, United States - YNP-CB-019-1 | ecosystem: Environmental > Aquatic > Thermal springs > Hot (42-90C) > Sediment...
CGCCGGGTGAGGAAACCAACGAGCCCCAGTGCGAAGAGCAGCGCCCCGAGAATGACGTATCCGTACAGCAGCGGCATTCCTGATACTCCCGCCTCCGACTCGTTCAGAACGGAGGCACTTCGCGCCCGATCTGCCCGGGGGACTTGCCCGCGTCCGAAGCAGCCGGTGCCCCCGGCGGCAGGGGCCGCCGAGCCACCCAGATAGCGCCAACCATCGCCACCAGCAACAATGCGCCCGCCACCTCAACGGCCACGGCATACCCGGTGAGCAAACGGTCGCCGAGTTCGCGAACATTCCCGGGGGCGGCTTCCGCGGCCGCCGCCGGATCACCCCCGCTCGCGAGCGGCCCGCCGACCGCCTGCGAATCCGCCGTCCCAGACGGGTCGGTGTCTTTGCCAGCCACCTGGAGCCCCCCCGCCGGGACGCCCGGTATGCCCGGCAAGAGGCTCCCCACGCACGCCACAAGCAGAAACCCCAGGACGACGGCAAAGCCCGGGTCCCGCGCGGTGGAGTCACAGGCCGACGTGCCGCTCTGCTGTGCCAGCATGATGACGAAAACGTACGTCACGAGGATCGCCCCGACGTAAATAATGACGAGGGCGGCGGCCAGAAACTCCGCGTCAAGGAGCACGAGCGCCCCCGCAACCGACAACACGACCACGACGAAGTACAGGGCGCTGTAAACCGGACGCGTATGGGTCACCACACGCACCGCCCCGAAAAGCGCAATCCCGCCAAACAGATAGAACAGCAGATGGGCCGCGCCGTCCCAGCGGATCGCGCGGATTCCGAACACGATCAGCCCGGCCAGGGCCGCCAACAGAAGGATCGTCCCGGTTCGCCGCGATCGCGACCGCGGATCGGGCAGCACGCCGTACAGGCCCGCCGCCCCGATGGCCAGCAGCGTATACAGAATGTACGACCAGCCCTGGTTCACTGCCGTATTCCCGCCGTCAATCCCGCTCCTGTACTCCGCTGCGACCGCGTCGCCGCGCGATGCGACTTACCCGGGCGATCGCGTCCCGCCGGTCCCCGGATACCCCGTGATCGGCGGATTCCTCCGCCGCTTGATATCCTTCGTGGCGTCGTAGACCGCGAGCAGTTTCTCCTTGTCGTAGATCATCTCATCGCGGGTGCGCCCCACCAGGCGGTATTCCGGCGTCAACTCAATTGCGTCCACCGGGCACGCGTACTCGCACATGCCGCAGTAGATGCACCGCAACTCGTCGATGTCGAACTTGACCGGGTATTTCTCGCGATCGGGCCACGGCGACTCGCCCGCCTCAATGTGGATGCAGTGGGCCGGGCACGCCGTCGAGCACATGAAGCAGGCCACACATGCCACGCGCCCCTGCTCATCGCGGTTGAGCCGGTGCACGCCGCGGTAGTTTGAGATCCGCTGCACGCGCTTTTCCTCGGGATACTGAAGCGTGATCTTCTTCCCGAACATGTGGCGAAACGTCGTCGCCATGCCCCGGAGGATCTCGGGCAGATAGAGCCGCACGGCCGTCGTCTCCGCCGGTCCTTTGATCTCGATGATGTCCTCGTCACGAATCACGGCGTCACTCCACCCGGAATACCACCCGGTTCTCCTCGCCCTTGCGTATCTCAAAACGCCTCTCGCAGGCACGCCCCGCGACCGTGAACCGCGCGAGATAGTCCCCGAGGAAGCCGCGCAGCCGGACCCTGCCCTGTGCGTCGGTCCTGCCGCCGGTCCTCGTCCACCACTTATCTTTCACGAGCTTGAGCAACTCGTGGTACGCCGGCTTGGGGGTGAAATCCCGCCGCAGGAATCCGCTCGGGGCGTTCTGCCAGCACCCGTCAACGAAGTCCCACCACGTGATGGCCTCCACGGCGGGATGGCTGAACAGCACCGTGTAGAAACGCACCACCTCGCGAGCCTGACGCTGCTCGCCTTCCGGCGTGCTCGGCCAGCCGAACGCCGGCCGCGTCGCGCACAGGTTCCAGCCAAGGTCTCCCGAAAGGATCGTGGCCTCGGTAAAGTGCAGCGGCACGCCGAACTTCGCAAACCGCTCGCAGATTTCCCACGTATGTTGCGCGGTCCACGCCCCCCCGTGCTGGTGGCACTGAATGCCGATCGCGTCGTACAACGGCTTGCCGTCCTCGCCGACCAGCTTCGAGATGACTTCAACCCCGTACTTCTCGTTCGTAACATAATCGTTGATGAGCAGCACGGCCTTCGGATTCGCGGCTCTCGCCGTCTTGAACGCCTCCCGCACGTACGCCATCTTTCCGACGGCGTTGGCCGCTGCCGTCAACTTCGGAGCATTCTTGAGGATCTGGGACCGCTCGAACTCCGTGGCCTCGTTCACCACGTCCCACATGTCGATGCGGCCGGCAAAGTGCTCCACGCACGAGCGGATGCGCTCCAGTTGGAGGCGGCGGACTTCCGCCGGGTCGTCGGGCAGCCACTTCGGATCGACGAAGTTCCACATCAGCGGATGACCTTTGATGCGGATGCCCCGCGGCCGGCACCAATCGATGATCCGGTCGGTCGCCGCGTAATCGGGCTTGCCCGGCTCGGTCTCGTAGCCCCACCAGTAGAACGGCGCGGTGGCGTAGTTCAGCAACTCGCCGAAGTACTTCTCATAGGCCTGGTTGTTCTCGGGCGTCCGGCACTTGCCGAGCATGAAGATATTGGCACCGAAGAGAAAGCCGTGCCGGGTCTGCTCGATGCGCACCTCGACATCCGGCGCCGGCCTGCCGTCGGCACGCTCCACGACAATGACGACGTCGGCCTTGCGGTGTTTCTCGATCCGGGCGTCGGCCCCGGCGAGGATCTCCTCGTCGGCCGGCCCGGCGGCGTACAGGGGCAGCGCTGTGGCAACGACGGCCAGCGAGCAAAAGCCCCGGAACCTCTGCCGGGCCCTCGCACCCCTGCAACACCGGTACGCGACGGACGTTGCGATTCGGATCATTTCATCGCTCCTGCCCCGCTGCGGACCGGCGGCAGATATGACTGCCGTCCAGTCAGCTCGGTCCGGGACCGCGAAACCCACAACAGCGTCGCGACGACGACGGCCCCCTCGCCGACCGGCGCCCACCATGACACGGCCTTGGCGAAATATACGAGCAACGCGGTCACGCCGACCAGGGCCATGCCCAGCGGCACCAGTCCCCTCCAGGCAAGCCGCATCAACTGATCAAAGCGGAACCGCGGCAGGGTCCAGCGAATCCACATGGCCAGAAAGATGAAGAACATGATCTTCGCGTAGACGATCCCGCAGCGAACCACCGCCGCGAGCCAGAAGGGGCTGCGGTTGATCCAGTCGACCCAGCCCCAGCCGAGCCTTCCGCTGAACGGAAACAGCTCCCACCCGCCGAGGAAAAGCGTCACGACCAGCGCGCTGTTCACGATCATCCCGGCGTATTCGGCGAGGAAGAAAAGGCCGAACTTCATCGCGCTGTACTCGGTGTGGTAGCCCCCGACCAGTTCCTGCTCCGCCTCGGCGAGGTCGAAGGGCAGGCGATTGGACTCCGCCAGCGTGGTAATGAGGAACATGATGCACGCCAACGGATGCAGCAGGCCGATCCAGACACCGCCTTTCCCGCCCCCGATCTGCCCCTCCACGATCCGCTCGAGTCGCAGCTCGCCGGCCGTCATCACCGCAATGAGAATCGCCAGACCCATCGGGATCTCGTAGCTGAGCATCTGTGCGGCAGCGCGTATCGCCCCGTAGAAGGAATACTTGTTATTGCTCGCCCATCCGCCCAGCACGATCCCGTAGACGCCGACCGAGGCGACGGCCAGGATGTACAGAAGGCCGATATCCAGCGAGGCCACCTGGACGCTCACCCGCGCGCCGTCCGCGAACCGGATCGGGCCGCCCCACGGAATGACAGCGAAGGTGATGAAGGAAGCCATGAAAATGATCATCGGCGCGAGGATGAAGAGCGGGCGCTCGACGCCCGCTGGAATGATATCCTCCTTCAGGATGAACTTGAGGCCGTCCGCCAGCGGCTGAAGCAATCCGCGCGGCCCGACGCGATTGGGGCCGAGGCGGTCCTGGATGAACGCCGCCACCTTGCGCTCGATATAAATGCAGTAGGCGACCGTCGTGAGCAGGACGAGCAGCGCGATCACCATGACCACGACGCTGAAGCCCGGTTGTGTCTTGAGCCAGCCTGTCATACGCCACTCGGCCGTGCCGGCAAGCCGCTGCCCTGCCGGCCGTCTGCACCCGCAACGCACGGCTCGCGCCGCCATGCCACACGCGACCGCGCTCGCCGTCCGCCTTTCATACCCGCCCGCCTAATGCGCGAACTTCGGGGCGGGCGGCGGCACGTGAATCGTCGCGCAATCGGGCATGTCGCGCGCCATCATCTCCCGGACCCGCCGACCATCGTACAAACCGCTACACCCGGCAATCTCAAACAGGTATTGCCCGTCCGACCGCGCACCGTCCGGCGGATTGATAGCACGCCGGAAGGGCTGAATCAACCCGCCGGCGTTCACGAACGTCCCTTCGCGCTCTGCCCACGCGCAGGCGGGCAGCACCACGCTCGCCGCCGCCGTCAGCTCGTTCGCGAAGATGTCCTGCACCACCGAGAACGCCGCCTTTCGAAGAAGCCCGCCGAGCTCCTTACCGGGCCAGTCCGGCCGCAGGTAGCCACCGACGACCCACACGGCTGCCATTTCGCCACGGCCGACCTTCCCCCACAACACATCCGGTTCCACGACGTTTCCGCCGGCCGCCCGAAGCACCATCTCGACGCCCCGCCGGTTCGGCGCCTTCTCCGCACGGATCACGAACTTCGCCTGGTCCGGCGGCGTGCCGACGGGGAAATGCTCATCGCCTCCCTCGGCAGGAACCGGCCCGAGGGCCAGCACGGCCTCGGGCGCAATTTCGCGGAGAAACCGGGTGAGCAGCCACGCCTCCTCGCACGCCATCATGGGCGAAAGCTGCGCCCCGACCGACCGGCCGCCGTGTTCGCGGATCACTTCGCCGAACCGGAATCGAAGGATCGCCGGAATCGCATCCCACCCCACCGGCTCCTCGGCCGCCCCGCGGCGCACCACCGGCCGGGTGACCCGGCGCGCGTCATGGATGTGCTTCCATCCGAAGCGCCCCTCATCGCACATCCACCAGTCGTTGACGCCCGGATTGTACCGCGGCCGCAGCCGGTAGACCCGGTTCTCATTCTGATCGATATGGATCGCGCAGCCCGTGCTGCACCCGGGGCAGATCGACGGAACGCTCCGGAGGAGCCAGACGCGCTGCTGGAAAAGGAAATCCTTGTCGAGCAGCGCCCCGACGGGGCAGATGTCCACCACGTTGCCCTGGAGCTTGTTCGCCAGCGGCATGCCCGGAAAGGCGTCGATTTCGCAACGATTGCCCCGCGACACGACGCACAACTCGCCCGTGCCGGCGATCTCGCGGCAGAACCGGACGCATCGCGTGCACAACACGCAGCGATCCTGGTACAGGAGGGTCCGGGGCCCCACATCCTTTTTCGGGTTCTTGATCTTCTCGTCCACCATGCGCGACTCGGCCGCGCCGAACCGCCGGCTGTAGTCCTGAAGCCAGCACTCCCCCGCCTGATCGCAGATCGGACAATCGAGCGGGTGGTTCAGCAGATAGTGCTCCATCACCCGCCGCTGGTTCCTCCGCACCCGCTCCGTGTCGAAGCGGACCTCCATACCGTCCTTCACCGGCGTCTGGCAACTCGGCACGAGCTTTGGACTCCAGACCATCTCCCGGGTCTTCGGATCCGGAATCTTCTGCTCCATCAGGCACAACCGGCACGAGGCCACGACGCTCAGCCCGGGATGATAGCAGTAATGAGGCACCTCGATCCCGGCCTCGATCGCCGCCTGCAGCACGCGGATGCCGCTGCGACATTCGATCTCCCGGCCGTTGATGACGATCCTCGGCATGGCCCTGCGTCCTAGATCTCCCTCGCCTGGAGCGCCTTGGGCTGCGTCCGCCGGCCGTACAACGGCGCCTCGTACACGCTCGGAACCGTCCTCGACAGCACATCCTCCACTCGCCCAGGCTCCTGTGCCGCGATGCGCTCTTCCAGCTCCCGCCGGTACTTCTGCACGATCGTCCGCACGACCCAGGCCGCGCCGTCGGACAGCCCGCAGATGCTGTACCCCGGCATCATCCCCATGCTCGTCGACTGCTCCTCCAGAATATCGAGATCGACGATCCGCCCCGCGCCCGCCGCGATGCGCCGGGCCAGCATGTACATCCAGCCCGTTCCTTCGCGGCATTGCGTGCACTGGCCGCACGATTCATGCGCGAAGAAGCGTGCGGCGTTGAGCAGAACCCTCCGGATGTCAACCTCCTCGCTGATGACCAGCGCGCCCGCCGTGCCCAGCCCGAGCAGCCCGTACCTCAACGGATCCTCGAAATCCAGCTTGCAGTCGAGTTCGTCCGCCGTCAGGATGCCCACGGACAGGCCGCCCGGAATCACGCCCTTGACCTTCCTGCCGCCGGCCATGCCCCGCCCGAAGTCGTCTCCGTAAACCAGCTCCCGCACGGTCAATCCCAGCGGCGCCTCGTAGCAGCCGGGCCGGTTCACAGGCCCGCTGACCGTGTACAGCTTCGGCCCCGCGCTCGCGGGTGTACCGATCGACCGGAACCAGCCGGCGCCACGCTCGATGATGTGCGGCAGGCAACAGATCGTCTCGACGTTGTTCACCACGGTGGGCCGCTCGAACAGCCCCGCCACGGCCGGGAAAGGCGGCTTGATCCGCGGCCAGCCACGCTTGCCCTCGATCGACTCGATGAGCCCGGTCTCCTCCCCGCAGACGTATGCCCCGGCGCCGCGGTGGATGTAACACTCCAGGCCGTAGGAACCCCCGAATGCAGGGCGCCCCAGAAGGCCGGCGGCGTACGCCTCATCCAGCGCGATCTGAAGCCGGTGGTAGGCCTCCGGGTACTCTCCACGGATGTAGACATAGGCGGCCGTCGCCCGTGTGGCGTACCCGGCGATGAGAATGCCTTCCACAAGCTGGTGCGGGTCCGTCTCCACCAAGACGCGGTTGTTGAACGTGCCGGGCTCGGACTCGTCGAAATTCACGCACAGGTACGTGATCTCGCGATCTGCCGGCAGGAAGCCCCACTTCGCCCCGGTCGGAAAACCCGCGCCCCCGCGCCCGCGGAGCCCCGAATTCCCGACCTCCTCCACAACCTGCTCCGGGCTCATCGTCGTGAGGGCCTTTTCCGCAGCGCGGTATCCGCCGCGCGAACGGTACCCCTGCAGCGTCCGGGCGCCCTCAACGCCGCGATTCCTCAACAGTATCGGTTCATACCCGGCCATGGCGATCATCACAATGCGGATCAGGAAGCCTCGCCCACGCCTCGAACTCCCCCTGCCTGCCCTTCGTCGCTCCGTCGCCCCGTCGCCCCGTCGCTTCCTTGCGGCGCGTCATACAAGTCGCTTCGCGGAAAATCGACCTTGTCGTTGTCCGGATCGGCCAGTATCCGCGGCACATCCTCGGGCCGGACGCACCGATACAGCCTCTCGTTGATCAGCATACAGGGGGCATGTTCACATGCGCCCAGGCACTCCTCCAGCATGAAACTGTACCGCCCGTCCGGCGTCGTTCCGCGATCGCCGATACCCAGATGCGTTCGGATCGCCTCGGCAACCGCGTCGCCGCCCATCACGTCACAAGCCAGCGAACGGCACAGGACGATGAGCTTTCGTCCCCTCCCGTCCGGCCAGAAGTGGGAGTAGAAGCTCACCACGTCGAAAACCTGCGGGGCGGGGATCTCCAGCAGGTCGGCGATCTCCTTCTGCGCCTGCCAGTTCAGATGCCCCAGTGCCTCCTGTGCGATCCGAAGCGCCGGCAGCAGCGCCGCCCGCCTCACCGGATACCGCGAAAAGAACGAGCGGATCTTCTCCCGGACCGCTTCGCTCAGCAACGGCGGGGCGTTTTCCGCGATCACGGGTTCATTGCGATTGATGGTCTTCCACGCCAACGCACGCCTCCATTCACCTGTTGCGCTCGTTGCGAGTTCCGGAACGGGGATCGCGCCGCGATGCGCTCCGCGCCATTCGGCAATCCGCATTCTGCATTCCGCGATCCGCCATCACCGGTCCAGCTCCGCCGCGATGATATTCAGGCTCCCCAGTACGGCCACCACGTCGCTGATCTGGTGCCCCACCACCAACTGCGGGAAGCATTGGTAGTTGATGAAGCTCGGCGGCCGGCACCTCGCGCGGTACGGGCATCGCCCCCCGTCGCTCACCAGATAAAAGCCCAGCTCGCCGTTGGCCGTCTCGTTCGCCCCGTACGCCTCGCCGATCGGCGGCGTGAAGCCGCGGTTCGTCATGATCTGCTCGAAATGGTGAATCAAACCCTCGATGGAGAAGTAGACTTCCCGCTTGTCCGGAAGTGTTGTCTTCTCCTCCGGCGAGACGTCCACCGACCCCGGCGGGATGTTGTCCACCAGTTGATGGATGATCTCCAGCGACTGACGCATCTCTTCGAGCCGCACCAGGTATCGCCCGTAGACATCGCCGAGACGGCTGATCGGAACCTTAAACGACACGCCCGACGAGCCCTTGCCGTCCCAGTTGTCCGCGTAGCACAGATACGGTTCATCCTTGCGCAGGTCGCGCCGAACGCCCGACGCCCGGGCCACCGGCCCCGTGACGCCCCACTGAATCGCGTCCGCCTCACTCAGGTAGCCGATGCCCTTCGTCCGTTCGATGAAGATCCGATTCTTCGTCAGCAGCCGGTCAAGGTCGTCGATCGCCCTCGGCAGCTTCCGGGCAAACGCCTTCACACGCTCGGGCCAGCCGGGGGGAATGTCCTGCATCAGCCCACCCACCCGCGTGTAGCTCGTGGTGAAGCGGGCGCCGCAGACCTCCTCGAACAGATCGTTGATGTCCTCCCGCTCGTTGAAACCGTACAGAAACGCCGTCATCGCCCCCAGATCCAGCGCCGCCGCCCCGACGCACAGCAGGTGGTCCTGCAGCCGTGCCAGCTCCGCGAGGATCGTCCGGATCGCCTTGCATCGCGGCGTGATCTCGATCCCGAAGAGCTTCTCGCACGCATGATGCCAGGCGATGTTGTTCGCCATCGGGCTGATATAGTTCATCCGGTCGGTGACCGTGACGTACTGGTTGTAGTCGAGGTTTTCCCCGAGCTTCTCGAAGCCGCTGTGCAGGTAGCCGATGTGCGGCGTACAGGCAACGACGGTCTCGCCGTCCAGTTCGAGCACCAACCGCAGCGTCGTGTGCGTGGCCGGGTGCTGCGGACCGAAGTTGAGTACCCAGCGCTCGCCGCCGGGTGCCTCCGGCGTCAGTGTGGTCCCGGTCGGTACGACGGGCTGTTCGGTAACCGCCATGCCTGGAATCCCGCTTTCCCGCTCACCCTTTCACATGAAGCCGTCCGGTTCCGGCCCGGTACGCCCCGATGCCGGATGTCGAAGCCCGAATCTCGAAGGAATGACGAATGTTGAACGGACGACGGAGGAACGCCGCCGGGGGCGCGTTTCGTGCTTCGTCACTCGGATTCCGACCTTCTTTCGTCATTCGGGCTTCGCCATTCGCCGTTCACCGGTCTCCGCGCGGACACTTCATGCACTCTCACGCGTGACCACCTTGTAAGCCTCTCGCTCGCCCTTGCCCTGGAGCGGATAGTCCTTCCGCAGCGGATACGAACCGAATCCCTCCCATGTCAGGATCCGCCGCAGGTCCGGGTGCCCCGTGAACCGCACGCCGAACATGTCATACACTTCGCGCTCCGGCCACTCCGCCCCCTTCCAGAGGGAACAGAGCGAGGGCACCTCCGGGTCGGGGTCATTCACGAAGCATTTGACCCAGAGCCGCCGGTTGTGCGTGAGCGAGAGCAGCGAGTACGTCACGCCGTACCGGTCCCGCGCCCCGGGGAAGTTCAGGTAGTCCACGCACGTCAGGTCCGCGAGCTGCTCGAACTTCGTCCGCAGATCATCTCGCAGAAACCGCATCACCGGGACCAGCCGGTCCGCCGGTACGCGTATGCAGACCTGATCCGAAGGCCCCTTCGCGGGACACACGAGGGGCGAAGGCGCAAAGTCGATATCCGGGAACCGCTCTCGCAACACTTCGACGGGATCGAACGCCATCACCTGGCCGCCTTCTCTGAAACCCCGACCGGGCAGTCCGGCGGCGGCTGGATCACGATACCCAGCCCCCGGCCGCGCTCCGCGCTGGTCTTGACCGGCTCGTCGTCGATGAGCCGCTGGATCGCCATCACGCCTTCGATCAGCGTCTCGGGCCGCGGCGGGCAGCCGGGCACGTATACGTCCACCGGCATGAACTGGTCCACGCCCTGCACCACCGCGTACGTGTCGAACACGCCGCCGGTGCTCGCGCACGCCCCCATGCTGATCACCCACTTCGGCTCACACATCTGCTCGTAGATCCGCTGCAGCGCCGGCATCATCTTGATCGCTACCCGCCCCGCGACGATCAGCAGGTCGCATTGGCGCGGGCTGAATCGCATCACCTCCGCCCCAAACCGCGCCACGTCATACCGGCTCGCCGCCATGGCCATCAGCTCGATCCCGCAACACGCCGTGGCGAACGGCATCGGCCACAGCGAGTTCTTGCGACTCCAGTTGACCGTATGCCTGCGGAGCCAGCCGACGAGATAATCCAGACGCGTCGTCAACACGTCGTCCGGACCGCTTGGGTGAGGAAAACGCCCGTGTTCTGCGGCCGCCATCAGCCTTCGCCTCTCAGTTCCATTTGAAGACGCCCTTCCGCCAGGCGTACACATACCCAACCAGCAGGATTGCCGCGAAGATCGCCATCTCGCCCAGGAAGAACTCTCTCCCGAACCCGTCGTCGATGATCCGCTGGGCGAACGTCGCGGGCGCCGGTGATGCCGTATCACGCAAGAGCAGTGCCCACGGCCACAGAAAAACGACCTCCACATCGAACAGCAGGAACAACATCGCCACGAGGTAGAACTTCACGTGGAATCGCCGTCGCGCGTCCGCAATCACGGGCATCGCCGATTCATACGTGCCGTCCTTGACGGGGCCGTGCCGCCTGGGGCCGATGCCATGCGCGAGGATCATGATCGCGCCCGCCAACGTCGCCACGAGCACGATCAGAATCAGCACCGGCGCAAACGGCGACCCGGCTGAGCCTTCAGGCGGATACACCGGATCGATCATTCGGTCTCACCCGTTCCGCAAAAACCCGGGCGGCCCGTCCGCCCGTGCCGACTATTCTAGGCGACGCACGCCGTCTAGCAAGAAACACGCGGGGCCCGATGAAACCCCTCGCGCGGACCTGCCGCCCCGGCGAAGGTCCGTCCCGTGATTTCCGGGCGCGCCGCTTGTCCGCCGCCTCCGAACCGGTATATCATCCCGTTGGCGGACGGAGTTGTTTTGCGCGGGAGGAACGATCACCCATGAAACTCAAAGGCAGACGGATCGCAGTCCTCGTCGAGTCACAATATGAAGACCTCGAACTGTGGTACCCGGTGCTTCGTTTTCGCGAGGAGGGTGCGGAGGTGATGATTGTCGGCCCGGAGGCCGGCAAGGTGTACGAGAGCAAACACGGCTACCCGGCCAAAGCAGACCGCGCCGCCGAGAGCATCCGCGGCAACAGCGTGGATGCCGTGATCATCCCCGGCGGATACGCCCCGGACCACATGCGGCGCTGCCCCGCCATGAAGAAGATCGTGGGCGACGCCCTCGCGGCCGGCAGGATCGTGGCAGCCATCTGCCACGGCGCCTGGATGCTCGCCTCGCACCCGAAGCTGATCCAGGGCCGCAAACTGACCTGTTACCATGCGATCACGGATGACGTGGTCAACGCCGGCGCGAAGTATGTGGACGAGGAGGTCGTTGTGGACGGCAATCTGATCACCTCGCGCGTGCCGACGGACCTGCCGGCATTCTGCCGCGAGATCATCAACGCGTTGAATCGATAGCGACGCGCGGCCCGCGGGACGTCGCCGTCGGCTCGATCAGTCCTTCGGGCACTCGTTTCTGAACCACATGATCGCCGACGGGATGCCGATCACGGCCCCGGCCACGTGGCTGATCCCCTGCCCGGGGTTTCCGATCGCATAGAACCGGACGAGGTCGCCCGCGCCGGCGGCCACAAATGCGCTGTATGCCTTCTCGGAATTGGCGTACGGGACGCAGTCGTCGTCCGGCGACTGCATCAACAGCATGGGGCGGCCCGGCGCCCAGCCCGACCAGAGGTTGTTCGCCGCCAGGATTCTGCCCACCTCGCTCGTCTCGTACACGCCGTCCTCGAGCTGACCGGCCACCCACTCCGGTGCCAGCATGTCGCGCGGAACGACCTGGTCCACGCCCATCCGCTGCTCGATCAGCAGATCCGCATCGCTGCCGCTCAACTGACCATCCATCCACGTCAGCAGGTCCGGCATCAGGATCGGGCGAATCGACATACTCGGGTCGAACGCCCGGGTCGGGTACACCCCGTGGTAGCCCAGAATGATGTACGGCAGGAAGAACGGGCGGCTGAACCGTCGGTTCGGATCGATCATCATCTGCCGCATCGCGCCCGTCAGGTCGACCGGCGGGGCCATGCACGCCGAGCCCGTGATCTTCAGCCCGTCGTACTCCTCCGCGTGAAGCTGGAGTTCCCTGACCGTGGCCATCGCCGCGTATCCGCCCTCCGAATAGCCGAGGATGTAGAGCCGGCCGTCCCACGAATACTCCTGGCTCAGCTCCCAGCCAAACCCCTCCTGCACAGCGCGGATCATGTCCACCACGGAATATGCCAGCGACTCCGCATGGCAGTACGGGTGATACGTGCTCGTATCGCCGCCCATCCCCGGCAGGTCCGGCATTGCCACCGCGTACCCCGCGAACAGCGCCGCCGCCGCGCCAAACACCCACTCGTCGCCGTCGTTGTTGGAGGGCACCCGGTCGCGCCGCAGTTCCGTCCCGTGCGGATAGGCGATGAGCGATACCGGATACGGCCTCGGATCGAAGATCCTCCTCTTCGGAACGTAGAGCATTCCCGTCTGCGGAACCCGCTCCCCTGCTGCGTTCCGCGCCAGGTACGTCACCGGATAGCCATTCACCGAGTCCACCAGGGCCTGCTTGAGCAGGTCGAGCCAGGCGTCGTACCAGGCGCTCGCCTGATCGTTTTCATCCCCGATACGCGCGCTTACCTCACTCACGGCGAAGCCGAGTTGCTGTGCCGCGATCTGATCGTGCGCCTGCGTCACCGTGTCCGGTCCCAACGCGATGGGCGCGCCGAGTCGGATCAGGTACTGGTGTCCGTCCGGCGGCGGGGGCAGCGGCGGAGAGTCGCACCCGGCCCCCAATAGCGAAGCGCCCACGACCAGCGCCGACGCCGCACCCACCACGCGGAGCAAGAACCGTTTCATGTCGCACTCCCTTGTGTACCGAAAACGACGTGCACGACCAGCCCGACCCGGCTCTCTGATTATCACAGTATCGGCCGTGGCTCCGCGCTTCTTGAGGAACCCGCCCCCGCGCGATTGTCACGACTCCGCCGGCCGTCTATTCTGTCCCCGGGTGCGGCGGCCGCCGCCGGAGCGCCCGATGGGGTACGCCCGCGGCAGCCGCGACGCACACAGGTGCGATTCCGAAAGACGATCCCGAGGTACGCCGACCATGCTCGCCGTATCGGTTCATGCCTCCCCGTTTCCGCATTCCCGCCACACGACTGCGAGAAGCACGCAGCCGGCACGCCGCCTTCGACAGGCGAGACACCTGCCTGCCCGTGGTGCGGCAGGCG
>Ga0272448_1005663_pt1 | contig 13721 bp, 19 predicted proteins | sample YNPCB0191_FD_202220 | JGI IMG/M metagenome (GOLD analysis project Ga0272448, IMG submission 202220) | Hot spring sediment microbial communities from Yellowstone National Park, WY, United States - YNP-CB-019-1 | ecosystem: Environmental > Aquatic > Thermal springs > Hot (42-90C) > Sediment...
ATGTGCCCAGTCCAAATTTGGTATTCTTGCTAATGCAAATATTCCTCTGACAGTCATACTTGCATCTAACTTAGGTGGTATATGAGTTAATGAGGCATATCTTCTATCTCTCATTGTGTACCCACCTCAGCCAAAGTGACTATAGCTGCTCCAATAGCCACTCCAGCCTTAATCATGCCAAGAGTAGTCATACTTTCTGCTGCAGCCAATGCTAGATAAGCCAACCTAAGCTCATAGGCAACTCGTATCAATCTTTGTATAGTAATTATTGCATGTTCAGCTTCATCTGGAAGACCCATCCTTCTTGCAAGTCTCAATGCACTTCTTAATGCTATTAGATACTGTACTGTAGAAGCTGTAGCCTCTGTAGTATCCATACTCAATCTGATCTGATATTCAGATATATCCATCTACCCTGTCACTCCTTTAAAATAATCATAGATTTCCTCATAGATCCTTGACTCAATTAGTGGGACATAAGAATCATAGGCATTAGTCATAAAGTACTGTCCTGGAATATATTTAGTACCAAATTCCTGAAAGAGAGCATAGTCTACTGTAGCCTTAATTGCTACTCCATTCTCCTCTACTTCAACTACAATAGAGTCTCTAAGTCTTCCTGTCTTAACTGGACAAGTATCCTTAGCCATCTCTGCTATCTGATAAGCTATCTCCTCTAATACTCCCAGTAATCTATCATACAACTCTGGAGTATTCTCTATCAGTTGTCTAACATAATCCATACTCACTTGAGGACCCACTGATATGTCTATCACTATCATGCTAATACTCTCTCTACTCTCTTGCATGTCATTTCAATAGTGTATGTTATCTCATCATCAGATGTCTCTATCTCTGAAGGATTGATTGACCTTACTCTGACATCATAGAACTTGAATGTATAAGTTCCTGATAGAGTTCTAACCTGGACAGTGAATTGTGTTCCATCAGTTGAAAATACACTTTTCTTCCATGTAGTGGGATTGACAATATAGTTACCATTTCCAATATTAGTGTTAAAGAATAAAGTATAGAGAGTATCCCAATCATAGCATTCTAGTTTGATAGTAGACTGAGCACCCTTTATCTGCTGATACTTGATATCTCCAAAGGGAATCTCTATCTCTACCCAAGTATCCTTGTCTTTCCACTCTATAGACTTAACCCCTTTGAGAGTCTGTCCCAATACTTTAACTTCAACTATCATCTTAACTCAATGCTCCTATGTAGTAGATACATTTTACAACTTGGCTACTTACAAAGACAATAGGCTCAGGACTGTCACTCCTTCCTACCTTGATAGACTCATCCTTCCATCCAGCAAGTTCTACAGTCTTGATATTGGAAATAGAGTATCTTCCTACTCTCAGTATCCTATCAATCTCTGTCTTCATATTATTGAATGTAGTCTTAGCAGCATCTATAGTTGTAGTCTCATAATTGTCAGGTCTTACATAGATAGTTATCTTACACTCATGTTCTATCCTATAGAGACTATTAGTAAGATATGTGCTTCTAGATGCTCCATTCTCTAGGACTATCTGTGGATATAATGAGTTACTATCAAACTCATCCTTAGCATACTTTACATCTGCAGTACCAGGGTTTGTCTCAGTCCAATTAGATGCTAAGTATGTAGCTATAGTTCCAGACACATCTATCATAGCTACACCACTTTAGTATCATAAGTAGAGTTTACTATTGAGACCTTTCCTCTTTTGAAATATGTATTAATGAAAGTTTCTAGTTTCTTCTGACCCTGAGCTATATAACCCTCTAAAGTCTCATTATATGCTCCAAAGCTTCCTGTAAGTCCTACTCCCTTAGGAACATCTCTCCTCTTGAAGAATACAACACCAAAGTCCTCAGCTATATCATTGATGATATCAGGAACTATAGTCAATGGAAGTGTCTTAAATGAGAAACTGATTGTATTATAGACATCCTCAGTACCTACATAAGGAGCTAAGTACATGTCAATTACTCTACTAGCTTCTTCAAGAGCTTCTGTCATAGCTGTATCATAGCTTGTATTAGATTCTGGAATATTCAGTCTTGACTTAATGCCATTTATATTTCCATAATGTGTCATTTTATCAACTCCAATAGTTTAGTAATGACAGTGAATACTGTTAAGAGGATTGTACCTAGACAAGCTAATGTCTTCCAACTAGCTCCGAGACTTATGTCCTTCTTCTCTAGAGCTTCAATTCTCTTTACCAACTCACCATGCTCCTTATTTAATATCTCAATATGCTTCTTGATGAACTCCACATCCTTCTCTATTTTGGTCACTGCAATCAGTAATTTCCTTATAGTCTTATCACTATCACTCAATGTATCTCACCTTCTTATTTTCCTCATCATCTATTAAATGCTCTAGACTAGCCTGGATATCATCCAACTCTTTCTCTAATATCTCTTGGAACTTCTGGAGACTTAAATACAAGTCATCTAGTCTCTTGATCAATTTAATTATCTCATTTGTTTGTTTGTTATCCATGTTCCTCACCTTTCTTGATAGGTTTAGGTTCTTCTACAGTCTCAACTTCATTAACGAATTCAACTTTGATTTTGGCTTTGTCAGGATCATATGCTGACTTCTCCAATAGTCTATAAAATAGTTGTTCCAATCCTCTCTTGATTACTCTCTGATAGAAGTCAATTCTTTTCTGATGCATAGCTTCTGCAGTCTTAGATGAGGCTTCAGTGAATCCTGGTTGTGTAGTCAATCTAAGAATAGGATCTCCTAATGCAGCAAACAACTCCATCTCAACTAACTCATTCCAAGCATCTATAAGTCCTGATCTTGGTAGTATACTTGTAGTTATCTTTACATCTTTATTCAGTACTGCTCTTCTTCCCCAATATGGGATATCCTTCAATGCATTAGAGAGAGTATCTACATCATCATCAGTCAATTCTCCTGTGACATACTCAGTAGGAGCACCAGCTTTCAATGCTAAGTTAGTCATAGCAATTCTAAGTTTCTCTCTCATAGTCATCAGACTAGGAGCATCACTGTTAGTACTCAATAACAATGGCTCAATAATTCCATGTCCAAAGGGATCATCACTGTAGTACATAGTTCTAAAGTGGATGAATTCCTCATATGGGATTATATCACCACCATAAGTAGCTAGCATCTGAAGATTATACTTCTCATACACAGGAGTTGTCTTGTTTACACCTACAGGCTTTTCAATACCAACTAAAGGAATACTCTGTATTGTACCATCACTCATTAATCTAAGGAAGCTATTTCCATATGCTATAAGTTCCATAGCTATAAGAGCTATCCTACCATCTAAGTTTACTCTCTGACACCAATTCTCTAGATATTCAACTGTTGTCTTACCATCTATTCTTATATTGTAGTTCTCATCTCCAGATATCTTGATAGGTCTAGCAGTCTCCATTGCCATATGAGCTACTGCAGTGTAAATCAGAGAATCTTTCTTGAAGTATTCTTGTAATGCAGCAAAGGATTTAGAAGGAGATACTCCAAAATCTTGCTTAACTTCATTGACAATAGCCTTAGTAGTGACCTTTGGAGTCTCAGGTTTAGAAATACCGAACAAGGATTCCCTGAGCTTAGTTAGTCTTCCCATCTGATTCAGCCTCTTGCTTCTTCTTGTAGAGTACCCTCTTCACTTCATCTGTGAATAGCCTAGCTCCACCATTCCACTTACTCTTGATGAACTCATTTGGTAGCTTCTTCTCTATCTCAGTAGATATCTCCTTGATAGTTTCCTTCCTAGCTTCAGAGACCTTCTTCTCTGCTTCCTTCTTAGTCTCTTCAATAACCTTAGCTGTTCTATCCAATGCTTCCTGTAGTTCCTTTGCCTTCTTCTCTAACTCTTCAGCTTTCTTGAGCTTCTCAGCTATCTCCTCTGCTTTCTTCTTACAGTCAACACATGGTTCCTTTGATTCCTTTAATGATTCTTGCTTTACATAATACCATACCCATGCACAGAGAGCCTCAGGATCATCTGCCTTATCAGATACTGCAGCTACACATCTGTCAAACCACTCTTTAGGTGGTCTATCATCCTCTTTGAGTGATTCTCCATATCTAGCCTTGATAGCTCCACAGATCTTCTTGGCTGTTTCCTCATCATAACCTCTATCTAACTGGTCTTGTATGCATTGGTCCCAAGGATATTCTGCTTCACTCTTTCTTGCCATGATTGCTTGATGCATTGCTTGAGCTTCTGCTTCTGTATCAAAACATTTGATAACTTTACCAGCATCTGGACCATGACAATGAACAACACACCATTGATTCCCTCTCTTCTCTACTTTCTCCATTAATTCTATTGTCATAATATTATGTTCACCTCTCTCTTCTAGAAGAATGATTTCAGCATTAGGATCTCCTGGAGTCTTGTCATTAGTTAATAGATCTAGTCTTTCAATAAGTAGATCTCTATAGACAATACCTTCTTCAGTCTTCTCTGCATCATGTGGTACTACATCCCATGATACATACTTGTACTTTCCTTTCTCTATATCTTTAATAAGTTCCTCAGGAAGACTGAGTTCAGCAAGAATAGCATTGAAGCTATCACTCCATCCTGCACTCTCTATCTGAGCTTCTTCAATTGGCAATCCCTTGTGATTGATACCTATTGGCTTACCTTTAGCAGTTGGTAATGCTTTCTTTAGCTCCTCAATAGTATAAACTCTTCTTGGATCTCCTGTAATTGGTTTGTCTTCAGGATGTACAGATATACCTGGAGTTTTAACGACTGCTAATACAGTCTTCTTTTCCTTATCTGTCATATAACATTCTCCTCAACTAGTATATTAGGCTCAGTACAACTCTGGATGAGACTAATATTATAAGTGAGGATAGAATCATGAAGTCTTCCTATGTTGATAAGGAAGCATTCAATTCATTATGGTGATAGTAATGGGATATATTGAGAAAGCAATACTCAAGCACTTGACTGAATCTAAAGCTACTGATGCCAATCCACAGAAGGTTATGGCTAGTGAAGTGTGGGAACCAGGATATCCACAACTTCATACCTTCAAGACTATAGACATAGATGAGGGACAGACATCATACATCATACCTGTTCCTGGTAAACTTGCTGCAGGTACTTCCTTTGGTGCTGCTAATGTTACCTATGTAGATATGACATATAATACATTGACACTAGGCAATCCTGTCGGTATCAACCTTGGTTGGACAAGAGAATATCTAGAAGACTGTAAATGGGATGCATTGGCTCCACAACTGAAGGAAGCAGGAAGAAGCATTGAAGAGAAAATGTTTGCTGATGTCCTTTCTGCAATGGATACTGCATGTACAAGCAATACATTTACATTATCTGGAACAGTGACATGGGCTAACTTCTGTACTGGTGTAGGCAAGCTAGCTGAGAATGACTTCAAGTGTGACATAGTAATATGCCACCCAAGTGAGTATATGGAGTTGCTGCAACTACAGCAATTCATAGATGCCTCATACATGGGATCAGATGATCCTATAAGCACTGGCATATTGAAGACTACATTGGGTGTCACAGTTGTAAGTTCTTCAAAGTGTACTGATGGCAAGATGTACTTTATAGACTCGAGCAAATGGGGAGCTATAGGGATCAGGAGAGACAGGAAAGTTGAGGAATATAGCTATCCAGATGACAATCTGTATGGTATAGTTGCCTCAGTTCGCTATGGTATCAAGGTAGTGCTTGAGAAAGCTGTTGCTATTGGCTCTAAGTAAGGTTAGAATCTTAGTATTCTGACCATCTTCCTTCCCTTTTTTAGTATATGACTGTTGTCAGGTGAATAACCATGAATGAAGAATATAAGAGAATAAGAGTATCAGACTTAGCTCAAGCTGCTTATTGTTATCGTAGGAGTTTAATACAGTGTTCTAAAACAAGAGATTACTCTGATAAGAATAAGTCTCAAGCAGCTATAATTGGTACTAAATTGCATAGCATCTACTCACCTTATCAGTCTTGGGAATGGCTTAGACTTAGATCACTTATCTTTATGAAATATGGATCTACAATAACTAGAAAGTTAGATGAGGATATAGTGATAGCTGGACAGTTTGATGACTTGAGATGTCTATATACCAAGGATGGATTGAGAGTGTCTGTTGTGGAAATAAAGACTACTCCTAAAAAGTTCTTATTCAGATGGCAATATGATGCAGCTATCTTCCAACTACAGATGTACATATGGATATTGAAACCTATACTCAAGGACTTAGGATACACATTGCATACTAGACATTACATAGAAGTGTATTCTCAGAAGACTCGTAGATTGATAAAGAGAATAGTAGTCAAAGAGGACCCTCTGATAGCTAGTAGAATAGATGACATTCTATGTGCATGGGAAGGAGTAGCTGGTATGAGATATCCTGAGGAATGGGTATGTAAGTGGTGTCCTAAGAATATCAAGACTAAATGTTCAAGATGGGTAAGTACTCATGGTAAGTGATATCCTAGATATTACAGAATTCTTCAAGCTTATCACAGGTAAGGATCCTAGTCCTGATCAGATCAAGCTACTTAAGGCTCTAGTAGATATGAATGAGAAGAAGATTGTAGTCACTGCAGGAAGACAGACAGGTAAGTCTCTATGTGCAGCAGTCTATGTCATATGGTTTACCTATTATCATCCTAAGATGAGAGTTATATTAATAAGTGCTCAACATTCAGTAATCTACAAGCATATCCTTGACTGCTTTGATAGATGTAAGTTCTTAAGTGATCAGGTTAAACAAGAAGGAGTCTATACTGCTATTCCTCTAACAGGATATGAGTTCAAGAATGGAAGTGAGGTGATGTTGAGAAGTGCAACTGACAAGTCTATCAAGGGATTTGGTTCTGATCTTCTAGTGATGGATGAATGCTCAGAGATTCCTAGAGAGATATATGAGACAGCACTTGGTACTCTATCAGGACCTATATCTAAGAGACTGCTCATATCTACAGCAATGGGTAAACATCAGAATTGGTTTATCAATCTAATAGAAGATAAGAAGCTCAATTTCAAACACTTTACTTGGAGTGAAGAGGACTGTCCTTGGCATGATCCAGAGATTGTTAAAGAGAAGAAGAAGCAGTTCAGTCCAGTAAGATATAAGGTAGAAGTACAAGGATTGATACCTAGTAAAGCAGAGAGACCACTATTCAACAGTAAGGATATAGAAGCATGTATAAGTCATGAAGTTATCCCTGAAGGTGGAGATAGGATCTGTGGTGTGGACTTTGGTGAATCAAGAGGATCCACTGTAGCTATGATTGTAGAAAAGAATAGATCTAGAATGAAAGTATTAGAATACAAGGAATGGAAAGGAAAACATATTGAGGAGATAGCTCCTGAGATAACTGAGCTAGCTAAGAAGTGGAATTGTATCCTAATACAAGCAGATGCTAAGCCTATACACTTCCAGAAGCAACTAGAGAAATATACAAGAATCAAAGTAAGCTACATAGATCCAGCATTCACTAAGAAGGAACAACTAGGACAGTTAGCTAGGTATATCAAGACTCATCATCTAGAACTTAGTGAGAACATGATAGACTTGATCTCTCAACTGAAGAAGTATCGTAAAGGCCTATTCCAAGGTGATGATCTAGTAGATGCATTAGCCTTAGCATGCTTTGAACTTAAGAGTAAGCCTACTAGTAAAGCAGTATGTAAGATAGTCTAAACTATACTTCCTATACTATACTATCTATGTAATATACTTCCTATGCATTAAGCATTACTAAGAATATGGGTTCCCTACTTTCTAAGAACAAGTTGAACTTAGGATAGATAGGAACCTTAGCGCCCCGGGGCGCTAAGGTAGGACTATAAAGAGATAGCTGTTCCCCGAGAGCATCCTGAGAAGCTAGGGTAGGGTTGTAAAGAGATTAAGAGAAACCTTGGTCTCCTTAACTCTGAGGATAACCATTCCCCGTTAGCGCCCCAGGGCGCTATCGGGAGAACTGCAGGATCTCTCTATAAGATCCTAGACAATCCATTCTCCTTTCTATATACACTAGCTTAATTGGAGATCTTGATTAGAAGTTTAGAGAGTTTGGGTACCGATGATTTGTAGAAGTTCAGAGGGTTTCAGTAGCGATGCTTTGACCGAGCAAAGAGACTCTGCAGCGAGGTCCCTAATGTGGTGTATGTACTCCTAAGTTGCACTGTCAGTATCTTTAAATAAATGAACAGTGTCTTATACTTCAGGTGTCACAAATGACTAACAAATGGCTAGGTAGGAAAGAAGTCGGATACTCTCACTTTGGTAGACCTAGATTCATTAAAGGCAAGAAGTTACTAGCTAAGATAGGGAATACAACCTACAGTTCAGATAATCCTAGAATCACTGAACAATATGTCAAAGTTCTCTATGAGAGGAATGTCAGGATAGTTACTGAGAACTTAAGAGGCAATGTCTGGTTCAAGAAGGATGGTCCATGTTATGTAGTTATGGAAGATAGGAATACTGGACAAGTATATTCTTGTAAAGATAAGATTCAGTTCACTAAGATCAATGGTGGTTGGAAAGTAGAAGGGAACTTTGTACTAGGTAAGCACTATGTTGCCTTACCTAATCCTGTTCCCTTCTCAATATGGATAGGTTCAGACTCATTCTCTGTCACCACATCCAGTTCTTCAAAGTCTGAGCCTATCCTCAAGTTAGACAAATGGTTGGAGGTAGTTCATAAATGATAGCAATAATCTTAAGCTTAATTGTTGGTGCTCTGATACTTATTGGTCTACCAATTACTATTGTTTATTGTATAGATAAGTTTGTTCTACAACCAAGAAGAATGCAGAAGAAAGTCAAGGAGTTAGAAGAGAGAATCAAGAAGTTAGAAGAAGAAAGAGGTGATTAATATGAGCACAGAAGAGTCTAAGAAAGACAGTAAGGAAGAGATGGCTTATTGGCTACAGAAAGTATCCAGATATTTTCAGGTAAGTATGAGTGGGATGCAAGACTTTCAAGAGGCATTCAACAAGAGCCTAGAAACTATAGCCAAAGTATTCGAAGAACTAGAAGCAGAGATCAAGCAATTGAAAGAAGAGAACAGTAAACTCAGAGAAGGGAAGAAGGAATGAGGGACCTAACTGAGAGGGAATTGGATATTCTCCGATGTAGAAGTATCTTCCCTGAACAGCTAATCAAGAGATTAAAGTTACTCTATCAACTAGATAGAGAATTCCAATTCAACAGATCAGAACTAGCAAGATATCTCAAGTCCCAAGGATTATATGGCTATAGTAGAAGACAAATAGTCAGATTAATTGGTAATCCAGTCTTCAATTGTTATGAGTACAAGCAGTTACTTAAGTTGGTTGAGAAAGGCAAGTTAGATAGCATGGTCCTAGAATTGCATTGTGCTAGGAGAGTACAAGTAAAGATCAATCGGTTGATCACTGGAGAATATAGACCATAGAGAAAAAAAGGAGGTGAATAGAACAATGTTTGAATTGATTAGGAATGTGTTGGCAGGTATAGCTATAGGTGTAATTTCAGCAGGTATAGGCTATTTTAGAAAGACACCAGTACCAGAGTTTAGTGGAAAGAAATTCATTAAAACATTGATTATTGGAGCTATAGTTGGAGGAGCATATGCTTACAGTCCAACATATACTGAAGATGTGACAATGACATTCATACAGGAACTAGGATATATTACAGTGATTGATCGTGTAGCAGACTTAGTGTGGAATAGACTTAAAGCATTAGTAAGCAAGCAAACTTAGTAAGTTCCCTAGCTTCTTTTATTCTTTAAAGCTAGGATTGCATTGGCAAAAAGTCCTGTCTGAGCAGTCCTTGAGTGGGTTGCTCTAGGTATGGTCCCTCTCTCCTTAATTGGAGAGTTGAGGCAGTGCAAAGGGATATGATTCAAGGACTTAGTAAGACAGGCTAGATATCCTATATAGCTATGACTATAGATCTTAAGATATCAATGATATTCTATTAGGTATATTATGGATATCTTAAGTAGATATAGGATATGTCTTTAGATGTCTAATTCTTCAGATATAACTAAGAAGCCCCGCTGGGCTCAGCTGAGCCCGACGAGAGGCCGAGGTTCCAAGATCATCTTATTATCCTGTTGTATTCTTCTCTTAAGTTCTCTATTTCCTCTTCAAACCTTATTTTTTCTATATATCTAAAAGTAGTCTGTAACTGAGTGTGTCTCAATATCTGTTGTAAGTCTGTAAGACTGCCTTTCTTAACTACCCATAACCTAGCTATCCTATATCTAAAGAACCTTGGACACCTTATTGGTATATTCAATTCTTTACTCCATTTTCTGAATAGCTTCTGTATCACTTTGGTAGTTATGTAGCCTTCCTTTCTTTTACTAGGAAAAAGGTATCCTTCTTTCCTATCTACATATTCTTGTAATAGCCTTATTGTCTCCTTATCTAAGAACAATTCAAAGCACTTCTTCTTTTTACAGTCTAATATCTTAATAGTATGTTTATGGAAGTCTATATTCTCAATCCTGAGAGTAACCAGTTCCTTGGTTCTCATTCCAGTAGCATACAATAATCTCAAAATCAATCTGTGCTTAGGATTCTTGGGATACTCAAGCAACTTAGTAAAGTCTTCTTGGGAAAGTATAAATGTCATTCTAACCACATCCATAATCAGAGAGGTCGCCTAATGCAGTCGAAAAAAGAACAGGTATATAAAGACATATGGAAGATAGTTCTATGCATAGTCCTTCTTGTATATGGGTATATTCCTGTTGATCTCTCTAGCCTTCAAGTCTGCTCTGTTTCTGTCCTGATAATCTGGATTGCTTGCCTTCAATATAGCATTGTAAGCATCAACTGGCTTGACTGGATAACTGTTCTTCAAGTCACTTGTCAATGTGAATGTAGTAAAGCATCCTTGGTTTCCAGTCATGTATTTCAACTCCAATATCCTCATTTGTCTTGTTCCAAAATTGCTGTTCCTTGTGTGGTTGAAGTATACTAATTGTCCAGCTTCTCCACTTGTATCCAATTCAGTTGTTACTTCAGCAAAGATTACATCTATCTGTCCTCTCAGTAGTTCAGCCTTAGTCAATTGAGCTAGTAGTCCACTGTCATCAGTCTCAGTCAATGCTTCTTCTTTGGCTAGACTGTCAGTAATCACAGACATCTTGCATCCTACTTCAGAGAACTTAGATGAATTGTAAGCCATTCTTATCCTAGTACCATTAATCTGTAGTCCATCTATTCCTACAATATAATATCCTTCAAGTCCAGCATTGAGTCCAAAGCCAATATAGTTAATGTTACTCCAATCTGGATTACCAACCCTAATCCAAGGTTCATTGTCTCCAAGCAAAGGTATTTCAACATAAGTCCACTTCCCCTTCTCTCTGATTAAGTCATTTAATCCCATATAGAAGTAATTGTTGTTGTCAGTGTATAGCTTAATTGTTAATGACTCACTAACTCCAAACAATCCACCTATAGCATCCCAGAAACTCCATTCTCCAATAGGATCAATGTCATATAGTTGAACCCAGAAGCTTATTGTTGGTGGATCATCATTTGTACCAATCGCATAAGCATTAAAATGTACTACTCCACTCTTGGTTCTAAACTCAGCAGCACCATAATATATCTGATCATTGCTCATCTTAAGCCAATAGTTTCCTGCCTTAGCTTGTCCATCATTAACCATACTTATATTACCATAAGTAGATATCCTTTCCCAGTAGTTACTATATGTTGGATCTTCAGTCCATCTCTCATTGATAGGATGACAGAACTTTCCACAAGTAACTACACAGTTAGTCTGTTCATCAGCTTCAGTGATCTGATATTGCTTGACATTAGAACCTACTGTTAAAGTCCCTATTGGATGATTGTTAGCCCATACAGTTTGCAATGTTGAACTATGATTTCCTATCTTGCCTAACAATAATTGGTCATAACCATCTATATTCTTCACTATCCAATGTACACCAGCATTTGGAGCATGTTTAGCACTTAACAAGTCACCAAGGTCTTTAAGGGCTTTAGTTACTGGATCAAACTTCCATTCAAGATAAGTCACTTCAGTGTCTATTGTATCTACATAATCAGTTTTCATATTATATCCAGATGTTATTCCTTGTCCACATACATTATTAACAAACTCTGTAATTATACCTGGATCAGACACTTGATATTGGAAGTTAGTTATTCTACTGTTGTCTGTTGAAGTACCAAAACGATAGTAGAATAGATAGTCATATTCCCCTCCTCCCATATCATAACGAGCTCTCCTTACTCTATAATAGACTGTTACTGTATGTGCTGGTAACTTATTAGCATCAAGAACTTCACTAATGAAAGTAGCTCTCAATGTTGTTGGTGGATTGATAGTAGTATCAGCATAAACCTTAACAACAATAGCATCTGTATCTTCAAGAGAAGTCTCTGGAATGTTAAGAGTGCTATATATTGTTGTAGTATTACCTGTACCAGTTGAATAATTTACTTGTGCTCCCTCACAGATTAGTGTCTCCACTCCAGTCTTGCTTCTCTTATAGATTTTGACTTTATAATAGCAATATCCAGGCTCCTCCAATTCACCAGTATTTACTTCCACTGTACTTGAAGATGCTGAAGTACCCCATTTATATGTAGTCAATCCATTGACAGTATCTTGGTCACTTCTCATCCATCTCTCTTCTGGACCAAATGACTGAGTAGGACCTTTCAATATCTTGGTTATTGTATTACTATATTTATTCTCACTTTGACTTCCATATTCTCCTACAATCCTCATTCGTTGTAAGGCTACTCCAGAACTATAACATTTAGCAGTAACCATCTCTCCCTCATCAGTCAACTCAGCCTTGACCTCAACAACCTTACCATAGAATGTTTGCTTAAGATTACCTTCCTCTCCTTGCTTTATAATTACAATGTCATCCTTCTGTAGTTGATTAAGAAACATCTTTCCTTCTTCATCAAAGGCTACAAGAGTTGCATCATCCAGAGCATTCTCTCTCTTAGTCACAGCAACATTTATACTATCACTTGTAATCTCTAAGTCTGCTACTCCACTTCTCTTCCTTGTAATCTGATGTCCAAATATCTTGTCTGTCATTTCACATCATCTCATGGAAGCTGATTAAGTCTTGCTTCATTGGATCTTACTGATTTACTAACAGCACTAGAACTATAATTATGAACATATATTGCTGGAAAATCATTAGCATCACTAGCTCCACTAGGTAAGTTAGTTGTTATTTGATTATAATATGTCCCATTAATATAGAATCTAACAGAACCACCAGTACCAGCAGTATAAACAACTTTAAGAACAACATAAGTTGCAGGATTAATAGTACCTAGATAAACAGTAGATTCTGTACTACCATTAGCAACTGTTCCATACAAGCTAGCCTCTGACAACTTGAATCCAACATGTCTAGTAGTAGTATTACTAACAGCATAAGTTCCTCTACCTATATAGGCAGTTATACTACTTGTACTATTAACATAGAAACATACACTAAATACAAAGTTCTTATCCCAAGTAGGTGGATTCATAGGATTAGATTGATAAGCTACACCAAAATAATTATCATAAACTGTACCTGTTGTGAGTTCAACCATTCCTCCAACTATGCCAAAAGTAGAAGATCCATTATTAGCATACCATCTCCAGGGAGATGTAGTACTAGTTATAGAACTTATTTGTCCATTTATAGGTATAGGTTGAATGTAGTAGCCTGCATAATCTACAT
>Ga0272448_1005665_pt1 | contig 13720 bp, 12 predicted proteins | sample YNPCB0191_FD_202220 | JGI IMG/M metagenome (GOLD analysis project Ga0272448, IMG submission 202220) | Hot spring sediment microbial communities from Yellowstone National Park, WY, United States - YNP-CB-019-1 | ecosystem: Environmental > Aquatic > Thermal springs > Hot (42-90C) > Sediment...
AACAACTGATAAAAGATTCGCATCAGGTCTACAAGCACTTGCAACAGCAGCATTATATAAAGCAGCCCATCTTAAACCAAAAGCATTTTCAGGAAGATAGAGTTTTCCTACTTCAAAAGTATCATCTGCTGCAGATTGAGGATCTCCTGCATTAATTAAACCAAGAGGATGAGAAGATCTTGCCATTGTAACTACATTTTGAAAAAAAGAAAGCCTTCCAAGTTCAACAGCAGGCATACCGGATTTTAAAAGAAAGTATAAAGATCTATCATAAGGTTCTTGTTTATAAATCATCTTTTCTGGATCAAGATCACGTTTCCATATCTCTGCAAGATCCAGACAGGATATTCTATCTTTTTTTTCAATTATAGCAGTTGCTATAAGTTTTTGTCTTTCTATTCCATCTTCTGTAGTACCTTCAGGTCTTAACCATGAAGTATATTCAATATAATGACTGTAAGGTTGAAATTTATCTAAGATACCATATTTTTCTTTTATTTTTTCTGAAGAAAGACCTTCAACAACAGCACCCATTGCAGATCCAGCCCACGATCCTGCAATACAACCTTTTATTTTATCATAAAGATTAACCATATTTTTTTATGGAATAAAAAGACTTGTCATAAAGACAGCGGCTGCCTGATAATATATTGCACCTTCATTTACAGACCAGTTATATTGAGAATCTCTGTAACATTTTTGTGGATATTTACTCATCCAGCCATTATTATCCCATTGATCAACACCACCTACAACAAACCCTGGGGGTTGATGTTCAGGATTATCCCATATACCATGATACATTATTGCATTTCCCCAACCTGTTATCATTAATTTATCAACTGCATTTAAACCCATTATATAATCAACTGCTCTTTGAACTATTTCCCAATCTTCTTGTTTACCGTCCCATTTCCAGAGGAAAAAGAAATTAGCAGCATTCTTTAAAAGATGCGAATTTGAACCCCAACAAAAATGACCATCTCCACCAAAAGGAACACGGTATGCATTCTTTCTCACATATTCCATTATACGTTCTTTAAAATCTCTGACTTCTTTTTTCATCTTTTCAAGAATATCTTTATCAATCATATTTGAAGGCAAAGTACTATAATTGTAAAAAGCTAAGAACTCATCTGCTCCCCATGTTTTATCTCTATTAAGAAAAATTTTTATATATTCATCTATTCTTGCTTTTATTTCATCGTGATAAATCTTTTCACCTGTAAGTCTGTACAATTCAACAGCAGCAGTAAGAATAAGTTTTTTTTCACTATTAAAATCTGTACCCATTGCAGTACTTCCTCCCCATCCTGGAGGATTTCTGAAACCGCCTTCTGGGTACTGTTTTTTCCCATTTTCTGTAAATTTTTTCCATGCTTTCCATGCTAAAATTGCAGCATCTCTACATTCTTTTGCAATCTTCAAAGATTCAGGATCTTTTTGAGTTTTTTCAAGCATATAAGCAGTCATAGCAACAGTTGCACAAAAAGTTAAAGTATCTGCAGAATTTGGTTGAAAAACAAAACGTGGGGTTTGAAGATAATCTTTATGTTTTGCTCCATCCCATGCTCCAACTTTAGCATAGACAAGTCCTTTTTCAGGACCTTTTTTAACCTGCATTTTAAGATACCATTTTATCTCCCAGAGAATTTCATCAACAAGATCAGACCTACCATTTCCACTTTCAGGAATATTTAATAGATTATCAGGAAATTTTTGAGGATTTAAAAGATAAGCGTTTACAAGATACCACAAAGTATTATAAATAGGTTGAGAATATTTATTATCATCACCAGCATCATGCCAGCCACCTGTAACATCAAGAGTTCCTTTTGGTCTCTTACCATCCAATCTTAAAGCAAACCCTGCTCTTTTATCATTCGTATGACATTTAGGACGGGTATAAACTCCTGCATGTTTTTCATCTAATTCTATACCACAACGCTGAATATAAAAAACTCGCATAAGATCTATCCACAGATTACGATAAACATCATCTGCTATTCTAAATTCAGAAGATGCAGTACCATCAGAAAGACGGATAAAATATATTCCATCTTTTTTTAATTCTGAAAAATCAGCATACCATACAGCATCACCTGAAGAAGGATCAAACTCAGAACCAAGAACAGGAGTTCCAGAAAAGACTACTTTTTTAGAATCTTTTTCTACAATTTCAAACTTTGAACTCTTTTTATTTATAATTGCAAGTTTTTTATCAGAAGGTCTATATCCAAGTTTATTTATTTTTATGGGGCTATAGACGATCTCTTCTCTTGGTTTTTCACCCATTTTAACATTATCAAAATAAACAACAGTACCTGCTGGTGAACCTGAGATCATAAAACCTTCAAATATTGTCATATTTGGTGGTCTTTTACCTGGATGATTTTTTAAAAGTTCTGAAATTTTAAATGAATAACGTGTCCATTTATTAGGAATATTGTCAATCTTTATATCAGGGAAATGTCCATCTTTTTCACCTGGTACTCCTAATTTTTTATCAAAGAATACAAGGTTAACAGACTCTCCACCTTTTGCACCTTTTATCATAAATTCAATATTTGTAACATTTTCAATATTTAATCCGATCCATGAAGGATCAGCCATAAAAGCACCGCCACTCCATGCAACATTACATGTCCATTTCATACATTTTTTTCCTTCATAAGGATCATCTGTAGAATCTGTAAGACTGTTAGCATTCTGTCCGCCCCACCAGATTTCATAATAACCACCCCCATTTGAACGATCTAAATCTGTCTGTGGAGTTTCACCATCATAAAGAATTAAAGCCTTCGCTGTTAAAGTAAATAAATAGATAAATAAAATAGAAGAAAAAAATAACCTTTTCATCACAACCCTCCCAAAAAAAGAATAGTAAATATTAACATTAAATAAATAAAAAAACAAACTTAAATTATTTTATTCCCATGATTTTTTCTGCCTTACAGAAAAAGAATTGTAAAGTTCCTCAGCCTCTTTATTTTTACCAGCATTTTTAAGAGTTCGATAAAAAAGTCTATAAAGAAGAATAGAATCAGGATATTTTTTTTGTAAATCTTTTAAAATTAGAATTGCTTCTTCTGTCTTCTTATCTTTCAAAAGAGATTTTACTTTTTCATATCTTTCATCAAGAACAACAAGATGTAGATTGTCTGAAGAAGAAGAAAGGTTCCATTCACTAATTATTTCATCTATCATTAATTGAAGTCCTTTTAGAAAATCACTTTTTTCTGCTGCTTCTTTTTTAATCTCTTCAAGCTCAAGAGTAATTTTTTCTGACTGTTTTATTTTATCCTGAATTTCTAATTTAAGATTAGAGATATAAGAATTTTGTTTTGCAAGAAATTTTTCTTTTTCTACTAATAAATTTTGTTTTCTTGCAATTTCATTACGAATATTGCTAAGTTGTGTTGATATTTGATTATATTCTTCTGTAAGTTTTAAAATATCTTTTTTAAGTTCTTCTCTTTTTGTTTCAGAAATAATAAGTTCTTGTTTAGTTTTTTTCGCAACTTTATCTGTCTCTATAGCAAATATTGAAACAACAAGCAGAGAAAAACATAAAAAGACTATTCCAAGTCGGGTAAATAAACGTTTAGTTACAAGTTTTAATCCCATCCTTAGAATTTCTATTTTAGAATTGAAATCTAAATTTTTATAGCGGATCCCGACAAAATAAGAAAAAGGAATATTTTTAGGATCCTGTCTTATCCATCTTACTTCTCCTTGAAATTCAAGCCATCTTTTTTCAGGCAATAAAAAAATTTTAAATTTAATCTCAGTATATTTTTCTAAAGGTTTATCTTTTTGCCCGGGTGGAAGATCTGTAATTATAATACCGATTCCCTCTCTTGAAACATCTGTAATAGAACATTCATGGAAAGCATGATGATGAGGTAACTTATAAAGAATAGGAATCTTTACAGGAAGTCTGACAAATCTACGACTGTCATGTGCTTCTGTATATTCACGTAAATAATGAATAATATCAAATTTATTTATAACTTTCATTCAAAAAAACCGTTACTATATTATTTTATAGCATAAAATAAATATAATACATAAAAATCTTTTAAAAGGAGAGATTTTTATAGATATTCTCTTTATTAAAGATAGTCCCTTCAGGTATATCTATTTTTGCTTTTTTACCTATTATATTCTTTAGATATTCTGCTGATAATCCTTTTTGAGGTCTTAAGAGAATAACATTTTCATCTGATATTCTTTCACTTTTATTTATTTTTTTAATAGCTACAGGACTTCTTCTTCCCCACATATGACTTTGAAGTTCTTCATTAAGTACACTTTTTTTTTCTTCTCCAAAAGTTTTAAACATCAGTTCAACAGTTTTGCAAAGAGAAGAAAATCCTTCAGGATCCAAAGAGAGTTTATGATCTGGACCTTTTAAAGAACGATTTAAAGTAAAATGTTTTTCAATCATCGCTGCACCTAAAGATACTGCCCATTCAGAAGCTTTAATACCTACGGTATGATCCGACAAACCTGATGGCATTTTATATCTTTTAAAAAAGAAAGATATTGTTTTAAGATTCATTTTTTCTAACGGTGCAGGATATAAAGATACGCAATGGAGAAGACAAAATTTTGTTTTATATTTTTTTAAAATACTTACAGCTCTATCAACCTCTTTAAGTATTGAAGCACCTGTTGAAAGAACAACAGGCTTTTTTGTCTTTGCTACTTTTTCTATCAAAGAAAGGTTATTAATATCACCTGAAGCAATTTTATATAAAGAGACATTTAATGATTCAAGTATATCTACACCTTTTAAATCAAAGACTGTTGCAAAAAAGAGAATCCCGATCTTATCACAGAACAATTTAATATCTCTTATCATTTTTTCTGTCAAAGCATTTTTTTCTAAAATTTTTATAACAGGGGTAGATTCTTTAAGGTAAGGATTTATAAGAAACCCTTTTCTAAAAAACTGAAACTTAACAGCATCTGCTCCTGATTCTTTTGCTGCTATAATTGTTTTTTTAGCAAGAGATAATGAACCATTATGATTTATTCCTATCTCTGCAACTAAAAATGGTCTGTGCCAGTTAGAAACAATTTTCCCATTAATATTTAAGATCATTCTTTTTCCTTTCTTTTATAAAGTTTTAATGCTTGTTCTATATCTTTTTCTGACATCTTAAATCTTTTTTTAAGATAATCTTTTGATTCATTTACCATTATTCCTATAAGAATTGAACGGAGAAGATATTCTTTTGATTTTTGTGGTTTACCTACTTTATCATACTGAAGTCCAACAAGATAATAATAATCTTTTCCAAATATATCTATGATTCTTTTTTCCTCCGGTGTAATAAAGACTCTTTGTTCTTCAACAGTATTTGTAAAAAGAGTAATCTCTTTTACAATTTCAAAACGATTTGTAAAAAACACCGTGTTAATTTTTTCTTCAGGAAAAAAAAGAAAATTATCAACAGAAGGAGGAAAATTTGTTTTAACTACAATTTTTTCTTCTGATCTTTTATTAACAAGTATTTTCTTTCCGATCAGATATAGAATATGTCCTGCTTCCACACCTGCTATAACACCACCTATAATTTTTAAAATATCAAGAGAAGGATTATCCACTGCCTGTGCATCATTACATATAAAAATAAAAAGAATTATTAAAGTTAAAAATTTTTTCATATATACTGTTTTAAAAAAGAGTGATCTTTTTTATCAAGGTCCAGAAATCTTACTCCATAAAGATAATATGAATCTTCTTTTTTATTCCAAACTATAAGAGACAAAATATTTTTAAAATCTCTATTATTAAAATTAAAAGAACATTTAAGGTGCTGTCCTTTTGATAACTGAAAACCTGATTTGAATTTCATACCACCTGGAGAGAGATTCTCAATTATTCCATTTATTTTAACATCTGTTTCTACAATACTAATATTCACTGGAAGAGAGACTGGTATTCTCTTAAATTCTCTCTCATCAAATATAAATCTTTCATAACGGGGATCAAAAATCTCTATAGACTCAACATCAACAACATCTTTAATTGTCAAATTGGAATTACTTAGATCCACAAAAACAGGAAAAGTAAGTTCCTTAAGATCAGCAGAATATACCACTTTTAAGATTGGTTTGCGTAAATCTTTATTATTAGACTTTATTACAAGTCCTATAGTATCATCAGAAAGAACAACCCATGAACCTATAGGATAAAGAGAAGCAGCCCGACAGAAAGCAAAAAGAACATCATCATCAAAACTTTTGCGTTCATTCTGAATAATACTCATAAGTGCTTTCTGTGGATGAGATTTTTTTTCAAAAGGATTCTTTGTAGTTCTAAGATCAAAATAATTAGCAAAAGATAAAACAAGAGAATACTTTGAAAACAATCTTTTTTCAATACCATCAGGATAACCACTCCCATCTATTCTTTCATGGTGCTGTAAAACAGCTTTTCTTATATTAAAGTCCAGATTACACGAAGTAAGAAAACTGTAAGCACGACTTGGATGAAGATGGAGTTTAGAAAGATCTTTCTTGGATATAACAGAATCTTCTTTGATATCAGGAAAAACATCTACAAGACCTATATCATGTAAAATAGCAGATATACCAAGTTTAATTAATTCATCTCTGTCAAAGATTTTCGAATTACAGATCTTCAATTTTTTTTGATCTCCAATTACTTCTGGTTTTTGAAGTTGTTCATTCATTATCTTTGTCAACTCAATCCCAATTGCAAGGGATAAAAGACATGTATTCACAGCATGTTTTACTATAATATTTGCTCCTTTTCTTATTATACCAAGAAGAAGAAGAGAAGAATCTCTTTTAGGACCTGTCATTATTATAAATTCATTTACAATCTCTTCAAGAACTTTTTCTTCAATATTTTTCTGAATAAGAATAAGATTTAGAACAGATTCAAGTCGCTGGATATTCCTATTCATCATATCATTTATTGTAGATAAAGCAACTTTTTCACCAGATTCAATAACAACAACATCATTTCTGGATTTTTCAATATGAGTTAAAATATCTTTATCTTTATCTTCTTTTTCTTCTGTTATCTCTTCTTCATTCATTTTTACACTGAAACGAGTACGACCTAAAAGTTCATTTATTCTTTCTGAGATCTCTTTACTTATAATACCTGCTCTTAATCTTCTTGCTTCTTCTTCGTTTTCAATTATAAAGACATGAACAGAAGATATTCCTCTTTTTTTAATAATATCTATCTTATTACTATCCAGAATTGTTCCTGCTTTAAAATCAGCAATATCTTCACCTAAGATATCTCCTGCTGTAAGTTGAGATAAATCTTTTATTTCAATTTGATTTTTCATTTTAAACCTCCCCTTATAACATAAAAGGTTTTTGTAATATCATACTCTTTAAATTTAGGCACAGCATCTTTATTCTGTCCAACATAAGATATTATCAAAGCACTTTTTTTGTCAAAATCAATCCATTCAACAAACAATCCCGAATGTTCAATATCAGAAAGAGTCTGATTCTTAAACATTATCCAGTCCCCAGGCATAATTAACAACGGATTAACATAAGGACCTGTTTTTTTACTTGAAAATATAACCTTACGATTTTTATCAGTATAACCTGCTTTATTGTATAAATAATTAACCCACTCCCAGCAACTTCCTTTTATTATTCTTTTATTTTTCATCTCTTCAAGTGCAAGAGAAAGAATAAGATAAGAGGACGAAGGAATGTTTTTACATAATCTTTCAACAAGATCATAAAAAACTTTTTCAGTAAAATGATGTTTTGGGAATTTTGTTTCTGTTTGTTTTTTTTGTTTTATAATTATATTTGAAATAACAACCCTCTCTCTTGGGGCTTTAAAACCTGCATAAACAACCATCTCATCCTTCATTAAACGATCTTTTTCTATATTATTATACTCATAAAAAAAACCAACAAGAGGATTTTTATATGGATCATAAACTATTGAAGCAAAAACTCTGTCATTGCAATCATAAAAAATTTTTTTTCGTGTAATAATATTTGAAGAAGAATCAATCATAATCTGTTCAACTATACGCCCGGTATTATCTGTTTTATTATAAAAGATAAATGCCAATTTACCTGTAGGGTTATAAAGATATTCTATCCAGCCACTCTTTTCTTTTTGAAAAAGTGATTTCAAAACAAGGTTATTAACACTATCATAAATTGTCTTTTCAAGAGGTATATCATTATCATAGATATAAACTTCTGTAGAATATAACATATCGTTATTAAGAAAAGTCTTCTTTTTCAGGAGTCTTTTCTCATCATCGAAAGTATTTACAGTTTTACGTATATTTTTTAAAAGGATATAATCTTTTTTTTCATTAGACCATGTCCAGGCATCTATTCTTTCCACGACTTCTGTAATACTAAAAAGAGAAGTTGAATATATTAAAAGAAAAGATATTAAAATATGTATTTTCATTATACCTTATATCAGGATACAGAATTTAATTCAATATAATAGTAATTCTAAAAATTTTCTTTTTTATAAAAAATTGTTATCTTCTAAGAAGAGGGAAAAATGAGAAGAAACTTTCTTTTTTTACTTTTTGTATTTGTTGGAATTTTTATAATAACATTACTTTTTCGTTTAAATTTTTCTGAAAAGAGATATTCTAATTTAAAAGAGCCTCGTATAATAGAATTTAAAGATCAAAAGATGCTTGTATGTAAAATAAATCCAGATTCAGATATAGGAGAATCTATCAATAATTTATATAGAAATTATGTCTATCTTAAAAAGCAGGGTTATAAAAATCTTAAATTTGTTTTGCCTCGAGCAAGATGGGAAAAATATAAAAATAAAAAGAATCTGAAAGGAGAGATCGGTCTTCCTTTGCCAGACAATATATCTTTTTCTAATAAAATTTCTTCTACAAATATAAAAATAAGTGTATGGAAATATGGTCATACTGTTGAATTTATTCACAGAGGTTTTTATACAAATCAAACACAAACATTAGAAAAAATTAAAAGTTTTATTAAACAGCAAGGATATGAATTTTTAGATAATATTCATGAAGAAGAATATATAAGAGGAAATTTAACTGTGATAAGATACAGAATAAAAAAAATAAGGTAAAAGCCGTGATTATATTAATCGTTTTTATATTTGTTTTAACAGTAACTCTACTTTTTATTTTCAGATCAAAAGATTCTATAATTTATGTTAAGAAGATGATTGAAGAGTCAAAACTTGTTCAGGCAAGAGAAACTATAAAACGAATGTTATTAAAAAATTATAAAAACCCGACACTTCATATCCTTTTAGCTAAAGTGTATGAAAAGGAACTTGATTTTGAACATGCTGTTGTAGAATATAAAATAGTTATTAAAAATGGGATTTTTGGTCCTTCTATAAGCAGGGATAATATTATAGAAGAGATCTGCAAAAATTATATAAGATTGAACATGCTCTCGGAGGCACTAAACTTTATTGAAGAAGAATCGAAAAAAAAACTTTCATCTACTCTCAGATTATGGAAAGCCGAAATTTTATCAAAAATGAATCGTAACAGTGAATCTCTTGAAATAGTGGAAAAACTTATAAAAGAAGTTCCATCTGATATAAGAGTTCTCACAGAACTTGGAAAACTTTATTTTAAAAACAATAGAACAGATATGGCTATTGAAACTCTTGAAACAGTAGTTCGGTCAGATAGAAAAAACTTTAATGCCTGGTTTTATCTTGGAGAGATTTACTATAATAAAAATGAAATAGATCGTGCTATTGAATGTTTTGAAAATTCGAAATATGATAAAGATTTAAGACCTTTATCTTTATTTAATCTTTCCAGATGTTATAAAAGAAAAGATATGAACAAAAATGCTACTGAGATACTTGAACGACTTGCATCAGAATGGGAATCTGATCTTTATTACAGTCGTATCTATCCATTAGAATTTATAGCAGAATGCCGATATGAACTTGCAGAACTTTATCTTTATGATAAAGATTATCAAAATGCACTGGATCAATGGCAGATAATCAAATCTTTGATTCCTGAATATAAAGATGTTAATGCAAAAATTCAGGCAAACGCAAGATACGGTAAAGATCGTATCCAGGATTTTTTAATTATTCCTGTAGGAGAGTTTGAAAAGATCTGCCTTTTTGCTGCAGAACAGATGGGATACTTTGTTGAAAAAAGACATATAGAAAGCGGAGAAAAGATGTTCCTTGAAGTACACGAACAAGGAAAAATTAAAGGAAGAAGATTATTATTAGGATTTTACAGGGTTCACAATCCAGTGGGAGAAACGTTACTTTTAGATTTTGATAAAAGAAGAGAATCTGCAGGATTAAAAGAAGGAGAAGTATATTCAGCAACAGGATTTACTCCCAATGCTGTTAAATTCGTATTAGAACGTCCAATAAAGATTTTTGGAAAAAGTCAGGTTATGAAAATTCTTAAGTCTTTTGAAAATAGATTTCTGTCAAAAAAATAAAGATTTAATCTTATTTAATAAAATTGTAACAGTTTTTTTATCTCTTGCTTCAACTATAATTCTTGTGATAGGTTCTGTATTAGAAGGTCTTATAAGAACCCAGGAATCTTTTAAGATTACTTTTATACCATCAAGAAAACTGAACTTTCCATCAGGAAACAGTTTTTTTAATTTACTCTGTATAACAGAAAGATTTACAGACTCTTTTTCAATTTTTGTTTTAACAATTTGATATTGAGGTAATTCTTTTTTTAACTCTGAAATTTTTTTATTATTTTCAGCCATAGTTTGTAATATCAAAGCCATTGCAACAAAACTATCTCTTCCTGTATTTATCTTTGGATAGATAACACCACCGTTTCCCTCACCACCTATGATACTTTTATGAGATATCATTCCCATTAAGACATTAATCTCTCCTATTTTAGTTCTAAAAACTTTACAGCCAAACTTCTGAGCAATCTTTTCAGTAGCAAGAGAGGTTGCCTGATTTATAACAACATCACTTTTTCTTTTTGACAAGATATGATTAACACATAGAGCAAGTGTATACTCTTCTCCGAGAGGATTTCCATTTTCATCTACAATTGCAAGTCTATCTGCATCAGGATCGAGAGCAAAACCTATATCTGCTTTAACTTTTTTAACAAAATTACCAAGCATTTTAAGATTTTCTTGAACAGGTTCAGGAGATCTTCCAAAGATTCCCGTAGGTTTATCATTTATACTGAAAGTGTTACAACCAAGTCTTTTAAGAAAAAGAGAGGAAAATCTTGACCCTGCTCCATTCACAGGATCAATAGCAACTTTAAACTTTTTTTTACAAATTAAATCAAGATCTATTTCTTTAAAAATTTTATTCATATAACTTTCAAAAAGTTTTTCATTATTTACAGTATTGATCTTTCCTAAACCATTCCATTTTACAGAGGTGTTCTTTTTATTTTCAAAGATATCAAGAACTCTTTTTCCTTCATTTTGTGTTAAGAAACGTCCATCAGAATGAACAAGTTTAAGAGCATTCCATTCAATAGGATTATGGCTTGCAGTGATTATTACTCCTCCAGACATTTTTAAATTCTTCACAAGAAAAATCACCACAGGAGTAGGAAGAACTCCTGCATCTACAACATCACATCCTGCAGATATCAGACCTGAAAAAAGAGCATGTTTTACCATTACACCAGTAGGACGGGTATCCATACCGACAAGAATCTTTCCCTTTTCACAAAAAGAACCAAAAGCAGAACCAAATCTTACTACAAGTTCAGGAGTAAGACCATCTTTTTTTCCTATTATTCCACGAATACCTGATACACTTATCTTTAAATTTTCAGACATAGGTTATTTTTCCCATTTAAGTATAATATCTTCTAATGATAATCGTTTAGTTGATTTTATATTTAGATCTTGTGGATAACCCATACTTATTATAACTGGAATTTTATAAATCTTTGGGATATTTAAAAATTTTCTTACAGCGGATTCATTGAACCAGCCAATCCAGCAGGTTCCAAGACCCTGTTCAGCTGCACGTAACACAAGATGTTCAACAGCAATACCAATGTCTATCTGATAAAAAGAAACATTTCTGATAAACTTTCCAAGTTTATTAGCAAGTATATCAAGTTTAGCAAGTACAATTATTAAAACAGGGGCATTACTTGCAAAAGATGTTGGAGAAAAAATTCCTGAAAAGGCTTTTTTACCAAGTTCTTTTATTTTTTCTTTATTCTGAATAATCACGAAACGCCAGGGCTGAGAATTCTCTGCAGAAGGTGCAAGTCTTGCTGCCTCAATACATGATCTTATAACATCTTCTGGAACTTCAAGGTCTTTATATTTTCTAATACTTTTACGTTTTTTTATCAGATCAATTAATGAAAAATTTTTCAACATAAAACTTGAACCATTATTTTTCTTTTTCTTGCACGAGTATCAAAATCTATAAAGATAATCTGTTGCCATGTTCCAAGGACCAAGGCACCAGCTGATACAGGAACAGTTAAAGAAGGACCAACTAAAGAAGATCTAAGATGTCCTGCTCCATTGTTATCATGCCATGTGTTGTGATGACTGTAATCTTTATCATAAGGAATTATATCTTCAAAAAAATCTTTTAAATCTCTTACAAGTCCAGGTTCATATTCAACTGTAGTAATTCCTCCGGTTGATCCAATACAGAATATATTAACTATTCCATCTTTTATACCTGATTCTTTAACAACATTTTGAACATCTTCAGTAATGTCAATGATATCAGTAAAGCCTTTTGTAGAAATTTCTATAGTTGATGAATAAACACTCATAGATAATTAAGATAATAATTTTAAATACATATTTGCAACTGATACATATAAATCACATTTTGAATATTTATAACATGAAAACTATTTTTATATTTAAGGAGGAATTAGTATGTCATATAAGAAAAAAAAGATTGAAGAGACTATTTCATTTAATCCATTCAAAAAACTTAATTCTGAGTGGGCTGTTGTTACAGCAGGTAAAAAAGATGCTTTTAATGCAATGACAATAAGTTGGGGTGGTTTTGGGGTTCTTTGGGGTAAAAACATCTGTTTTTGTGTTGTAAGGCCTCAACGTTATACAAGAAAATTTATGGATTCTGAAAACTTTTTTACAATATCTTTTTTTCCTAAACGATATAAAAAAGCACTTGAAATCCTCGGAACTTTGTCAGGGAAAGATACAGATAAAATAAAGAAAAGTGCTCTTACTCCTGTATTCTCTGATTCAGAAATACCTTATTTTAAAGAAGCAAATCTTATATTTTTTTGTAGAAAGATATATATACATGATTTAAAAGAGGAAAATTTTATAGATAAAAAAATTTGTTTAGAAAATTATTCAAAAAAAGATTTTCACAGGTTTTATGTTGGAGAAATCATTAACTGTATCAAAAAGCGTTGATTTTAACTTTCTCTTTATTTCAACACTACTCTTTCCGATAATATTATTAAAGAAAGCTAAAGAGAGTATAAATTTACTCTACAAGGAGAGAGTATATGATAGCCAAAGAAAAACAACTTATTGTGGACGAAAATTCTCCTTTCTTCAACACAAAAGGTATGTCTTTCAAAGCTTTTCCAAGCGATCTTTCCAAAGTAAGAAAATATGCCTTATACTGCATAAGGTTTATGCCAGAAAAATACAAAGAAAAGAATCTGTTAGAACAGCAATTAAGCGAGATTATAAAGAATGCAATAAAACATGGGAATCACGA
>Ga0272448_1005666_pt1 | contig 13714 bp, 11 predicted proteins | sample YNPCB0191_FD_202220 | JGI IMG/M metagenome (GOLD analysis project Ga0272448, IMG submission 202220) | Hot spring sediment microbial communities from Yellowstone National Park, WY, United States - YNP-CB-019-1 | ecosystem: Environmental > Aquatic > Thermal springs > Hot (42-90C) > Sediment...
GCGGACGCGGAGATGCGCAAGACGATTGCCGACATCACGGACCATGGCAAGTTCATAGCGCAAGCCCCCGTATGTATTTGCGTCTTCTGCCTTGACAGTAAGTACTATCTGGAGGACGGAAGCGCGGCGACCCAGAACATACTCAATGCCGCCCATGCACACGGACTGGGGGCATGCTGGGTGGCGGGAGACAAGAAAGACTACGCGCCGAAGATCGGGCAACTGCTCGGTGTTCCGCCTGACTACAAGCTGGTATCAATGATTCCGATGGGCTATCCGAACGAGCGCCCGATGCCGGCGAAGAAGGCGCTCTCCGAGGTGATCCACTGGGAGAGATTCGGCGGCTGCCCCAAGTAGCGCCGGGGTCGCGGTAGCTGCGTCCGTGCTTGGAGCTGGATTGCGGAGCCTTGCTCCTTGCAGGTCTGGCTCGATTGCAGGAATCAACGTGGCATAGGCGCGCGAAACGACGGCTGTGCAAGCTGCAAAGAGCCGGTTACTTAGAATTCCGTCTTGGCAGCCGCATAGCGCGCGGCGGACTCGATCCGGCCGGCGCGGCGGGGGTTGGTGGTGTCGGGAACCCAGTCGGTACCGTCGGCGAAGGTGATCTTGACAGTGAGCTGCACGTGGCGGTGGCCTTCGCTACACGTGTAGGGCTTTCGGCCGACTTCGACGCCTGTGACCTCGTTCCAGGGATAGAACCTCGCGCCCAGCCCCCAGAAGCGGTTAAGCACGATGCCTTCATCGGTGACTTTGGTGTAGGTGTCGGCATAGAGTACCAGCGTGAGAATCGCCGCGCAGACCATTGCGCACACGATTGCCTTTCCAATCCTCGCGGCGAGAGGTGAATGCTGCTGCCTGTGGAGGAGTCGGTAGTACTCCAGCCAGGCGTCCCGTTTCGATCCGGCCAGAAACGGCAGTAGCCTCTCGAATGCAAGTCCGCACACTATTATTGACAGCAAGATCAGTGCAAAAGCGACAACTATCGGATCGAGCGTTACGAAGACGCGCGTGCCGTCGCCGGACCGGACGTATAGCGCGCGCAGTAGAACGTCGAACTTGTCGGCAAAGACCGGCCAGAGGGCGAGGGCAAACGCCCCCAGCATAATGAACACTTCGGAGATAGAGAGGATCCTCAGCAATCGCCGGGTTGGTACGTCCTGGCTGTTGAGGAAGGCCGCGGCAGGGTGTTCGGATGCGTGAGTGCGTTCGCTGCGGACGATGTTGAGGTATTGATCGGCTTCGAGGGTATCACCGTAGTTCTTGTGCGCCTTGTTCCGAACCAGCCAACCGAGCGCGTAGCCGAGCAGGAACCCGGTTCCGAGGCCCTCGAAGATGAGCCATTGACGGCCCAGGAACCCGCCCAAAAGCACACAGACCACAGCTCCCACCACGAATGCGCGCGACAGTTTGCCCAATCCGTCCCGGCGCGCGGAGTTGCGGCCGTAAACGAACGCCGCGGGGAGCACCGGCAGGGCCATCAGCGCGATCAGCCAAAACCCACGCTGATGCGCGGGCGCTTGCTTGGCGAAGCGCAGTCCTACCTGCGCGACAACATACACCGCAAGCATTGCGCCGATGAAAAGCCATTTCGTGCGTCTGGAATCCATACCAGTACCAAAATTCGGCGGCAAGGGCGCGAATCCTGCCGGCGGGAATGTATTGGGGCCGCCTTCGGCGAAGGATGATTATCGGGGCGCCGGGGCGCATGCCAAGCCCCGACGGATCAACATGAACGAGCAGCCGAACATACTATTTGTATTCGCAGACCAGCTTCGTGGATCGTCGCTTGGCCACGTTGGCCAGGAGCCGGTGGTTACGCCGAACCTGGACCGATTTGCGGCGCAGGGCGTGCGGTTCTCGCGGGCCGTCGCGAATTTCCCTCTTTGTTCTCCCATGCGGGCATCGCTTATCACGGGTCAGCATCCACTGCAGCACGGGATGCTCGCCAACGACATCATGCTGCGGGAGGACGTGCCGTGCATCGCCAAATCTCTTTCGGCAGCGGGGTATCGGACGGGCTACATCGGCAAGTGGCATCTTGACGGCCCTGACCGCACCGGCTTCACCCCGCCGGGGCCGCGAAGGCAGGGATTCGAATACTGGGCGGCCAACAACTGCAACCACAACTACAAGGTCTTCTATTACTACGAGGATTCGCCGGAGCCGATCTGGGGCGAGGGTTACGAACCCGACGCGCAAACCGACCTGGCGCTGCGGTATCTGGCCGATGCGAAAACGGATCCGCGGCCGTTTTGCCTGTTCGTGTCGTGGGAGCCGCCGCACTGCCCGTATGACCAGGCGCCGGAACGGTTCAAGGCGATTTACGACCCCGACTCGATCCCGCCGCGCCCAAACGCGGTGAAACCGGACATGCGCACCATCGCCGACTACTACGCCCACGTAACCGCGCTGGACTGGAACTTCGGAAGACTGCTGGACGGACTCGATCGACACGGACTGGCCGACAGCACCCTGGTCGTGTTCACCAGTGACCACGGTGACATGCTCTGGTCGCAGGACCGGGGCTGGAAATGCAAGCCGTGGGCGGAGTCGGTGATCGTGCCGTTCATCGCGCGATGGCCGGGACATATACCCGAGGGCGCAGTCGAGGATGCGCCGTTCGGGCTTGTGAACACGATGCCGACGCTGCTGGCGATGTGCGGGGTCGAGATTCCGCCCGAGGTCGAAGGCGATGCGCTGCCTCATCTGCTCACTCAGACCAACGGAGTCAAGCCCGAATCCACGCCGATTTACCTTTATATGAAGGCGACGAACCCCTCGCCGGAGCCGTGGCGGGGGATCGTGACGAAGACGCACACCTACGCGCGGTTCAAAAAGGAGCCGTGGATCCTCTACGACGACGCGGCGGACCCGTACCAGATGAATAATCTCGTGGGCGATGACAAGCTGCGCCAATCTTTGGAGGAGCAATTGGACGCGTGGCTCGCGCGGATGGAAGACGACTTCGCGTCGGATATGGTGCTGGCCGAACGATACGGGATCACGGTTGACGAGCGCGGCATACCGCCATATCGTTACGACCAGAACGTGATGAGGGAGATGTGGCGAAGGGTGCGCGGCGAACGATCGGCCACGCCCTAAGCATCCTGAGCTTGTCGGAGGGTGCTCAGGGCGATACAGAAGAAGCCCGAGTGCGGCAAGCCGAACATGGTCGCAGCCGCCCTTAGATACGGTCGTGAGATGCGCTCGTGGGATTGCTGACCGGGGCCTAAGGCTGGGTGGGCACTTTGAAGTTGTCGGTTCTGAACGGCGATGCGGGCAGCCCGGCCTTGTTGAACAGATTCACTACCGGATGCGAGCACCAACCGTAGCGCACTGCTGTCGGTTTGGCAACATCCGGGCTGCTTACTACGACCTTGTCGCGGACTATCGACGCCCGGGCTGTGTGGAAAACCCCGTCATCGCCGGCGATCGTGAAACCGGTCAGTTCATCGCCCTGGGCGACCAGTCCGCCGCAGGTGTCGGTGAAGCTGAGAACCGCACGATCACCCCTGAACTCGATGCCCGTGCAGGTAGGTCCTTTGTAGACCACGTCCCGCTTGTAGGCCACGGCCAGCGCGGCAAGCGCAAGCCTGTGCCCGACCGGCGCCTTATTGGTCGGGTGGATCGTCGGATGGCCGCAGTCGGTTATGACGGCCATCGCGGTGTTCGGAACTGTCCGGCAGGTGACCAACTGCGACTCGCGGAGCACCGGCATGTTCTCCTCTTCGGGTTGACCCGGCCTGGGACCATAGGGCGCGAGCTGGACGAACAGGAAGGGAAAGTCACCCTGGCCCCAATCGCGCCGCCAGTTATCGATCAGCGCGGGGAAGACCTTGCGGTAGCGGTAGGCGTCGGTGCGGTTGGCTTCGCCCTGGTACCAAATCACGCCTTTGATGGCATAGGGAATGAGCGGATGGATCATCGCGTTGTAGAGTCTGCCTGGGTCGCTGGGGCCGGGCTTTCCGGTAGTGTTGTAGGCGGCGGTAAAGTCGGGATCGGCCTCCACGACTTCCTTGCGCATCCAGCCCTGCGCCCGAGTCCCGCCGTAGCAAGAGCTGATTAGTCCGACCGGCACCCCGAGCGCCTTGCGCAACTCGCGGCCGAAGAAGTATGCGACGGCCGAGAACTCGCCGACCGTGTCCGGCCCGCACACGCTCCAGCACGCATCGACGTCGTCGGCGGGGGCATCGGAGTGTCTGCGAGGCACTGTAAAGAGCCTCAGCATAGAGTCGGCGGAGCCGGCGATCTCGTCTACCGAGTTGTCCACCTTGGACAGCGGCAGCACCATATTCGACTGGCCGGAGCACACCCAGACCTCGCCGACGCAGACATTCTTGATCTCGACGGTGTTGTGCCCCGAGACGATCATGGTCAACGGGCCGCCGGGCTTGAGAGGCGCGAGTTTTACGAACCACTTGCCATTACGGGCAGTGGTCGAAACCTTCTGTCCCTGAAACTCGACCGTCACGCGCTCGCCGTTGGATGCAGTTCCCCAGACCGGCGTCGGCACGCCCTGCTGCAGCACCGCGTTGTCAGAGAAGAGCGCGACGGGCTTCACCGCAGCAAATGACGCGGTCGCAAACAGCACAAGCGCGGCAGTCAGTAATGTTGTTGACATTTCGGCGATTCTCCTTGGCAATGATACGCTTGCTAGACACACTAATACCGGATTTCGTGCCGAGTACGGTGATGAGGTCTTGCATGGCGTCTTCACTCGCACAACGCGCCCGCGAAGAATGCTATGCAGTCGCGGCGTTCAACACCAACTCAGCGACCTACGACACCGCACGCGATCCAGGCGGCGGACGAGCCGGCCGTCCCTCTCATTATACAACCGTACAAGCCCAACCCAGCATTGGCGGCTTTCGAAGTGTCTGTTCGGTCTTGCGGGACAGAACTCCGCTAGCGCTGAGTAGACCTGAGCAGCGAAGGTCGTATCGATCCGCAGTGGAGCCTAGACCGCCTTTCGATACGCTTCGCACTCAGGGCTAGCGGGGTGGACATTCCCAGAAGACTGAACAGGTTTCTGTGGTCGCCGGCGTGAATCGGTTGGAATGCGACTCCCTGCCTTCGCGCATCTGTCCCAGATATTGTCCGTCGCGCTTTATCTGAAATGACAGAAACCAGACAGAAACGCGACCGCAGCGTGATGTTCGGAGGGAACCAGCGTATAATGAGTATCGTCGAGTAAGCAAAGAGGAGGTCGATTGGTATGAAGAACGCTGGAGTAAGGATGGGGATTGTCTGGTTGGCCGTTGCCGTGGCGCTGGTGGCGGTGTGGTTCGGAGGAGCGGTGATGGCGCAGCGCGAAGGTCCGAAGCCGCCTCCAACGCCGCAGATTCAGGGCCCGCCGATTATGATGAAAGCCGGGTCGGCGGGACTGTTCGTACTGACGGGCAACGTGCTCACAAAGTACGATGCGGCTCTTTCAATGAAGGGCAGCATCAAGCTCGATGTCGAGGCGGGCGACACTGCGAACGTTCGGCAGCCCGCGCCGCCTCCTCCGACGCACATGCTGCTCAGCCCGGGCCCGAATCAGAAAGTGCTGGTATTGATCGGTGATCGGTTCTTCAGCGTGAACGCGGAGTCATTTGAGATCGCTGCGAGAACCCAACTGCCCCCGCCGCCCAGGCCCGAGCCTCCGGACGGCGTCAATCCGCCGCCGGAGAACGGCGGCGATAAGCCTGAGATCGGTCCCAAACCGCCTGTTCCGCCGATCGGACCGCCAATGCCGGTCGGGTTGGAACTGCAGGGCAATGTCTTGTATATGCTGCGCGGCCCGGAGATAATCGGTGTCAACATCAACGACGGCTCGATCGTCGGACCCGCGCCGCTGCCCAAACTGCCCACGCCGGAAGAGGACAAGTAACACCGCGGGCCGCAGTGAACTTGGGTGAGATGCGTCGGAGTGCAAGGCGAGCTCCGACGCGTCGCGCGCTTGCGCGTGTATGAGGTTGCGAGATGAGCCACGTGTTGATTGCGGATGACGACAAGGATCTTGTTGAGGGACTGCGCTGGTACCTTGAAGCGGAGGGCTTCGAGGTTAGCTGCGCGAATGACGGCAACTCCGCGCTTGCCGAGTTCCGAAGAAACCGTCCCGACGTGGTGATCCTCGACATAATGATGCCCGGCGTCGACGGCATGGGCGTGTGCGAACATATCCGCCGAGAGTCCGACGCTTACGTGATGATGCTGTCGGCGCGCGACGGCGAGATCGACAAGGTGCGCGCGCTCTCCATCGGCGCGGACGACTACCTCACCAAGCCGTTTCACATCTCCGAGCTTGTGGCGCGGGTCAAAGCGCTGCTTCGTCGCGGTCGAACCTGCGCAGTCGAGGAGCCCAGCAGCTACCAGTGGAAGGACCTCAAGGTGCTGGTTGACGAACGGAGGGTGATGGTGAAGGGAGCAAACGTCGAGCTGACGGGCATGGAGTTCGGCCTGCTGGTCACGCTGATGCGCCGGCCCAGCGTGGTGCTGTCGCGTGAGGAGCTCATCAGGGCGGTTTGGGGCGGCGATTTTTACGGCGAGACGCGGCTGGTGGACAACCACATCTATCATCTGCGCGAGAAGCTTGCCGGAGCCGGGCTTGGCACGGTTCCGATAGTCACGGTGAGGGGCGTCGGCTATGCGTTTCGTCCCGAAACTTAGCGTAGGCGCGCAACTGACGGTTGCAGTTTTTCTCGCGATTGTCCTGGCATGGGTACTGAGCGCTGGAACATCGTCCTACGTGCAATACCAGCGGCTGCGCTCGCTCCGGCGGCAGATGCTTGCGCGGCCCGACCTGTATCCCGTGCCGATTCCGGAGCCGAGATTCAGCTTCTGGGACTTCCTCGTTGGCCCCAGGCCGCAACTTGCGCCGCCTCCCGATCGCTCGCCTGCGCCACAGCCTCAGCATGTCCCCCGACCAGGCGGACCACAACCCTACCGGCCCGCGGTGCCGCCGGCGCAAGTGCGGCCTTATTGGCCCAACCCTGCGCCGCCCCCGGCCGTGGGGCCGGTTCAACCGGATCGGCAGCCTGTCCCGCCCGACATCGCCCCCGCTCCCAATCGACCGCCTCCGCCCGAGCCGCGGCCCGAGGTAGGCGTCATGCTCGCCACTCGCGCTGCCATTGCGCTGCTGCTCGCCTTGGCCGCCGGAAAATGGCTGAGCTGGAGGTTCTCGCGAAGGCTCAACGAACTGGCCAAGGGTGCGGGCGCGTTCAACGCAGGCGACCTGCGGTATCGCGTGCCTGAAGGCGGCGACGACGAGTTCGCACAGGTTGCCTCGACGATGAACAAAATGGCCGAGCGTGTCGCCAGGCAGATACGCGACCTGGAGGATGATGCAGAGAAGCGGCGGCAGTTTCTGGCCGACGTTGCACACGAACTCCGCGGCCCGGTGGCCACGATTCGGACCATGGCAGGAGCGCTGGCCGACGGCGTGGCGGACGAGCCGGATCGAAAGGAGCGCGCGGTCGGCTCTCTGTTGCGAACTTCCGAGCGGCTGCTTCAGTTGGTCAACGATCTGGTTGATCTTGCCAAGCTCGATCTCAAGGAGCTGCCTATCCACCCGCGAAAGGTTGATCTGCGGGAGCTTGCAGCGGCGGTTGTCGAGTCGCATGCGGCGGCGGCATCCCAAGCAGGAATCACCTTGCACGGCGTCCAGGCGGCGGGGGCCGTGACGGCGCTGGTCGATCCCGATCGGTTCTCTCAGGTCCTTGACAACCTCATTGACAACGCCGTCTGCTACGCCGGCAGTGGGGCCGAGGTTCAGGTCACGGTCGAAGCCGGCGAGAAAGCGCGGGTTACCGTTGCGGACACGGGCCGCGGCATCCCGCCGGCGCATCTGCGGCGGGTATTCGAGCCGTTCTACCGCGTCGATGCGGCCAGAACTGGTTCCGATGGTCACAGCGGGCTGGGATTGAGGATCAGTCTGGGACTGGTGCGTGCGATGGGCGGGGAGCTGACCCTCACGAGCACGGAAGGCAGCGGCACGACGGCGGTAGTTACGCTGCCGCGCGCCTGAGTGATAAGCAATCCACGCAGACAAACTTGCATCTTGTCGTTCCGACCGCAGCCGTCCGCCAGTTCAACCGCCGTGTTCAGTAATTCCGAACGCAGTTCGGAATGACGTATAGTCCGCTCGAAATGACGAGTAATTTGCTCGAGGCGACGCATGGTTGGTCGGAACGACGAATGTGCAAGCAGAGTGAATCACTTGTCCCCCATCTGTTCCTCACCTGCCGCTGATGTTGCGAAGCCGAAGACACAGCTCCGGATTAGGTATGACCCCGTAGGCCCTGAGTAGCGCGACAGCGCGTATCGAAGGGCCGGCCTGCTAGCATATTGTGCTGCGGACAACGCCCGGACAGCGACGTGTCTTTGATCAAAACATGATCTTTACACCCAGTCCGCGCGGCCATATAATACCTGCGAACTCATCGGAGGTTGTTTCAATGGCCGCGCTTCGCAACATAAGTTCTCCCGAGCGAGGAGTAGTGCTGCTCGATACCGACTGCCGTGTCAGGTTCGCCAACACTCGCGCGGCGGATATCCTGCGCCGGTCCGTCCGCGAACTTTCGGGTAAGGAGTTGCCGGGTGCGCTCCTGCGGCGTCCGAGCGCGGATGACGAGGTAATCGACGATGTGATCGAGGGCCTATCAGAGGAGGGCCGCGTTTTTCACCGGTATTCGACCCCTGTCTTCGATGCCGACGGCGCCGTGGCCGGGCGGGTGGAAGTCCTCAGCGACATAACCGCCCGCCGCGAACTCGAAAAGGAAATCCTCGACCGAAACGCCCAACTCCTCCAGCTCAACAGGCAGCTTGAGGAGGCGCAGGAGCAGCTTGTCGCCTCGGAACGGCTTCGCGCGCTTGGCGAGATGGCGGCGGGGGTCGCCCACGACATCAATAACGTCATCGGGGTCATTCTTGGAAATGCCCAACTCGCCAAGCGCAAGACCGATCAGGCAAGCCCCGTGCGGCAGAGCATCGAGGCGATAGAGCTTGCAGCGCGAGATGCGGCGGAGACGGTGCGTCGATTGCAGGAGATCGGCAAGCCGATGGATGCGGCCGGCTACACGCCGGTCGATCTCAACGGAGTGGTCGAGGATGTGGTCAAGGCGGCGATACCTGCTTGGAGGGAGCAGGCGCCGGCGCGCGGGCAAGACATATCCGTCGAGACGGAGCTTTGCGCCGGCGCTGTGATAATGGGCAACCCGTCGGAACTGCGTGAGGCGCTGGCAAACGTGCTGTTGAATGCCGTGCAATCGATCGAATCCGGCGGCACGATTCGCATTAGCACGGCGGTCGGCGAGGGACACGTGGATCTCTGCGTGGTCGATACGGGCGTGGGCATGAGCGAGGAGGTCCGCAGCCGCGTGTTCGATCCGTTCTTCACTACGCGCGGCGCGGAGGGCACCGGGTTGGGCATGAGCATGGTTGACGCGATCGCGATAAGGCATCGCGGCAAGGTTATCGTGGAGTCCGAAGAGGGAAAGGGAACGCGCGTCACGATGAGGTTCCCTCTTGTTTGTTGATGAGCTTTGAAATAGAATAGACGGGTACAGATCGGGGGCGGCGGAGATTGGCTGACACCAAGAGCATACTGATAATCGACGACGAGGCCGGCATGCGAGACGTGATCTCGCGCTTGTTCGCGGAGTCGGGCTACGACACCTCAACCGCGCCCGACGGAGCGGCGGGGCTGGCGGCGGCGAGAGACGGAGAGTTCGACCTTGTTGTTCTCGATATGAGTCTGCCGAAAATGAGCGGGTTGGACGTGCTCGCCGGCATCAAGGAGCACAAGCCGGACCTGCCCGTCATCATGATCACCGCCTACGGCAGCACCCACACTGCTGTCGAGGCGATGCGGTTGGGGGCCTACGACTTCGTCACCAAGCCATTCGACCTCGATGAACTGCAGATGCTCGCCGAGCGAGCCCTCGAGCAGCGGCGGATAATCGACGAAAACCGTTACCTGCGCGGCGAGTTGCGCAGAAAATACGGATTCGACAACATTATCGGCTCCAATCCCCAGGTTCAACGAGCCTATGTCACCGCCGCGCGTGCCGCCGCCACCAACGCGACCGTGCTCATCCTCGGCGAGACCGGAACCGGCAAGGAATACCTCGCACGCACAATTCACTATCACAGCCGCCGTGCCGACGCTCCGTTCGTCAAGGTTAACTGCGCCGCGCTGCCCGAGAACCTGCTGGAAAGCGAGCTCTTTGGGCACGAGAAGGGTGCGTTCACCAATGCAATTGCACGCCATATCGGGCGGTTCGAGATGGCGAACAAGGGGACGATCTTCCTTGACGAAATAGGCGAGGTCTCGCCGTCGATACAGACAAAGTTGCTCAGGGTGCTTCAGGAAAAGCAGTTCGAGCGCGTGGGCGGCAGTGAGACGTTGACGGTTGATGTCCGTGTCATCGCCGCCACCAACCGCGATATCGAAGAGGCCATGCGCCGCAAGGAATTCCGCGATGACCTCTACTACAGGCTTGCCGTCATCAGCCTCAGGCTTCCGCCATTGCGAGAGTGCGCCGCGGACATAGAGACGTTTGCTCACCATTTCCTGTCGATTTATGCAAACGAAACGGGCAAGCGGGTCCGTAGGTTCTCCGACGAGGCGATGGCGGAGATGAAGGCCTATCACTGGCCCGGCAATATCCGAGAGCTCGAGAACGCTGTCGAGCGGGCGGTGATACTGTGCAATGGCGAGACGATCCGGCCTGAACACCTGATGCTGCCTGGTCCCGTGTTGCCCTTCGGCATACACGGACACGGCGGGGCAAGCGGGCCGCTGGAGCCGGCTGACAGTCTTCGCCGGGACGCCGGAGTCCTCACGGCGCCCTCGCCCCATGCAGGCGTCTTGACGGCATCGTCATTGTGGACCGACGCCCGCCCGTCGCCGCTGTCGCAAGAGGAAATGCTTTCGGCCGCACCGCGGCAGGAGGATCCCTATCCGGTGGATGCATCGCTGAGGGATGTCGAAAAGATCCACATCGAGCGGGTCCTAGCTTACTGCGGGTGGAACCAGTCTGCGGCCGCCCAAGTACTGGGCATAGATCGCAAGACGCTGCGCAACAAGATACGCGAATTCAAGCTGAAGAGCTAGCCGACAGCATTGAGCTCTCAGCCATCACCTATATCTTCACTCTCCACTCCCCAGTTGCGTCTGCCGATAACTGGTATTGGTACCAGGACATATCCGCCACAAGAGCGGAATCGATTGGAAAGGATGTTGTATGCAGAGCGCACTGGCGCAGAGGCAGCAGTTGCGTGCCATTCCCGTTCAGATTCAGGCCAATGCCATTCTCAGCATGAGCCTGATCGAGCTTTTTGAGTTCATTGAAACCGAGGCAGCCGAGAACCCCGCCCTCTCGGTCAAGGAAGGTTCAAGGTGTCCGGTGTGCGGCTTCGTTACGGACACGAGGACTTGCCCGGTGTGCAGCGCGCTGATAAAGGCCGCCGAGCCCGACTTGGCTGGACTTAGCGAACGGCAGCATCTGGAACGCGCTCGCTCTGTGGCAAGCGGCGAGCCGGCATTCGATCCCTTCCGGACGGTTGCCTCAACCATGAGCCTGCGCGACTACCTCAAGCAGCAGGCGAGGATGAGTCTTTCAGGGCGCAAGCTTCGCATCGCCGAATACCTGATTGACTTGCTTGACGATGACGGCTACTTTCGCGAATCGCTCTTCGAAGTGGCGGAGGAGTTCGCCGCGGCGGTTCCGGAAGTCGAAGATGTGCTGAGGGTTGTTCAGGGCTTCGATCCGGCCGGCATAGCCGCGCGCGACTTGCGCGAGTGTCTGCTGATCCAGCTCCGGACGCTCGCTCATTCGACAAGCTCAGGGTGCTCAGGTTGCGAGACGACGGTCGCCAATGCCGAACGGATTTTGATGGACCATTGGGAGGCGCTTTCCAAGCTGCGATTCAAGGCGATTGCGAGTCGGATGGGGGTGACGGTCGGCGTCGTGCGAGAGGCGGCGGATCTGATTAAGGAGCGACTGACGCCATACCCTGCGTCCATGTATGCCCGACCGTTCGGCGAGCTTGCACCCAACGAGTCCGCGGCGGTCGTGCCGGACGTAATAATGTACCAAAGGGGAGAACACGTGTCGGTCGAGGTGCTGCATTCGCACAGCCGACTGCTCGGAGTCGATGAGACCTACGAGGACCTTTACGCCTCGATTCGCAAGGGCGATTCTTATCTGAGCGCCGAAGACTGCCGCCACATTCGGGAACACGTGGAAAGGGTAAAGTGCATCCTCGAAGCAATCGAACTGCGCAAGAAGACACTAACGCGCGTGGCCGCCTATATCGCAGACTATCAAAAGGAGTTTCTCCTGCACGGCCCCTCCTATCTGCGGCCCCTGCGGCAGAAGGACGTCGCCAGGGCGCTTGAGGTGCACGAATCCACGGTCTGCCGGGCGATTGCCGGCAAATACTGCAAGCTGCCGTCTGGGGAGACGGTTTCGTTTGAGGTGTTTTTCGATTCAGCGATGCCGATTCGCAACATGATCCGCGAGATCATCGCGCGCTCAGCGGAGCCGCTTTCCGACGGCGAGATAGCCCGAAAACTCGCGGAGCAAGGAGTGGAGATCGCGCGAAGGACGGTCGCCAAATACAGGGAACAGCTCAGGGTGCTGCCGTATCAGCTCAGAGCGGCGTAGCCAACAGTCAATCCTACATGTCCCTGAGCTTATATCCTATCCCGGCGACGGTGACGATGTAGGTTGGGTTCGATGCGTCGTGCTCGATCTTGCGACGCAGTCTGCCGATGTGGACGTCCACCGTCCTCGAGTAGACATCCTCCGCCCGCGTCTGCCAGACACTGTCGAGCAGTTGGTCGCGCGAGAGTACGCGCCCGGCATTCTCGGCAAGTGCTTTGATCAGCCGAAACTCCGTCGGCGACAGCGGGATTACCGCCCCGTTTCTTCTCAGCTCGCAGCCCGCAAGATCGACGACCAGGTCGCGGATATGGAGCGATTTCGACTTCGATTGCCGTTTGCGATAGACGGTTTCGCGCCGGAGCGCGGCTTCGACGTGTGCGATCAATACGGGCATCGAGACGGGCTTGATCAGATAAGCATCCGCGCCGACGCCAAGGCCGAGGGCGATGTCGGTGTCATCCTTGTCCGAGCTGATTATGATGATCGGCGACGCAGACACCGCACGCAGGTCGGTGCAGGTCTGTATGGCGGTTGTATCGGGCAGCGCAGAATCGATGATGACGAGGTCGGGGTGTGCATGGCGAACGGCAGCGGTTCCGTCTTCTGCGCACGCGGAGACCGACACGGCGAAATCCCTCGCGCTCAGCGCTTGAGCAATCGATTGCCGAGATCCTTCATCGCCGCTAATAAGAAGAATGCTTCCCTTCGGCACCCCAGCAAACCTCCAGGATTAGTATATACGACACACACGGAAAATCAAGCGGGTGTAGTGTGACTACTCAGTCTTGTTCGGCATAACCTATCGTGGGGCGTCGTCGCGAGGTCGGATGCCGAAGCATCTGCGTTGAGCTGTCGCCAAGAGCGGGTTCCTCACATCGGTTCGGAATGACGTGCGCGCGCTGCAGTCGTCATTTCTGAGCTTGTTCGGTGTACGCGGACGATCGTCTGAACGCGTCGGCTTGCACAATAGCTTGTTCCGTGAGAGAATGACACGTCAACGCGCGAACAGGAGGAAGTTGTGAGAAGAGCAAAAGTCATACTTGGATGGACGATCTGCGGGG
>Ga0272448_1005668_pt1 | contig 13713 bp, 12 predicted proteins | sample YNPCB0191_FD_202220 | JGI IMG/M metagenome (GOLD analysis project Ga0272448, IMG submission 202220) | Hot spring sediment microbial communities from Yellowstone National Park, WY, United States - YNP-CB-019-1 | ecosystem: Environmental > Aquatic > Thermal springs > Hot (42-90C) > Sediment...
TGAAGAAAAAGTTAGCTGTTATAGGAGGCGGCTATGGAGGGATTGAAGTCTTAAGACAACTACTATTAAGAGGTGTAAAAAATGTAGACGCCTCTCTATTCACGAATAAGCGTTGGTTTGAAAACACGATTGGAGGCCCTGAATTGATAAGTGGTAAGGTTAAGATAGACGAGTTAAAATATGACCTAAAAATACTTTCAAGTTTCTGGAACTTTGAAATACATGTAGGAAATGTTGAAATGGTTGATTTAATTAACAAGTTTATCAGGTTTGATGGGAAAACATTTGATTACGATATAATAGTTTTAGCTTCTGGCTCCCAACCAAACTTCTATAATGTTATTGGGCACGAAAATGCTTTTACAGCATATTCTCTAGAAGATTTTACGAAAATTGGTGAAAGTGTTTCAGATTTAGCTAATGGTTCAAGAATTGTCGTTGTTGGTGCAGGATTTGTTGGTTTAGAAGTTGTAGGAGAACTTTTAGATGCGCTAAAATTTTATGGAAAAAATGCTAGTGTTTCAGTTGTCGAATTAGAGAACTCTATACTTCCATCCTATCCCAATAAAATGGCGAGAAGCATTGCATTCGACTACTTTTCTAAGAAAAATGTAAAGTTTGTTCTTGGGCAGAGTGTAAAACTTTTGCAGCATGATAAAGTTGTTTTTGTAAATAATAATAGTCTTGAATCAGATTTGACTATATGGGCTGCTGGCATAAAGTGTTCTAATCTATCATCGTATGTTAAGGGAGCAAAACTTTTTGGAGGCTTCATCAAAGTTGATGAGAAGCTTATGGTCGAAGGTTCAGAAAACGCTTTCTCCATAGGTGACATGGCTTTTGTGGAAATCGGTGGTAGAAGGGCTCAGAAGATGGCTGGTGAAGCTTTAGAGCAGGCCAAGACTGTAGCCAAAAATATATCTTCCATTTCTACAGGCGAAACTGCTACCTTTAGTCATGAAATAAAATTTCCCGTAGACTTTCCTCAAGTCCTCCTCTCTGTAGGTGATGAAAAGGCTATGCTAATATTTGGCCAAGATTATGCAAGCCTAGGTAATGTAGAATATTTTCTCAAAAAAAGGATAGACTTTGATGAGATAATGGAACGTTTTCCAAAACCATAAAATTATTACTTTAGCTCACATACATTGATCGCTTTTTATTAAACTAAAGGTTTTCAAAAATTTATGAAACTTAATTTTTATTACAATTAGGTTAGGCAGAGGAAAGTGTATAATAGGAATGTTTTTAGAAAGGAATGATTTTAGAATTTATTGACAAAAATATGGTCAAATTGTCCTATTTTCTGGAAATTCATGCAATTTGTTAGATCATAGAGTGATAGACAAGATGTCATGCGAAAATTTAGTGAGGTAATTAACTTAAGGGATGTTCTAGTTTACACTGCATTTATTCAGATTCAAGAGAATTTTACAATATATTAAATTGTTTTGTCAACCCACTAAGTGAAATGGTGTGCAATATCATGAGCTACATACAAGAAAGGGTTTAGAGTGTCCTCCGAAAATTTTATCTAACGACTATGATGTCAAGATTCGCTTTCTCCTAAATCTTAAAAAATTGTCATTCATCTACTTTGACCTTTGCAAGATTTTATATTTGAGCTGGCTTGTAGACTGTAGCGTTTTCCAGTGAAAGTCCTCTCCATCTTACCTTGTAGCCTAGGCTGGTTATTACTGTCACTGGATCTGGTAGGTTGTAGGCTTCAATTGTCTTCAGAACCTCCAAAAGAGGTTTTTCCTTGTCCAAAGCCTTTTCAAGCGTAAGCTTCACCCTTTCAAGCAATTCCTTTTCGATCAAAGTTTCACCTACAAGCATGTGTGTTCCAATTCTTTCTGCAGCCTGACGTACAGCCTCCTCAATTAAGCCGTACTCTTCAGCAAGCTCCTTCAATGTCATCACCGGCTTCTTGGGTACTATGACGGCCTTTGAAGCCTGGCTCCTTAATTCAGCCTCAGCCAGCGGCCTAAGTATCCTAAGCACTTCCCCTACTGGGACCCTACCCCTATAGTATATCACGTGCACGTTAGGATTAGATGCTTCTAAATGTGCCAGCTTATCACATGCCAGCTCCTCGTCGACGGCCACTATAAATGGGGTGTTGACTTCAGCCAGCTTAGCCAGCTTACGTTTCATATACTCCTGCGTCCAGAAGCCCACTATCTCCATGTAAACTTTAACCTCTCCAAGTTTGAATGTGAAGTCTGGAATCATTATTGACGCTCCAGCTTCAACAGGCTCAGATTCCCTCTGAAGCCTCCAAGGTGACCTGAGGTTTCTGAACTCTTCAGCGAACTCCTCTTCCACTATACTATCGTATCCTTCAACCTGTACTGTTTGTGGGAATAGCCAACCGTGCCTTGAGCTTTCGAGGACAAAGTTCAGCAGCCTGTTGGCTCTCAAAATTTTCGCTTCAACCCTCCATGGTCCACCCTTCATTATTTCTGGAACAACCTTCGCTAGGGCTGTACCGTATCGTCTTGTAAGTTTAAAAAGTGATGTCGGCCCGTCAACCTTCACTACAACTGTCCCGCTCCGTTTTGCGGCCGTATACATTAGCCCATGATACTTTATTGCCCTGAAGATCCTCTGCCAGTTCCCTGAAGCAGTGAACTCCATTTCAGTTGAATAGAACAGGAGTGTCTGTGTGAGGCTCAGGTTATACTGTTTGAGCAACTGCACTGCATCAAACTTTGGACAGGACTCCAGCACCTCCTCGGAGTCAAGGTCAGCGTAAATGGATGATTCAACCTGTTCTACTGAAACGTTTAGGTTTGACGCTACAGCCTCCAGAATACTACGCCTTTCCTCGGCTGACGTTGGAAAACCCCTTTTCGAGGCCTCAGAGAAAAGCATGTGCCTTATCTTAAGGGGGTTAACGGAAAGCCTTGGAGTGAATGTGCACTCGCGTTCCACGAGAGCGGCCAAGCCTCTCACGAACCTGTAGTCCCTGAACGCGTCCTCCAGCTCTAAAATCTTCTCCCTTATCATCTCACGTTTAAGACCCACTCCACTCTCGTACACTTGGATCACGGCTTCAGCAACTGAAACGTCAACCTCATCAAGTCTCGAATACTTTGGCCTAATATTGTCTCTCCAACGTTGGACCGCCAGAAGCTCGGCTGGAAGCATCACGTCTCCCACTCTTGAGCCTCATCTACCACGCTAGGCTTTCTCCTCCTTCTCCTACTCATTTCAGCCTCCTTAGTCTCTTTGGTGACAACCTCTATAAGTAGCGCGACCTTACCCTCCCTCTTCCTCAAAAGCCTTCCAAGCCTCTGGACCAGCTGGCGCGGGCTTCCTGTACCACTCAATATTATCCCCCTTTCAGCGTCAGGAACGTCGACACCCTCGTCAAGAACCTGGCTTGTCACTATAGCACGATACTCCCCTGACCTAAACCTTGAAAGTATAAGCTTCCTTTCATCCTCTGAAGTCTTATACGTTATCGCGGGTATAAGGAAGCGTCTGCTGACAGCGTAAACGAGGCTGTTATGGAGAGTAAATATTATTGTCTTCTCGTTTGAAGACTTCAACTGTTCTGCTAAAAAGTTCATCTTCGCCTCAGAATTTAACGCTATCTTAAGCGCCCTGTTTCTCGCGAGCACAGCCTCCCTAGCCTCTCTGTCGAACGTTGAAAGCATTATCAGCCTCCTAAAATCCTCTTCACCCCTCATCGGCAGCCCTCTTTTCTCAAGGTAGCCCTTATATAGGCTCCAGAGCCTTTCATATTCAGTCTTCTCTTCAGGTGTGAGATCAACGAACACCCTCCTATGCTCATAGGGTGCCACATAGGATCCAGCAAGCTTTTCGTGAGAAGCTTCGTACACGACTCCACCTATAAGCCTTGGAGCATCCATGTGACGCATGTCAGCCCTATGCAGTGTGCTCGTCAAACCCATCCTATATGGTGAAACGAACATTTCAGCAGCCTGACTGTATCCTGGAGCGAAAATGTGGTGAACCTCGTCAGCTATGAGAAGGGTAAACCTGTTCCCAAGCTCTTCAGCGTGAATGTAGGCTGAATCGTAGGTTGAAACCGTAACCCACTTAACCTCACTCCTTCCACCTCCCACAACTCCAGCCTCCAAGCCAAGCTTCTCTCTCAAACGTTCAACCCACTGGTCCACTAAAGCCAGAGTCGGCACAAGAATAATCGTAGAACTCTTCAGAACCTCTATCGCCTTAAGGCCGATGAAGGTTTTACCTCCGGCCGTAGCAATACAAATTACGCCACGTCCACCATTCTCCATCCAGCGTTCGAAGGCTTCAGCCTGATAGGGGTAAAGTTTTACACTCCCACTTATAGGAAGTGCAGGAGGAGGACTTAAAACGTTGTCCTCAAACCCTATTCCACTACGTTCAAGGTAACTTACTATATCACGGTAGCAGTAGCCGGGAGCCCTATAAGCCCTTATCCTCGAATCCCATTGGCCATAAGGTGTTGGCACATCCCCCTCCAAGACCACAGTTCCACGCTGGTAGCTTAGCCTTACGAACAACCGGAAGCCCCTTGCAAACTCAAAACGTGCTGGCTTTTAAGCTTAAAGACTTAACAATCACTTGTAAGATAAGACAAGTGTATGTGTGCTGAAATTAAATGTTGAAAACAAGGTACGATAAGCTAAAAATAAAGTTAAAAAAATTTTTAGGCCATGAAGGCTACACTTTCCTCCTACCACGTCTCATCACTAGCACTGCTAAGACTACAGCCACCAAAACCAGAATAGGGACAAGAAACAATGTGATGTCAAAGGATGCTGGTGGAGACGTTGATGTTGTAGTTGAAGATGTTGAGGTTGTAGTATATGATGGAGAAGTGTATGGTGTTGTAGTGGTCGTTGATGTTTTTGATGGCGATGTTGTTGGAGTGGTTGAAGGTGGAGAAGTTGTCGTAGATGTTGTTGAAGATGGGATTATCTGGTAGGCGCGGATAAGCTCCATAAGGGGGTACTTGTCAACCTGTCCTTCAGAAATAGTGTAAGGTGTATCTCCTACGCCATCACGGTTACTGTCTACACCTTTGTAGTTGTCCCAAAAGTTTCCAAGACAGCCACGATATCTTCTACCATCGTAAATGTAGTCTAGTGGCTGAGAATTCCATGTCGTGTTAGCCATCTGGATCGCAACATGTTGGCCGTTGTCCACAAAATTGTTCAAGTATATCGAGTTGCCTGGAGACAAGATTCTAATACCTGACTCTTGGCATCCAGTTATACTATTCAAGTAAATTGTAATATTGTGCGCATCTTCTATAAAAATTCCATCTTTAAGGCATGATGATATAATGTTACCACATATCGTCATATCGTAGTTGTTGTGCCTAAGACGTATTCCGTAGCCTTCCATTCCAATAATAAGGTTATCTTTCAAAAGTGCATCAGAAGCACGGTCCATCTGTATGCCATGAACCACATTTTTTAAAGTGCTGTTTTCTATCGTTACTACCCTACAGCTTTCTAAAATGATCGCAGTATTAATGTTAGGCCCATTTATCACATTAGATTTAACAGTAACAATGTCCGAAGTGATCTTTATCCCGTAGGCTATACAATTTTTGTCGTTAGCTATCGTGAAACCTTGAAACACAATGTTTTTACAGACTGATAATTCTACAACATTAACCTCGTTTTCCTCTCTAGAATTGTATATTATAGTTTTCTTAGGACCGTGTTCAGACATTATAACCAGATCCCTCTTCTCTTCAACGACGATGTTTTCCCTATACACTCCATCTCTTACAATTATTGTCGTTCCAGGCACTGCATTGTTCACTGCATCCTGTATGGTTGGAAAGCTGTCGGGAACATAAACAGTCTTACCAGTTTGAGAGTGGACAGGGGCAAGTGAAACCATCATGGCTAAACAAAGAAGCAATAGCACCAAACGCTTTAACATAGTCTTGTCTCCTAAAAATTCATTTTTCGCACCTATAAATTTTTTCTAAAGCAAAGATGGACAAACTTTTTGTTTAATGAATATCTTTGCTCCTCAAGGATTTCTTGAATTTTTACCTGCAAGTTTTCAAGAAAAATTAGTTTTTTGGGTGGTGCTAACTGCCATACGGTTTATCTAGGCTAATTGCAGGCTATGCAATATGGTCAATGAGAAAATGGGGTGCCATGTTCGGCATAATATTAAGCGTAACCACAATGATTGTAGCGCCCTCAATTTACCCTTTTGGCATCATGGATTCATCCTTAGCAGTTATAGTTTTAGGACTTCTATTGTATATATGGTATGGTGGTGAAAGGTTATGAAAGAATTGAATTAATTTAAGTATATATTTCGAACTCAAAAAATTTCTATAATAAACTTATAAAGTCGTAAAACACTTATTATTTAATGAAAGCAAAATACATTAGTATAATGGTTTTAGCAGTCCTTCTAATCCTAATTTTTGCGAACATGTATTCAAAGAAAATGATTAATCAAGGAGAAACTTTAACAAGTACGGAAACCAGCAAATACACTTTACCTATTTCACAGAGAAGCTTCTATTTAGGCCTTACACCTACACCTAAAAACTGGCCTAACAGTTCCTTTAACGACATAGTTGCTGCATACGAGGAGACTGGAAAAATTGCTGAAGTTGCAATGGTCTGGGTTGAAAAACAGGGGATTGGAGAGTTTGAGCTTTTAAAGAAAAATAGAGTTGTTGAAGGAATTAGAGTTTACGGACTAAAACCTGTTATCACATTAAATTTTGCGAAAATAGAAATTGGCGCTTCAAGCATATCGTATGTTATTGATGCGCCCGAAGGGATTGTTGCAAATTTGTCCGATCAAGAGTTTAGAAATAGGTGGATAGAGGAGGCTAAGGATATCGCTCAAGAGTTTAAGCCAGAATATTTTTCTTTAGGAAACGAAATAAACGACTACTTCTATATCCATCCCGAAGACTTGAACCCCTACCTAAGCCTATTTGATGAGGCAAAAAAGGAGATAAAGACTGTTTCCCCTAACACTAAAGTCTTTGTCGTATTCTCATACAATCATTTGATCGAAAATGGGCAATGGAACCTCATACAAGAGTTTGACGCTCGTGTGGACGTGATAGGACTAACATCATATCCATGGAAACAGTATAGGGTTCCAGAAGATATGCCAGCAGACTACTATGCGAAGATAAAACAGTATGCTACAAAGCCCATTGTTTTCACTGAAATAGGATGGATTTCTTCTCCGCCGGCAACAGAAAAACAGCAATCGGAATTCTTGATAAAATTCCTTGAGCACACAAGAGGCCTTAAAGTTGAGATGGTTAACTGGCTCTTTCTACATGAGATAGAGGTCACGGGCTTTATTGGAAAGATTACAAGCGTAGAAGTGGGGACAATTGCCTTGAAGAAAAGCGATGGAACAGAAAAGGAAATTTATAGCCTTTGGCTGGACTTAAAGAAATTGTCGAAGACAAGCTAATAATGTTTCTTCACACTCTTTTAATGACACCTTGCAGGCAACAACTATAAGGATTGTCTCTATAATTTCACTACTATTATTAATGTTTTTTACACTTAATTTATGCCATCTAAAAGATACATTTTAATATGTAAAAGACACAGATTTGATGCCATGCCCACAGTTAAAAATATGGTAGTAGATTGGCTGGGTGATGTAAAATTTGTTGGTAGAAATGAGAAGGGTCTTAAAGTAAATTTCGAAATAGCGCTTGAGGGTGTAGAATCTACTGAGCTTTCGCCCATGGAAACTTTACTAGCCAGCTTAGGTGCTTGCAGCAGCTACTATATTATTACAATTCTAAAAAAGCAAAGACAGGATATTAAAGGGCTTTCTGTCGAATTAACCGGGTTAAGGAGAGATGAACCGCCAAGAATATATACAGAAATTCACATGAAATATATAGTTAGAGGTTCTGGATTAAACAAGAATTTTGTTGAAAATGCAGTAAAAATTTCTAATGAAAAATATTGTTCTGTAGGTGGAATGCTAAGTAAAGCTGCAAAAATAGTATACTCCTATGAAATTGTGGAAGCATGATAAAACATGGTTTAGAGCCTCAATCGAATGCTCAACATAATACGCTCTAACATTACATCAACAAAATATGAAGAATAAAAAAGGGGAATCAATAGTGTTTATACATTAGAATATTCTCTTTATTTGCGGAATTCTATCGAAATCCTTATCGTTCGAGTATATTTCATTTATACCAATTCTTTTCATCTGCGCAACTATCAATATATCATCCCACATAGTCCACGACAGATTGTATCGTCGCTGTATGTTTCTCGCTTCTTCAAAGTCCAGTATGCTAGTTTCAACCTTCTGTAGGGACACTAGTCCTTTCAAAAAGGATAAGAATAATGGTATCACGTTTTCCTGCTTCTTCCATTTAAGATAACTGCATACCTGTGCTATAACAAGCGTAGACGTAAACGATTCCTCACCACCCTCTATCCTCTCAATAATCTTCTTAGCCCTTTCACCATAAACTTGATCTGCAGCCAAATGGTATACAAAAATGTTCGAATCCACAAAAGGCACCTACTTTTCCCTCCCCAAAGACTCCTCTATCTCCTCTATCTCAACCCTCTCTATCCTTGCAACTCCCCACAACTCCCTCGACGAAGGCCCCTTTGGTTTTAAGAGTATACCTTTACCTATAACCTCAACTACTAAAGTGTCCCCCTCTCTAAGACCAAGTAACTCTCTCAACTTAAGAGGAAGCGTTATCCTCCCCTTATCGCCAATTTTTACTTCCATTTTTTATTCCCATAAAATAGAGGGAAAAATATTCCTTATAAGTTTTTACGTTAAAAGGTGGGCCATAAAAATCGTTAACCAACAAGTTCACTTAGCTGGCTCCAACAGTTTTTTACTGCCCTAAATAGTATAGGATCAGAAATGGTGTAATTGTTGTTTATTTTTGCTATAATGCTCATATCTACTAGATTTCTTAGTATGTTTGCTAATGCAGTATCCAGCACCCGACCAAGCCTCGCCTCCAAAGCTCTCCTAATTTCGCTCCAAGAACATTCCTCTGTTATAACGATCGTTTTAAGTACTTCAATGTACCTATCCTTAGCTACACCTCAAGTTTCGAGAAAATGTTGTATTTCTATGAACGCTAAATTTACAGCCTTATCAAGTACCAAATCTAATGACTTCATTCCCCTTACATAATTGTATCCAAAGTGTGTAAGCCATCCTATTATCCCATCAAAGGCTTCAACAGCCTTATGAATTAGCTCTTCACTCACGATCACACCTTCTTGCTTGAAACCTATCTTTAGGAATTCTACAGACTTATCTTTGGTTAAAGGCTAAACTTATCCAGCGAATTGACGAAGGTATATAATTCTTCCTCCATGTTGAAAAAGTCTTCCTTCTTCTTTTTAGGTTCCAGAGTAAAGTAAACCAACTAACCCCCCTTAGTAACTAACCCCCATTAGTAATAAGCTTTTGATTCCGTTAACATAGAACGGTGGCTAAAGTTTTTCCAGAATAAATAAGACTCCCTGCCTGCAATTTTAAACTTTGACTGTTCATTTCGTCACTATTTTTTCCCAGTATTTTTGGTTGATGCTACAGCCTGGGTCTGGACCTTGTAAGTCGTTGAAGTAGGCGTACGCTCTTGCCCTGCACCCTCCACATATGTACTTGTATTCGCATTCTCCGCAGCCCTTGAAAACATCTCTGTTCCTTATCTGTTTAAGGACTGTTGATTCTCTCCAGATTTCGACTAAGCTTTGTTCTCGAATGTTTCCTACTTTTATAGGTATGAAGACACATGGTTCAATGTCTCCGTTTGGTTCCATGCCACAGTAGAGGCGTCCAGCTCCACATCCGCCAATGAATTCTGTTAAGGACTTTGTTCTTCCCTTAAGCATTTCTAAGGCAGCCCTATTTGTAAAATGTGTTGCGACTACTGGGCCGAAGGCAAACTTGTATGAGGTAACAGCATATTGTGGGGCTGTTGAAAACGTATCCAATTTTCTGTTGTTGTCGATGAGTTTTGAATAAAGGAAATCCAAGAGTTCTTCTCTTTCTTTTGGAGTTAGATCCTGATCCATTATTTCTTTTCCTCTATTTACGGGTATGAAGTTAAATACTATGAACCTTTTTGCGTGAAGATCGTTTTCGATGAATTCTACTAGTTTCGGTATTTCTTTCAAATTATAGTGGGTTGCTGTTGTTGCAACACCAGTGTCTAAGCCGACTTCCACACAGTTTTTTATACCCTCTACAGCCCTTTTCCAAGCTCCAGGCACCCCCCTAAATTTGTCGTGGGTTTCCTCGAATCCGTCTAAAGAAATTTCAACATATTGGACCCCAGCCTCCTTCATTTTCTGTGCAGTGGTTTTAGTGATTAGTGTTCCGTTGGATGCGACGGAAACATAGAACTCCTTATCGGCAGCGTACTTGGCGACTTCAAAGAAATCTTTTCTTGCTAGTGGTTCCCCACCCGAGAATGAGAGGGCTACTACTCCAGCGTTTTCAAAATCGTCTACTGCTTTCTTGGCTTCCTCTGTTGTTAATTCGTCAGGCGCTGGTGCTGGTCCAGCGTTTTCGTAGCAGTGTTTACATTTCAAGTTGCATTGTTTTGTGAAGTTCCAGACTATGAGAAAAGGAGCGGCTGTCGTTTGCGGCCTTTGCACGCCATAGTAGCCTATACCCTCAAGAATGTTTGCGATCCCCCTCCTCACTATAGGGTTTCTTAGAGACACAATCAGCTGCTCCCTTGGAACGCCGAAAGCCTCTGAACCTTTATTGAGGGCTAACTTAACTATATGGTAAGCTAGTTTTTCTTGAAAGCTTAACCTTTCCTGCTCACCTACATATTTCTTTAGAGCCGACTCCAATTTGCTGCCCTTTTCCGTTCTTTTCGAAACCCACTTTAACAAGGTTCTTGATATGGGGTTGCCTAGCCACATTTTAACAGTGTCTGCAACCACATCTGCCTCGTGCATTCTATCTTCCCCTCAGGTAGTTTATTGCGGCTTTAATTCCCGTTTTTATGAAGCTGAACTGTTTGTTTTTCAGCCATTTCATAACAATTTTAGGTCTAAGATAGAATGTGATGTACGCTTTTTGGAATAGGGCTTTAACCTCTTTTTCAGATATCCCTTCAATTTTGACGATTGGTTCAGTAGCCGTGTATTTGGACCAGTCTTCTGTTAGAAGCGTGTTGTTCTTTTTGGCGTAGTCAAATATTGGGGTTCCAGGATATGGTGTAAGTATGGAAAATTCTGCGTAATCCAAGTTTAGGCTTTTAGCGAATTTTATTGTCTCCTTGATCGTTTCTTTTGTGTCCTGAATGAAACCTATTATGAAAGAGCCTAAAACCTGGATCCCGGCATCCTTTAAGATTTCCACTGCTTTCTTTGCCTGTTCGAGTGTGATCCTTTTCCCTATAGTGTCCAGTATTTTCTGGGAGCCTGACTCTATACCGAGGAATATTATCCAGCAGCCTGCTTTCTTCATTTTTTCAGCAAGCTCCTTCGACAGCGTGTCCACTCTTGATGATGCTCCCCAGCTTATGTCCCAGCCCTGCTCAATTATCCCGTCACATATTTTTTCAGCTCTTTTTTGGTCGAGCGTAAAAGTGTCATCCATAAACTCAATGTTTCTGATGCCATATTCCCCATATACTGTTTTAATTTCTTCAAGCACGTTTTCTGGGCTTCTTCCCCTCCAGTATCCGCCGAAAAGCCTTGAGGATGAGCAGAATGAGCATCCGAAGGGGCATCCTCTGCTTGTAAGCATCGTAGTGTATTTTACTCCATTAAATTTGTAGAGGTGCATGGGCAGCAGGTCTCTGCTTGGAAACGGTATATCATCTATATTCTTTATGAAGGGTCTAGGTTCAGTATCAATTATTCCATTTTCCTTTCTGAAAGTTATCCCCTTCACTTTGTTCAGCGGGACTCCTTTTTCGATGTTCTCGATCAGTTCTCTTGTTGTCTCTTCGCCTTCGCCTCTGACGATTATGTCAATGTATTCGCATTCTTCCATGGTTTGCCTAGGCATGAAAGTTGCATGAGGCCCGCCTAGAATTACTGTGCAATCTTCTCTAACCTTTTTGGCGGTTTCCGCAACCTTATATGCCTCGTAAATGGAAGGCGTCACCGAAGTGATTCCAACAACATCCGGGTTGAAGCTTCGCAGTTCCCTTTCAACATCTCCTATTGTATAGTTTAGAATGCTTGAATCTATAATTTTCACTTCATGATTTTGCCTGAGCATCGAAGCAATATACGCTAAACCTAATGGAGGTGATGTGATGCCAACTACCGATTTGACCGCTGAACTATATGGAGGCGAGATTAAACATACTTTCATATTATCGCCTCCACCCCTAGGGTTTCGGTTTTAAGCGTAATATTGTGGGCGCTTTCCGCCTTTCTTTCCAAAATTTTGTCTGGAAATCTTTCCACAACCTTAACAAAATTGTTTATGGCACCCTTTGCTTTTAGAGATGAAGCGCTCCCCAAAAATGTCTTCCCACATTTAAGCCTATTATTCTCAGAAAATTGAATGAGGAACCTCAGTAAAAGGTTTCCTAGAATGGATAAGAAGACTGTGACAGGAGATTGTTCATCCTTCACAATTTAGGGATATATCACATAATATTTATACTTTTTCCCCGACAACCATCTACTGAGAAACATATAAGATAAAGAAAGTGTCTCTCTTAAAGCGAGATCAATGTTGGGGTGAGTGACAGTTATCAAGCTGGATGTTCGCTCATATTCAGGCACGAGGCAAAATTTATTTATTATCTGGTGCAATTTTTTGATACGCGTAACTGGAGCACTCTTTTAATAGTCCTAGTGGTAAGCATTTCTATTTTAGCGGCAGCGCTCTACGAACTGGGAGCGGTTACTAAGACTTCAAAGAAGAGTGTTGGGAAGATGCGCATAGTGGTTCTAGTGGACAACAATCCCTATAGGCAGGGACTTGAAACAGCATGGGGCCTCTCAGTATATGTTGAGACTGGCACAGTGAGTTTTCTCTTTGACACAGGACCCGACCCTGCGGTACTGAAGGCAAATGCTGAAAGGCTTGGCATAGATTTAGCTAAGATAGATTTCGTTGTAATAAGCCATGTGCACGGCGACCATACAGGAGGCTTAAGGCTGCTGGCCTCAATCAAGCCTGAAATGACGGTATACGTTCCGCCTGACGGGAGCCTTATAAGCTATGTTAAAAGCCTGGGTCTAAAGCCTCTTCAAGTGAACACTACTGTTGAGGTGTCAAGGGGAACATATGTTGTTAAACCACTTTATGGCCCCCCAGTGGAAGAAGCTTTAGCCATCAATACAAGTAGAGGGCTTGTGGTCCTAGTTGGCTGCAGCCATCCCGGTATCGTAAACATCGTTGAGCAGGCGGTGAAAGATGTCGGGGCAAGACCATACATTGTGCTAGGAGGATTACACATGGCTGGAACTGCAATCCAGGAAGTTCAGAAAGTCACATCTCAACTCTTAGAAATGGGCGTGGAGAAGATATACCCGATACACTGCAGTGGAGACACCATTAGAAGCTACCTTGCAAGCCACTATAGAGACAACTACGGAGGAGGTGGAGTGGGTTTAGAAATAGTTCTTCAAGAGTAGACGCACAGCGCCGTGAACAATTTGGTCATGAACTCCGTATTAGAAGCTACATTTCTCAGTAGACGGCCATCTAGGAAAAGTATAAATATTATGTGATATATCCCTAAAT
>Ga0272448_1005669_pt1 | contig 13712 bp, 14 predicted proteins | sample YNPCB0191_FD_202220 | JGI IMG/M metagenome (GOLD analysis project Ga0272448, IMG submission 202220) | Hot spring sediment microbial communities from Yellowstone National Park, WY, United States - YNP-CB-019-1 | ecosystem: Environmental > Aquatic > Thermal springs > Hot (42-90C) > Sediment...
GTCACATGCCCCCCCGATGAAAAACGGGGACGCATTATTCATACCAACCACCCATGACCGCCGGGCGGTCGAGCATAAAGCATGAAAATGGCGAAGCCATTTTCATTGGAACCACCCATGACCGCCGTGCGGTCGAGCAAAAAGCATGAAAATGGTGAAACCATTTTCATCGGGGGGGGCATGTGACCAAAAGGTATCATGTGCGTTTTAGGTAGTGTAAGGATCTTACTGTAAAAACGAAACTCCGATCCTACACAGTCACTGTACACTCCCCATAGGAAAAACCAACCGAATTATATCCATCAGCTTAAGCACTATTTCCAGTGGAACTTTCAGACATTAATCCCTCAAAACAAGATCTTCGGCAGTCATTGTGAACAGTCACTGAACCGCCGCGGGGGCGCCCCGTCGGGGGCGGCGGCATGTATCGCAAGGTATTTGGATTACTTCACACCTATCTTCGCGGGACAATTTGGCAACCTGGATTCGAGTCGTTGTTCCTCAAATTCACTCATATCCAGGTACCGTTTCCCCGTAATCCACTCTTCGTTGATATCCATCATGACGGACACTATGAGACGTATCGCTGAATCCTGACTCGGGAAAGCACCAACGACTTTACCTCTCCGTTTGATCTCGGCATTAACCCTTTCCACCATGTTCGTCGTCCGAATCCTCTTCCAATGTTTTTTAGGAAAGGCACGGTAATTCCCTACGTCAAACATGAATTGTTCAATAGTCGCGGCGGCTTTTGAATACCCAAGTCTCTCGACTTCACATGCAACGTCTCCCAGCATCTCCTCATTTCCATTTAAGCATTTTTTCACCATAGGTATCACAACAGGATACGCCTTTTTCGGGAGATTTTTCATAATCGCGCGGAGATAATGGACATGACAAAATTGCCAGCTGGCACCCGGAAATTTATGAATGACAGCATTTTGAATCCCCTTATGGCCATCTGAAATCACTAACTGGACTCCACGAAGTTCTCTTGCCTGGAGATCGTCAAATAACGAGGACCAGAACCCCTCGTCTTCCCTATCCACAACCTTGATCCCCAGGATCTCACGATATCCATCTTCCCGGATACCGACAATCAATAATACTGCCTGGTTGACATAACGGCACCCATTGCGGACCTCACAGATAGGTCGCATCAACAACGAGATAGGGGATGGGTTGTTCAAGAGGCCTCGATAGAAATTCCTGGACCTTGTCATCCAGTTCCTGTGCCATCCTCGAGACGGTATCTGCAGATACTCCCTGAATCCCCAATTGGCCCATAATTGATCGAATTCTCCGGGTGGAGACTCCTTGTTTATACGATTCAAGGATTGCATTGATGACCGCTCGTTCAACGCGGCTGTACTTCTCAAAAACCGTGGTTTCAAACGATAAATCCCTGAAATCGGGTTTAGAAAGGATGAGTTCTCCTAATCGTGTCTTGAGTGTGCGAGGTTTTGTCCCGTTACGGTATGCTTTGCGGTTGGGTGTTCGTTGATACCGCGCAGCTCCAGCCTGCTGTTCTGCTTCATACTCCATGACCAGGTTCAGGAATAATGTCAATAGTGCTTTTAATCCATCATCCTGATCGCTAACATATTGTTGTACAACATCAAAGAGATCCATGACCCCGTTCTCCTTGTCTTGATTCCTTAGGATACGGGGTCTCGGAATTTACAGAACTTTCCTTACACTATCGTTTTATTCGAACCCGTGTTCGCGGTTTCCCGACAAAATGAACCAGAGATATCACTGTGACCCTGTGAGCAAAACAGGTACCCGGTGAAGGTCACGGGATTTTTCCGGGAAAAATTGTCCTAGAGGGTGGGAGATGCCTCCCCCTCATGCAGGTCTGAGCCCTGCCTCCTCCACCATGAAAGCAGCCTCGCCCTCGGGGAGGTTCGGGCTGTCGACGAGGCGGGCAATACGCTTGCCCCCCTTGCTCTTGCGCAGGTAAATCCTGAACGTTGCCGTGTGGCCGACAATGTTTCCCCCGATGGGTTTCGTCGGGTCACCGAAGAAGACGGCAGGATTTGAGAGGACCTGGTTTGTCACGAGGCCGACGGCGTTATGCTCGTCAACAATCCGGAAGAGGTCGTGGAGGTGTCTGTTCAGCTTCTGCTGGCGGGCGGCAAGGGTGCCCCTCCCGGCATATTCCGCCCGGAAATGTGCGGTGAGGGAATCGACTACTATCAGGCGGACAGGCCGGTCAGAATTCTTGAGTTCCTGTGCCTTTTCTCTGGCACTCTCAATCATCAGCATCTGGTGATCGGAGGTATGTGCCCGGGCAACATGGATATTCTCCAGGAAATCCTCCGGGTCTGCATCAAGTCCGAGGCCAAGGACCATCTGCTCGATTCGCTCCGGCCGGAAAGTATTCTCGGTATCAATGAAGATCGCCGATCCCATGAGCCCCCCCTCTTCCTCGGGGAGCTGGACGTTGACCGCGGCCTGGTGTGCCACCTGGCTCTTCCCGGACCCGAACTCGCCGTACAGTTCTGTAATCGCCTGGGTCTCGAGACCTCCGCCAAGGAGGGTGTCCAGCTCGGGAACGCGGGTCTTTAACTTGCGTACCTCCTTCCTCTGTTCAAAGACATCTTTTCCCGTCCGGAAACTGCCGATGTCAACCATCTCGCGGGCGGCCTTGATCATCTTCTTGGCGGTGGATTCACCTATCTCCGCGGTCTCGGCAAGTTCCTGGGGAGACGCCGTTGCAATACTCTCGACACTGAGAAATCCGGCTTCACGCAGTTTCTCGGCGGTACTTGGTCCCACTCCGGGGAGGTCTTCAATTTCCAGGGGTCCGTTACTCATTGGATGTTCACCTTTGGTGACAGAAGATACACCTACTCACATATATCTTGGCGGCCGTGCGGGGTGAAAGTATCCTTCCGGGATGGGAGGGCAACAAAATCATCGATCATCCGGGTAGTCTCTGCTGCATCGGGCACCACGTCTTCCCAGGAGAGGATGCGTACCCTTTTTCCGGCCCGGAGAACCCGTGCCCTGACCATGTGGCCATGGGGGGGGTGCTGCCCGGATATGAGGGAGCAATCCTCTCCTGTATCGAGGTAGGCTGAACCCCGCGAGATGATTACGTCCCCTGTTATCTCTTCCTCGACGGGGAGTGACGGCGGGATAACCTGAACAAGACTCCCCCGCCCTGCATGGAGTTCCCAATCCCCTGTCTTTCCTTGTTTTGCGGTGCAGAGGTAAAAGGCCGCGTCTTCACCGGGTAAGAATTCCATCTTTGCATGCTCTTCCCAGAGCACGACCCTCAGTTCATGCGTCCCATCGCTGACAACGAGATTCCTGACCAGAGAAGTCCTCCCGTCCCGGGTCGTGAAGGGATGGGCCGCATGGCACTCCCTGACGGGAGCAATGAGCGAATAGGTGCCTGGCCCGGCAATGCTGTCAAGGGTACCGAGGGATACGGGGACCTCCTCGTCAGAGACCTCGACCGAGCTCTTTTCGTCAATGCTGTATTCTTTCCCGTTTTTCCGGGTCTTTTCGAGCACGGACTTTATTTTAAGTGTCATCCCCTCAACGGCACTGTCCAGGAGCTCGGGAACCCAGCAGACCATTCGCGTCACCTCCTTCCCGTTTCCGACGATAAGATCGACCATCTCGGCCTCGCTCCCGTCGCGGCGGGTGACCTTCCTCGCATCTCCGATGGCAATGACCCGGACACACACATCTTTCCGCCGGGGCGGTGCGAGGTGGGGGGCGACCTCCGATGGCCCCGCGATCTCGACAGGGGCAGGTCTCATTGCCAATACCGTTATTTCACTGGCACTGTGCCCCGAGTGGCGCCCGATCACCTCCAGGACATCGCCGGGTTCTATCTCCTGACTCGCATGCGCTTTCTCGTCCCAGAGGATAGCTCTGACCTGGCCGGTCTCATCTCCCAGGATAAGACTGGTGACAAGCCCCTTCTCACCAGAGGGTCGTTCGAATTCCCGGACGGGGTTTTTGGCGATCACCTTTCCAAAGAAAGAAAAGAGACTTGACCTCCCTCCCAGCTTTGCGATCTTCACATGGTGGCGCCCGAGGTCCTGGACAACCATCATGGCAGCGGTCACTTCATCGACGAGGTCCCCGCAGGCCTCCATCTTCTCTTCCACGCGCCTTTCAAATTCTTCCCTGCTCACCAGGTCATCGACGAGGGCATAGTGGAACTGCACGACCTCTCTTCACCCCATCACGAAAGCCAGGGAGGTAACTGCATGGGTGCGGTCAGATCTTCGATGGTCTCGGCCCTCCGCATGAGTGCAGCCTGCCCGTGGTATACCAGGACTTCTGCACACCGCGGGCGGCAGTTATACTGGGAGGACATGGAGAACCCATAGGCGCCTGTATCGAGGACGGCCAGGAGGTCTCCCTCGTGCACGGCGGGGAGCCGGCGATCCGCTGCCAGGATATCACCACTCTCGCAGATTGGTCCCGCGACCGTGTAGGTCTCGGCGGGCTGCATGTCCGCCTTTCCTGCGACGATGACCTCGTGGTAGGCCTCGTACATAGCCGGCCGGACCAGGAGGTTGAAACCCGCGTCAACGTTCACAAAATTCTTGTGGGCCTTCTTGGTGGAGTTGACGCGTGTCAGGAGAATGGTCGAGTCGGCAACGAGAGAACGGCCCGGCTCTACCCAGAGCCCGGGTGTGATACCAATCTCCCCAAGACCCTTTCGGATGACCGGGACGACAGCTTCTGCGTACTCCCGGGGTGACGGAGCCCTCTCATCGACCTGGTGATGGTAGGGGATACCAAGGCCCCCTCCCAGGTCGACGAACTCGATTCGTATTCCCATTGCAACGAGATCCCGCACAATCTCCACCATGACACGTGCTGCCTCGACAAAGGGTTGGAGATCGAGTATCTGCGAGCCTATGTGGCAGTGGATGCCGACGGGGAGGACACCCTCGCATTTCATCGCCTCCCGGTACGCGTCACGGATCATGCCGTGCGGGATGCCAAACTTGCTTGTTGCAAGGCCGGTCGCGATCTTGGGGTGGGTCGGGACATCAAGGGCAGGGTTGACGCGAAACGCGATGGGGGTGACCCGGCCGGCCTGACGGGAGACCTCGTCGAGAACGTGGAGCTCGTCGAGGGAATCGACAGAAACGGGTACACCCTTTTCAACAGCGAGGGCAAGGTCCTGCCTGCTCTTGGAACTACCGTTAAAGAGCAGGTCCCCCGGTGCCATTCCTGCAGAGAGGGCCAGTGTGAGTTCACCGGATGAAAAGACATCTGCACCCGCACCCTCACGCGCGAGGGCTCTCAGGATTGCGAGGTTCCCGTTTGCCTTTGCCGCATAGAGCACCTTGACCCGGGGGTACCGGGTAGCAAGTTCATTCCTGTACGCATGAAAGAGCGCGATGATGCGGTCCTGGTCCGTGACGTAGAGGGGTGTCCCGTAGCGTTCTGCCAGGTCCCCGCAGTCAAACCCCCCAATCTTCAGGCGTCCGTCCTGAACAGTTATGTGGGGAGGAAGGTTCATACCCCGACATCCTCCATTCGTGAAAGAGCCTCGTTTATTCTTTCCACGGAACGGGTAAGGGCAAAACGGACATATCCATCTCCCCCGGAGCCAAAGCCGATGCCGGGTGTCACGACGATCCCGGCCTCATCAAGCATCCGGGTGGCAAAAGCCATGCAGTCTTCCACGGGCATCCAGACGTAGAAGGTCGCCCGGGGAGAATCAACGGTGAATCCCAGGCGCCGGAGCCCTTTCACAAGCGTATCCCTGCGCTCCTGGTAAACCCGGCATGCCTGCTCGACGCAGTCTGAGGGCCCAAGGAGGGCGCTAATTGCGGCTCTCTGGACTGCATCAAAGACACCAGAATCGACATTTGTCTTGACACGCCCGAGGCCTGCAATGATATCCCTGTTTCCGACGGCCATTCCAATCCGCCACCCCGTCATGTTGTAGGTCTTGGAGAGCGAGTGCATCTCGATTGCTACCTCCTTCGCCCCATCAGTCTGGAGAAATGAAGGGGCCCGGTACCCGTCGTAAGAAATTTCCGAGTATGCATTATCGTGCACGATGATGATATCGTAATCCCGGGCGAATTCGACTGCACTTTCAAAAAAACCGGGGAGTGTCACGGCTGCCGTGGGGTTATTGGGATAGTTGAGGAACATGATCCGGGCCGCCTTAGCAACATCCCGGGGGATCTCCTCCAGTACAGGGATGAAGTTGTCCTCTGCCCGGAGTGGCATCTCGTAGACCCTGCCTTCTGCAAAGAGCGTCGAAGTGCGGTAGACCGGGTAGCCCGGACTCGGCACGAGGACATAACTGCCCGGGTCGACGAAAGCCTCGGGGATATGGGCGATGCCGTCCTTGGAACCCATCAGGGCAAGTACTTCTGCTCCCGGGTCAAGTTCGACGCCGAACCGGCGATGGTACCACTGGGCGACTGCCTCCCGGAAGCCGGGCATCCCTGCGTAGGAGGGGTAATGGTGGTTTGCCGGGTCCCTTGCCGCCCGGCAGAGTTCCTCCACGATGTGGGGCGGCGTAGCAAGGTCCGGGTCACCCACTCCAAGGTCGATCACATCCACCCCTTCCCGTATCTTCCGTGCCTTGAGCTCATCGATACGGGCGAAAAGGTAGGGAGGGAGTTTTCCCATGCGTTCCGCGTACATGCGGGGAGTACTTGTGCATGCACGCACATTAAGGATCACATGGCAATGACAGGACCGTTGCCCGGGACCGGCGGGTGATGGGGGGATTAGTCCCCTGACGGGGTACAGGAAAAGAATGTATAAAATGATTTCAAGTATCACGACATACCATGGACACGTTCTTTTTGACCGGGAGGGGGAGTCAGAGTGGCGCCTCCGCACCATGATCCCGTCAGGGTGGTCCTCACGACCGCGGGCAGGGAGGATGGGCCCCGGATAGCCCGGCACCTCGTCGAAAGGAACCTTGCTGCATGTGTCAATACTATGCCCGTGGAGTCGTTTTACCGCTGGAAAGGTAATTTCTGCGACGACCAGGAGGTTCTGCTCGTCATAAAGACAACACTCTCGCGGGTGGAGGAACTGATGGGAGAAGTGAGGGCTGTGCACCCCTATGAACTCCCGGAGATGATCGTCATCCCAATCGAGGGAGGGTTCCCGCCCTACCTCGAATGGGTCCACACGGAGACGCATCCATGACGACCGTCACGGTGAGGGGTATCCAGGTTAGGGAGAAAAAAATCGTAAGCATTGACGACCCGGTGATAAAGGAAGAAAGGATCTCCCTCTTCCTGAACGGGAAATTTTTTTGCGGGATCATTGCCACCAGGGACCATCTGCGGGAACTCGGAGCAGGATTCGTCGTATGCCAGGGCCTGGCCGGGGAGGTCGATGACGTCTCTGTCGATGGGAACGATATCCATGTCTGCGCTCCTGTCCGGGAAGTCCCCGGCCGCGAGATTATCTCGACAGGCGCCATCGGTGTCCGGCTGCCATTTGGAGAGGTCCGGTCCGGCCTCCGGCTCTCCATCGATGATGTGTACAGGATTACCGCCGAAATAGAGACAGATACGTGGCGCAGGACCGGGGCTGTCCATTGTTCTGTCCTCTTCTCGGGCGGGGAGATAATGACGAAAGCAAACGATGTCGGCAGGCATAATACCGTTGATAAGGTCGTGGGGTATGCCGTTTTGAACGGTCTGGACCGTTCAGAGTGCGTCATCGGGTGCACTGGGAGACAGCCCCGTGACATGGTGACAAAGGCAGCCCATGCCGGCATCCCCGTCATCATATCACGCGCGGCCTCCACAGAACAGGGGATCGAGACTGCGGGGGCTGCCGGGATAACCCTCATCTGTTTCTCCCGCAAGGGCAGGTTCACTGTCTACACACACCCACAAAGAATACGGGAATTGTCGGAGTTTACCCCCGGGGGGGAAGCTTTCGGAAGGGAAACCAGATAAGGGTAAAAGTCGCAGTGGTTGTCGTGAAAAGGGAAGGGATGCATATTCCAGAGATGAAAACAGGAAAAGAAGCTCTCCTCGTTCTTGGCTGCCCCCAGGTTCCTGTGCAGACCGCAATAGCCCTCTACCTCATGCATTCCCTGCGCAGGCTCGGTGTGAGACCGGTCGTTGCCGGGAACCAGGCAGCGCGGATGCTGATCGAGGTCTCAGACCCCGCGCACCATTATGCAGGAGAGATGGTCGACCTGGACGGCTGTATCACCGAGCTTGCGGCAGGAAAGAGGAAGTATGACTACTTCATGGTGTTTGTCCACAACGACGCCGGGGTCTCCTATGGGGCAACAGTCCAGTCAATCACGGGGAAAAAAGTCGTTCTCATCATCTACGGGGAACATTTTTCAGAAATTTCCGACTCTGTTGACTTTCCCTGTGAGAAGATTGCTGCAAAGGCAGTCCATAACCCCATGCCGCTCAAGAAAAAGATCGACGAGGTGTTGAATTGGCTTGTATCGAATCTCTGAAATATGAAATTGTCCTGAAAGGCGCTTCCTTTTCAGAGTGCAGGGAATACATAAAGAAAAACTGCCGTGAGGTCCTGACCGTGGATCCGGGAACCCTCCTCTTCGAAAAGCCTATCATTGGTATTCCGCCCGTTTTCATCGGCCTTGATGGGGATACGATCACATTTCCCTATACAAAACCGTGCTATGGAACATTTCTCCTCCGCACCGAGAATCCGGAGGAAGCACTTCGCCTGAGAAAAATGCCAAGAAAATGAGGTGAAGGGGGTCTATTTTTTCCCAGGGGCTTTCCATTTTCCCACGGGCTTCTGGAAATATTTTCCTCATTCCGGGTGAATACGGATAGGAAATGTGCCCCGCGGGAATCGTCGGCCTCCTCTCCCTGAGAGGGGGTATCCCCAACGGGCACAGGCAAAAGAACATATATCACCCGGGCGTCGAGAGTGATAGACTAAAGGGGGTCTATCCATGGACGAGATATCAGTCCTTATCGGAGGGAGGGCAGGCGATGGGATTAACAGTGCCGGGCTCATCGTTGCGCACCTCTTCTCCCAGCTGGGATACCAAGCGTACATGTATTTTGACTATCCCTCTCTCATCAAGGGGGGGCATAACTTCACCATCATCCGTGCGTCAAGGCAGAAGGTTGGAGCGTTCCGGGCAAAAGTCGATTTTCTCCTCGCCCTCAACCAGGACTGCCTTGACCTCCATACCGCACGCATTGATGCAAAAACAGTCGTGATATGCGACAGTTCCCGTGTGAGGGCGGAGGGGATATGTATTCCCATACCCGATATCCTCAAAGAAGAGCATGCCCCTCCTGTCATGGGGAACTCGTGCATTATCGGTGCGTTTGCCCGTGCGGCAGGTATCGGGTGGGAAGTGGTCGAGAAGGTCCTGACACAAAACATCCGGAAGGGACTTGACCAGAACAAGAAAGTTGCCCGCCGGGGCTTTGATATGGCACGGGGGTATGTCACGGTCCCCGTGCACGATTCACCTCCCCTCCCCCTCCTGTCAGGAAACGAGGCAATCGGTCTTGGGCTTCTCCACGGGGGACTTGAAGCGTATATCGCATACCCCATGACCCCCACCTCAAATCTCCTCCACTTCCTCGCCGAGGTAGGAGAAGGGGGAGATCTCCTCGTTTTCCACCCCGAGAACGAGATTGCCGTGATCCTGATGGCACTTGGGATGGGGTACACGGGGAAAAAGACGGCTGTCGGGACTTCTGGCGGGGGTTTCTGCCTCATGACCGAGGGACTGTCCCTCTCGGGGATGAACGAGATTCCCGTCGTTGTGGTCCTTGGCCAGCGGGCAGGTCCCAGCACCGGCATGCCGACCTACACCGCGCAGTCTGACCTTCACTTTGCTCTCCATGCAGGCCAGGGGGAGTTCCCCCGCCTGGTTGTAGCACCCGGGGATGCCGAACAGGCATTTTTCTGGTCATCCCTGTCCCTGCAGCTCGCCTGGAAGTTCCAGGTACCAGCCATTATTCTCTGCGATAAGACCCTCTGCGAAGGCTATTATAGCTTTTCAGACCCCCGGGAGACAATTCCGACTATCCAGCCACAACCGCCGGGCATACCTGGGACGTCCTATCTCAGGTACAAGGTGACTGATGACGGGGTGACCCCTCCCCTGTATCCCCCAACAAAAGAGACTGTTATCAAGGTGAACGGCTACACGCACGATGAAGCAGGAATCACCACGGAAAAGGCAGAATTAGCAGCTCTCATGGTGGAAAAAAGGGTCAGGAAAGGCATGGCACTTGAAAGGGAACTGGCACTCCTCCCCACGGTTTCCCGGTACGGTGACCCGGGGGCCGACAGCATGATTGTATGCTGGGGGTCTGTGGCAGGGGTATGCCGGGAAGTTGCAGACTCCCTTGGAATGGGTGTCGTGCAACCCGTTGTACTTGCTCCTTTTCCAAAAGACGGGGTCAAGGCAGTCCTGGGGAACCCGGAGAGAGTCCTGGTGGTCGAGGAGAATGCCTGTGGGCAGATGGAGATGCTGCTGGCGTGCCACGGCATCAGGGCCTCGGGCCGTGTTCACAAGTATGACGGGAGACCTTTTACTGTCGAGGAACTAAAAGAGCGGATTGCGGGGGTGCCATGATGACAGACAGGGGTCTTATCACAGATGCCCAGAACACCTGGTGCCCGGGGTGCGGTAACTTCGTCATCCAGTTTGCGTTGAGAGATGCCATCCAGTCCGTCATTGACAGCGGTATCGAGCGTGAAAGGATCGTCCTCGTCACGGGTATCGGATGCCACGCCAAGATGGCTGATTACCTGAATGTCAACAGTTTTTACTCGATCCACGGCCGTACAGTCCCGGTAGCGACTGCCATCAAGATGGCGAGACCCGATCTGACGGTCATCTGTTGCGCCGGGGACGGTGATGCCTATGCCGAAGGACTGGATCACCTCGTGTTTGCGGCCAAGCGGAACAGTGATATCACGGTGATCGTTCACAATAACAGGGTCTATGGTCTCACGACCGGCCAGTACACCCCCACCTCTCCCCTGGGGTTCAGGGGGCGTTCCACACCGGGGGGCACCAGGGAGGAACCCTTCAACCCCCTTGAAATCATGCTCTCGTCTGGTGCCACGTACGTGGCGAGGGGTTGCACCCGCAGGAAGAAGAACCTCGAGAAGGTCATCGGGGAGGGGATCCGGCACAGGGGTTTTGCCTTCATCGATGTCCTGCAGGTCTGTGCCTCCTATTTCAACCTCTCGGACGTCTATGACCGCCATGTCTATGAGCTCGGGGAGGGACACCGGGAGGACAATTTTTCGGGGGCGTTCGAAAAGGCACGTGAGTGGGACTATAACAGCGAAAGTCCCATCAGTATCGGTATCTTTTACCGTACCCTTCGGCCGACCCTCGAGGAGAGGATGGAAAAACCGCCGGGACAGATCATGAACCGGCCGGCATTGATAACGAAAATACTTGAATCAAGGACCTGAAAGGGGGGGCTGACACGGTATGGATGAAATGAACCTCTTTGAATCGGTCAAGAAGAACCTCTGTTCCTGTTCCGCGGACCTTTCCCTTGACGAGAATGTCGAAGCCCTCCTGAAGAACCCCCAGAGGGAGATTTCTGTCTCCATACCAGTCCGCATGGACAATGGCAAAATAAGGGTCTTCCAGGCATTCAGGGTACAGTACAACGATACACTCGGCCCAACGAAGGGAGGGATACGGTTTCACCCCAGCGAGACTATCGACACAATCCGCGGGCTTGCCGCTCTCATGACATGGAAGTGTTCCCTCCATAACCTTCCCCTCGGGGGGTCGAAGGGGGGTGTCGTGTGCAATCCGAGGGACTTATCCACCGGTGAAAGGGAGAGGTTGAGCCGATCCTATGTCCAGGTCATGTACCCCTACCTTGGCCCCGACAGGGACATTCCTGCACCTGATGTCTATACAGATGCCCAGACGATGGCATGGATGATGGACGAGTACTCCCGGATTGCAGGAAAGACCACCTTTGGATCCTTTACCGGGAAACCCGTGTCCCTCGGGGGATCAGAGGGGAGGGAAGAGGCAACTGCCCGCGGTGGCTGGTATGTCATCCGCGAGGCATTGCAGGAGAGGGGGATGGAGACCGGGCAGTCAACGGTTGCCATCCAGGGATTTGGAAACGTGGGCTCTCATGCTGCACTCCTCGGGCAGGAGGTCTTTGGTGCAAGGGTTGTAGCCGTCAGTGACAGCACGGGGGGTATCTACAACCCCGAGGGGCTCTCCATCCGGCAGGTACTCGCCCACAAGAAAAAGTCAGGAAGTGTCCGGAATTTTCCCGGTGCATCGAACCTGACAAACGAGGAGCTCCTCGCCCTCCCTGTCGATATCCTCATTCCTGCAGCTCTGGAAAACGCAATCACCTCCTCGAATGCCAAACTGGTGAGGGCTCCGATCGTGGCGGAATTTGCAAACGGTCCACTCAGCCATGATGCCGATGACATTCTCTTTGACTCCGGCACCACCGTGCTGCCCGACCTCCTGGCCAATGGAGGGGGTGTTATCGTGTCCTACTTTGAGATGGTCCAGAATTTCAACATGGACCACTGGGACGCCTCCATAGTCAACCAGAGGCTCGAGAATAAGATGAAAGACGCATACCAGGCAGTCAGCAGACTGGCAGAAAGGAACAATGTACCGCTCAGGAAAGCAGCTTACACGATCGCCGTGGCCCGCGTGGTCAACGCCATGAGGATGAGGGGCTGGGCATGACCCCCGGGGAAGTGTCTTCCGGTACTTGGGTGTTTTTTCTCTGCCGGGTCCTGCACTACAACAGGAATATCCCTCCATTTTCCTCTGGGAAGGCGCTCTGAATGGAGATCTTTTCCTCTTCTCCCGGGTTCTTCGCATGGGTGGTTCTCCCCCTCCTCATCTTCTTTGCCCGCATCTGCGATGTGAGCATGGGGACACTGCGTGTTATCTTCATATCGAGGGGATTTAAGAAAATCGCCCCCCTTGTCGGGTTTTTCGAGGTGATCATCTGGCTCCTCGCAATTGGCCAGGTCATGCAGAATATCGGAAACGTCGCGTCGTATATCGCCTATGGAGGGGGTTTTGCCGCAGGAACCTACGTCGGAATGGCAGTGGAAGAGAGACTTTCGCTTGGGAATGTCATCATCAGGGTGATCACGCAGAGAGACGAGGCCCCCCTCGTCCAGGCACTGCGGGGGATGGACCTCGGGGTGACGACCATGGACGCGTCCGGCTCCCGCGGGCCCGTCAAGGTCCTCCTCGTCGTGTCCCGCCGGCACGACCTGCAGCGTGTTCTCTCCTGCATCCAGGAGTACCAGCCGGGCGCTTTCTTTACCATAGAAGAGGTAAAAACGGTAAGGGAAGGAATTTTTCCCAACAGGCAGGGGAGTCTCCGCATAAACTGGCGTGACCCGCAGGGCTTTTTCAGGAAGGGAAAATAAGAATTTTTTTCAGGAAATGACAAAAAATTCATGGATTGGTCATTTTTTCCATTGGTGGATAAATCTCTTTGGGCTCTTCGCTATTGTGAATGGGTGGATAGGAACCAAAGTGGGGGCTGCCTCACCTCCACACCCCCACGTGTGGATAGTTCCGCCCCCCAGAAGGGTACCCCGGCGGCGGTTTCACAATTCATTTGGTAATTCCTTAATATAGGCCACAACTATATACTAAACAAAGGTGGCCAGATGAATGAACCTGGTTGAACTTACACGATACACAAATGACGAGGAGAGAGCAGAGGTATATCTCAGGGAACAAGGGA
>Ga0272448_1005671_pt1 | contig 13709 bp, 13 predicted proteins | sample YNPCB0191_FD_202220 | JGI IMG/M metagenome (GOLD analysis project Ga0272448, IMG submission 202220) | Hot spring sediment microbial communities from Yellowstone National Park, WY, United States - YNP-CB-019-1 | ecosystem: Environmental > Aquatic > Thermal springs > Hot (42-90C) > Sediment...
AGCCATCTCCAATCATCTAATTTTTTTAATTGAAATTTTTCTGTCATAATTATTCAGTAAATCTCCCGAAAAATATTTATCTATAATTTTTAGTCCTTTTTTAATATTTTCTTCTCTAACCCTAATTCTTGTATTAGGATTAGCCAAATGTTCCATATTCCAAGTCACTATAACATCCATTTCATTAAGTATTGCTATTACAGAAATTACCCAACTCAACTCTAACTTTAAAATTGCTTCGGTCGTTTCGTGTCCTCACAATGACAGTTATTGCGAGCCCTAAAAGGTTCCTGACAATCTCAAATTGTGGAATTTGTGATTGCTATTGCCAAATGTATAGCATCCGGTTCATATTTTGCAGGAATAATCCCTAAAGAAACATAAACTTTTACTAAAATTTTAAGCCAGCACTTAAAACATAGAAATTGTCTGAATCAACAATACCATAACCTAAATTAAAATAAAGTAGAGGAATAATATTCAAATTTATTCCAAGTTCAATTCTTGTCACATTTGATTCTCCTTTAACTTCTTCTGATACCATTGGAGTATTTTGTTTTGCTTTATCTGTTGCTTTAACTTCAGTTGAATCAATCCCTAAACCAATATAAGGTTTAATTAAAGGTAATCCAAACGATGCAACAATATTTGCACTTTTTGTAGTGGCAATTAACATTTCATGTGATAAACTGCTATATACTCCCATTATAGAAATATCAGGTATACCTGGAATTATACTTGAAAAAATACCATATCTCAATCCAACACCATACATAGTTACTCCTTGAATAGGAATTCCCACACGAGCTACAAGATCAATTTTTGCTGGTAGACCTTTTTCCAACTGTAACCATGGAAGACCAAATATTTGAGGACTTTCTATTTGGAGTGTTTTTAATTTATCACTAAAATCCTGATTGATTTTTTTCAAAGGTATTTTTAATCCTGCATCAAAACCAGTAATACCAAGAGGTTTTCCTTGATGAAATAAACCACCATTCATTGCTACATTTATCTCTTTTGCCAGTGGGTCAAAATAATCCTTATACTGTGTTCCTATCATTTTTTTTACATCATCAAGAAAATCAGCATAAACAACACTCCCTAAAAAAAATAAAATTAGAAATACTTTTCTGTTCATTTTTTTCTCACCTCCTTAATTTTTTAATTTAATTGTTGCCAGTAAATTTTCAATCCTTTTAATGTTAAATCTTTATCAAAAATATCCACTTTATTCAAATTATTAAAAATTATTTTTGCCATACCACCGGTAATAATAGTTTTAGTGGTATATCCAATTTTTTTAATAATTTTATTTTTAAGAATATTTATCAGTTCTATATATCCAAAAAATATTCCTGATTTTATACATTCCTGTGTTGACTGTCCAATGATATTCGGAATAGATTTTAGATTTTTTAAATTAATTAAAGGCAATTTTGAAGTATAATAATTTAATGATTTCAACCATGTATTTATTCCCGGAATAATAATTCCGCCAATAAAACAACCTGATTTATCAATACAGTTAAAAGTAGTTGCACTACCAAAATCAATAACTAATGATGGATAACCATAAATTTCTTTAGCAGCAAGAATATTTATTATTCTATCTGTTCCAAGAGTTTTTGGATTATTATATTTTATTTTTATGTTAATTTTGTTCTGGTCAACAAATGTAATTTTTTTCTTAAACAATTCAACAAATAAATTGTTAAAAACTTTATTCAATTCAGGGACAACACTTGATAAGACAATTCCATCAATTTTTTCATAAATTTTATATTTGTTTATCAATTGTTTTATTTTGTTTATTTTTTTTCTGTAATATTCTTCTGTATCTGTACCTTTTTTTGTATCAAAAAAATATTTATCTATAAATTTATCATCTTTAACTATACCAATATCTATATTTGAATTACCAATATCCACACATATCAAAGAAGAATTTTTCATAGAATTTTTACCAAAATATTCTTGATTTATTCAAACGTTCTCTTGCTTTATTTTCCTGTAAATTTATAATATTTTCTATTGCTGAAATTAATAAATTACCTATTGAGTTCATTAAATCATTTATATTAGAACCATAAATAATTTCTTTTGATTGATTGAACAAAACAATAAAACCAATTAATTCAGCATTTTTCCATAATGGTGTGATAATATAATTTGTTTTAGAACCATTAAAATTATATAAATTTTTATATAAAAATTCATCAATTATATTGTTTTTAATAATTCTTGTTTCACTGCAATCAGATATAAATTTTATTAATTTATTGTTTTTATCTAATTTTTCCTGTAAAATAACATTAACATTTACAGTTGATTTTATTTCATATTCCTGTATGAATTCATTCCATAAAAATAATATAATAGAATCTATTGAATTAATTGAATAGCATATCTGCTTTAATATCTTTAAATAGAATTCATCAATATTTGCTATGGTTGTTAAAATTTTACTTATTTCATATATAGTTGCCAGTTCTAAATTTGTCTGTTCAAGTCGCTGGAGAGTATACAGCAGAAATTCTTGCATTGTTTTTCTTGCTCCTATTGAGTCGGACTCCATAATTTTTTCATAATTACTCCTGTTTATCTTAAAACATACAGTGTCTGTCTTTGCCCTCACATAAGCAGTTCTTGGAAAATCAACAAATAGTGCTGTTTCACCAAAAATTGATTTTTCTCCGAGAACAGCAAGAATTTTTTCTGTTTCTGGAGATGTTTTTTTACTTATTATTACAGAACCATTAACTATAATATAAATTCCATCTGCTTTATCATTCTCACAAAAAATAGTTTCTCCAGCAGAATATTTTTTTTCTTCCAGGATTTTTGCAAGTTCATTTACTGTTTTATCTGAAAGAAAACTAAATGTTTTTATTGATTTCAAAAAAATCCTTTTATCCATATTTCAATAACCGCCATATGATTTTACTCCAATACCTATACTGTTTTTTACAATATCAGGATTACTTGATTTTGAAAGTGCTTCATCTATTGATATGATATTCTTTTTTATAAGGTTTATTAATGCCTTATCTAAACTAATCATACCGAATTTTGCACTTGTATCAATAGCATTGTATATTTGATGTGTTTTTCCCTCTCTTATAAGATTTGCAATAGAAGGAATAACTATCATTATTTCTCTTGCTGCAACTCTACCTGTTTTATCTGCTCTTGGAATTAATACCTGTGAAACAACTGCTTTAAGTGTTGATGCTAACTGTATTCTAACCTGCTGTTGTTGATGCGGAGGAAAAACATCTATTATTCTATCCACTGTCTGTGCAGCATCACTTGTATGAAGTGTTGCAAAAACAAGATGTCCTGTTTCAGCAATAGTTAAAGCGGCTGCAATTGTTTCTAAATCACGCATTTCTCCAACAAGTATTACATCAGGGTCTTCTCTCAAAGAATATTTTAATGCCTGTGCAAAAGAATGAGTATGAAGTCCTACCTCTCTCTGTCTTATAATAGAGTTTTTATGTTCATATACAAATTCTATTGGATCTTCAATTGTAATAATATTGCATTTTCTTTTTGTATTAATTATATCAATTAAACATGCAAGTGTAGTTGATTTTCCAGAACCAGTAGGACCTGTAACCAGAACAAGTCCTCGTGGTAGATCTGCAAGTTGTATTACTGCCTGCGGTAAATCAATACTTTCAGGAGAAGGAATTTTTGTTGGAATAACACGAAGAACTGCTTCTATACCATTTTTTTGTACAAAAACATTTACTCTAAATCTTGCTACATCAATTACTATTGAACAATCAAGTTCAAAATCCTGTTCGAATTTCTTAATCTGCTGGTCAGTTAAAATTGAATAAATTAATCTTTTACTTTCTTCCGGTGTTAAAACAGGATATGTTTCATCAACTGGAACTATATCACCAAAAATTCTTGCCATAGGAGGTTTATTTATGGTGATATGGATATCTGAACAATTTTTTTCAACGGCTTTTTTTAAAATTTCATTTAATTCCATTTTTATTCACCTTGTTTTTTATAGTCCTGTCCTATAATAACAGTAATATGTGAGAGGCCAGTTTGATATCTTGTTATAACTTCCTGTATATTAGATATTTTAGAAATTTTTTTTGCTGATTGCAAATCTCCAACTCTATCTATAATTATTGATTCTTTCTGTTTTACAGGATAATTTCCATAACTGATTACATCAAAACCTTCTTTCCTTAGTTCTTTAGTTAACTCATATGCTTCACCCTTAAAATCAGAAGCATTTAAAATCTCAACAATTACTTTTTCATTTGATTTACTATTTTTATTCTCTAATAATTCAATAATTTTATCAATTTCATTATTGTCTATTAACCATAAATCCCTAAATGGTTTTCCTGGCAGGTGTGTTATTCTAATATTTGTTAAATTTACATAATCAAGATTTTTAAATTCTATTAAAAGATTGAGTATATCCCATAATTTTAAATTTGTATGAATATTTCTTAATGTTTTTATAAAAATAAATGGTATCCTTATAAAATAGTATGGATTAATTATTTCTTTAAAAAATGATTTTATGAATTTCTGTTGTCTGTATATCCTTCCTATATCTCCTGTTTTATCACGATACCTAACATATTCAAGTGCCTTTTTACCATCAAGCATATATATTCCCGGTTCAAAATGTATATGTAGTCTTCCTGCATTATCATCATAGTGCATTGGCTGGTCTATTTTAATTTTAATTCCACCCACTATATCTATAATTTTACGAAATGTATCATAATCAATCTGGATATAATATGGTATAGATATTTTATTTTTAAATATGTTTTCAATAATTAATAAAATTTGTTTTGATGCCTGGTTATGATCCTTACAGATACGATACGAATATGCATAAAATTCATTTATACGGATTAAATGCGTATTTTCTTTTTCTATTATTGTATCTCTCGGTATTGATATTATATCCAAAAATTTATTTTTAGGATTATAACAAAAAAATATTATTGTATCTGAATGTTGAGAATAATCAACCCAATCAGTTCCAAATAATGTGAGGTAGATATTTTGATTTGTTTGAATACATTGTGAGATATGACTTTTATAAGATAAATATATTGAAACAAAAATTAAAATAACACACAGAATTAAAATTATCTGTTTTTTTGATATCATTATATTATATTTATTCTTTTTAATCTCGGACCAAAATTTGTATCTTCAATTAAATAACCATAATTAAAAATTTCATTTCTGATTTTATCTGCCATATTCCAGATTTTATTTTTTCTTAGTTTTTCTCTATTTTCTAATTTTTCTATCAATTCAGTAATTTTTGAAGGATTTTCATATATACACTCAGGTATTTTTATTCCAAGAATCTGTTCTAAAATTATGTTAAATACATTTTTTACTTTTACAACAATATCTAAATTATTTTCTTTAATCTTTTGATAGAATAGATTTTTTAATTCAAACAAAACAGAAATTCCATTTTCTGTATTAAAATCATCATTGAGGTTTTCTTCAAATTTTTCAAGAATATCTGTTAGTATTTCTTTATTTTGTTTTATGCCATATTTCCATATTAAAAAATTAATAAATTCATAAGTATCAATAAGTTCTTCAAGAGCATTTTTTGACTGAATTATTTTTTCCTGATCAAAATCAATTGGTGTTCTGTAATGCTGTGTTAATAAAAAAAATCTTATAATAACAGGATTATATTTTTTAAAAATTTCTTCAAGACTAAAAAAATTTCCTGTTGATTTAGACATTTTTTCTTTATTAAGTCTAACAAAACCATTATGTATCCAGTATTTTACAAATTCTTTACCTGTAAGTGCTTCTGATTGTGCTATTTCATTTTCATGATGTGGAAACACTAAATCCAGACCACCACCATGTATATCAATTGTATCTGTTTTGAATTCTTTTAATACCATTGTAGAACATTCAATATGCCAGCCAGGTCTTCCTTTACCCCAAGGTGAATCCCAGTATGGCTCATCATTTTTAGATGTTTTCCATAATGCAAAATCAAGTTTATGTTTTTTGTTTTCATCTGATTCTATTCTTACTCCATTTAACATTTTATCAGTAGTGCGATTAGAAAGTTTACCATAAGAACTAAATTTTTCAATACTGTAATATACATTTCCTTCAGAAGTTGAATATGCATAACCTTTTTTAATTAAATCTTCAATAAAATTTATTATATATGTAATATATTCTGTTACTTTAGGATATGAATTTGCTGGTTTTATGTTTAATCTATTTGAATAATCAAAATATATATTTATGTATTTTTGAGTTAATTCCTTAAAGTTTATATTCAGTTGTTTGCTTTTAGAAATGATTTTGTCATCAATATCAGTAAAATTTTGTACATAAAATACTTCATAACCATTATATTCTAAATATCTTCTTATAACATCAAAAACAATATAACATCTTGCATGACCAAGATGTGGCTCATCATAAGGAGTTATACCACACACATACATTTTTACTTTATAAGGTTCTATGGGCTGGAATATTTCCTTCTTTTTTGATAATGTATTGTAAATATATATATTTTTCATTTTACAAAATGATTATATAAAATATTTATTATCTAAGCAAAAACCAAAATAGGCAATAAACTCTAACTTTAGATTTGAAATTGCTTCAATAAAAAATCTTATATTGTTTATTATTTTCTGCATAATAAAACAGTTAATGTAATTGCTATAATTGATAAAATTAAACTTATTACATATATAAATAAAACAACTTCTTTCTGAGACCATCCCCATTTTAATAATCTGTGATGAATATGTTTTTTATCCGGTTGAGTAGGAAGCAAGCCAATACGAATTCTTCTGAATATTGCAAATATTACATCAAATACCGGTAAAGCAATTATTATAACAGGAATAAACAGAGATATTACAGCAGTTGTTTTTAGGGTTCCTATTATACTTATTGTTCCTAATAAAAATCCTAAAAGTAAAGCACCTGAGTCACCCATAAAAACAATAGCCGGATTAAAATTATAAAAAAGAAAACCCAAACATACACCACATAAAATAATAGATAAAATACTGCTTGTCTGTAACTGGTTAATAAGGAATATATTGTTATGATAAATTTTACTTTGTAAAATTGATACAACAAAAAATGTTCCACTTGCAATTGTAACTATTCCTGCTGCAAGACCATCCAAACCATCAGCAAGATTTATTGTGTTTACAAACCCAAGTATCCACAAAATAGTTATTATTTGACTCAAGAGAATTGATAGGGTATAATATTTACTATTTAAAGGAAATACAATTCCTGAAATACGCACTCCAAAATCCATCACACAATAAGCAGCAATTATTTGAACAAGTAATTTTGTTATTGCCCGTACATTTTTAATATCGTCAATAATTCCCAACATAAAAATCAAAATTGAACCAGCAATAATTCCCATTAGTTGTGTTTTTATTGATAGATTTCCTATAAAATTACTGGTAAATTCTAATTTATATAAAAGTAATGTTTTAAATTGTGGGAATAATAAATAAATAAATCCTATACTTGAAAAGAAAGAAAGAAAAATTCCAATTCCACCCCATCTTGGGATTGGTCTTGTATGAACTTTTCTTTTATTTGGAATATCATAGACATTAAATTTTTTACTTAATAAAATTGCTATTGGAGTGAAAATTATACTTAAAATTAAACCAAATAAAAATCCAGCAATATATAACATTAATATTTAAGAGGGAATTTTTGGGTAAGTTTTTTAACTTTATTTCTTATTATAATTAATTTTTTAATATTATTTTTATTTTGTAATGTTTCATTTATTAAATTAGCAATTACAAACATTTCCTGTTCTTTCATCCCTCTTGTTGTAACAGCAGGAGTTCCTATTCGTATTCCAGAGGTAATAAATGGTTTTTCAGTATCATAAGGTATTGAGTTTTTATTGACTGTAATACCTACTGAATCAAGAACTTTTTCTGCCTGTAAACCTGTAAGACCTTTTTCTTTCAAATTAATTGTAAACATATGACAATCAGTACCATTAGAAACAATTTTATATTTCAATTCAGATAATGTTTTAGCAAGAAATCTTGAATTCTTTAATACCTGAATTTGATATTCTTTAAATTCCGGTTTCATTGCTTCATAAAAAGCAACTGCTTTAGCAGCAATAATATGCATAAGTGGACCTCCCTGTATTCCAGGAAAAATCATTTTATCAATCAACTCGGCATATTTCTTTTTACACAGAATTAGTCCACCTCTGGGTCCTCTCAATGTTTTATGGGTTGTCATTGTAACAAAATCAGCATATTTAACCGGAGAAGGATAAAGTCCTGTTGCAATAAGTCCTGAATAGTGGGCTATATCAGCCATAAAATAAGCACCTATTTCATCACAAATATCTTTAAATTTTTCCCAGTCAATTATCCTTGAATAAGAAGAACTACCGGCAACTATTAGTTTTGGTCTATGTTTTTTTGCAAGTTTTTTTATTTCTTTATAGTCAATCAATTCATCTTTTTTCTTTACTCCAACAGGGACTACTTTAAAATATTTTCCAGAAAAACTCGTTGGATGTCCATGAGAAAGATGTCCTCCGTGGGATAAATGCATACCAATTATAGTATCACCTGGTTTAAGTACAGCAAAATAAACAGCCATATTTGCCTGTGTTCCTGAATGTGCCTGAACATTTGCATGTTCAGCAGAAAAAAGTTTTTTTGCTCTTTCAACTGCAAGTTTTTCAACAATATCTACATTTTTACATCCACCATAATATCGTTTTTCAGGATAACCTTCAGCATATTTGTTGGTTAAAATAGAACCCTGTGCTTCTAATACTGCTTTTGATGTATAATTTTCAGATGCAATCAATTCAAGACAATCATTTTGTCTTTTAAATTCATCTTTTATTGCTTTATAAATTTCATAATCAACTTTTTCAAGATAATTCATAAATCTATCTCCAAAATTTAAAATAGGAATTTATTCAAATTCCTATGCGTTAAAATATATTTTACATATTTAAAATTTTCTTGTTTCATAATATTTTACTAAATCTTTATTAAAAACACAAATTATAAACAAAAAGTAATTAACCTGTTTTAATTTTTTTACCTAAATCTTTTGACAATACTTTTTTTATTTTATTTAATATATATGCAGTAAACTATTTAGAGTAAGTTTTAAAGATTGAAAGATCCGGTAATATGATAAAATGAAAAAAATAAAAACATTAATTATCTGTTTTATTTATACTGTTTTATTAGGATTTGTATTTATAGTTTATAATAATTTAGAAAATTATATATCAATTTTAAAAAATAAATTTGAAATTGGAGTTTTTATTGAAAAAACAAGAAATGACCCTGAAGTTATAGAAGAAAAAATAAGAACAATTGATAATGTTAAACAAACAAAACTTTCTAAAAAAGAAGATATTTTAGAGATAATGACTAAATTTGAAAAAGAGATTAAAATTCTTGGAAGAAATCCATTTCCTGATACTGTTATTGTTAAACCCCAAGATTTTGACATAAAAAAAATAGAAATATTATGTGAAAATTTAAAAAAAACAACTGGTGTAGAAGAAGTTAAATATGATAAAAAAATCATAGATATAATTAATGGTATTAATATTTTTTTAAAATTTAATGAAAATATATTTTGGATAACTTTCTTTATAATTTTTTTAAGTTTAATATATATTGTATTTAAAATCATTAAATACAAACTGAATTTAATTTATATTATTGAATTATTTTCTGGTTTAAGTGGTATAATAGTTGGAATTATCTGTCTTAAAATTTTATCAAGTAAACTACTGCTGATATCAAATATATTTATTACAGGATATCAACTGATATTATTAATTATTTCTGGTATTTTTATTAATATAATAATTAACATAAATGATCCGCTTTAACATTCTATTGTTCCCTTCTTATTTTTGAAAAATTTCATATTTACTATGAAAATATTTTTTATTTTGTTTATATTTTCTGTATCTGTTTTTTCTGATTCAAAATATAATGAATTATTAAAAAATTATAAAACTCAGATAGATGAAAAAACACAAAACATTGAGCAAATAAAAAAAGAAATTAATCATAAAAAACAAGAAAAAGAAAAATATAAGACAGATGAAAAATATACCAGAAAACAATTACAGGAAACAGAAAAAAAATTAAGTGAAATAAATTCTACAATAGATAAAACCATGCAGGAAATAACAGATACAAAAGAAAAACTGAAAAAAACAGAAAAACTGCTTGCTGAAACAAGTTTAGAAATTGTTCAGATAACACGGCTTATTAATTCTGACATAGATAATATTTATCGCGAGTATTATTCTGTTTATACTTATTTTAGTGAGCCAATATTAGAATATTTTAAAACATATATCATAGATGAAAAAATAAAATTAATAAAATCAGCAGAATCAAAAAATTTAGTTGCTAAATATAACAGAGAAGTATATTTACAACAGTACCAAAAATTACATAATTTAAATGCTGACTTAGAAAAACAAAAAGAAAAACAGAAAGAACTTCTTGAAGAAAAAAAATTGCTCATCAAAACTATTCATAGTAAGATAGTTGATATTGAAGAAGAAATAAAACAATTAAATATTTCAGCAAAAGAATTACAAAATTTGATTTTTAAACTTGAACAGGATAAAAAACAAACTCTTGAAATGAAAAAAAAGGAAGAAATAGCAAAAAAAAAGTTCCAGGAGAAAAAAGGAAATCTTCCTTGGCCTGTTAAAGGAGAAGTTATAGCAAATTTTGGTAAAATAAAAGATGCTGAATTTGGAACATATATTATATCTAATGGAATAAAGATTAAGTCACAACCATATTCAGATGTTCAGAGTATAGATAATGGTAATATTGTCTATGCAAAAAATTTCAGATCATATGGTAAAACAGTTATAATTGATCATTGTGGTAATTATTCTATTTATGGCAATTTAGGTGAAATTAATGTAAAAGAATCACAAAATGTCTCAATATACCAAATAATAGGAAAAACATCAGAAACTGGAATATTATATTTTGAATTAAAAATAAATAAAGAATCAGTTGACCCAATTAACTGGTTAGAAAAATAATGAACTATAAATTTTATTTTCCTGTAAATGTTATTTTCAATATTAAATCAATAGATTTACTGAACAGTTATATTCTTCCTGAAAGAAAAATTATGATTGTTTGTGGTAAAAAATCAATAAAAGAAACAGGATTACTTAAAAAAATAAAGAATTTATTAAGTAAGAATAATATATTTATATTTGACAGAATTTATAAAGAACCGGATATAAATATTGTGGATACTGCGGTTAAATTTGCAAAAGAAAATAAAATAGAAGTAATTATTGGAATTGGTGGTGGAAGTGTTATTGATACTTCAAAAGCAGTTTCTGTATTGGTTAATGAAAATAATTTTACAACTGTAATGGATTACTTAGAAATAGATGGACACAAACAGGTATGCACAGAAAAAATAAAAATGATAGCAATACCAACTGTTTCTGGCAGTGGAGCAGAGGTTACAAGAAATTCTGTGATTTATAATCCTTTAACAAAAACAAAACGTTCTTTCAGAAATGATTGCATATTTCCTGATATAGCAATTATTGACCCTGAACTCACACTAACTGTTCCAGCAAAACAAACTGCTATTTCCGGTTTAGATGCTTTATGTCATTTAACAGAATCGTTTTTATCTAAAAAATCAAATCAATTTACTGATATTTTATGTATAGAAGGAATAAAATTAGTAATTAATAGTTTAGAAAAATTAATTTATGATTTAAATAATTTACAATTAAGAGAAAATATTTCTCAAGCAAGTGTGTTGGGAGGAATAGTTATTTCTAATTCCGGACTGACTTTTGGACATGGTATTGGAGCTGTAATTGGTCCGAGATTTAATCTACCGCATGGATTATCATGTGGTATTTTATTACCGGAAGTAATAAATTTTAGTTTTAATTATTTATCAAAAGAGAAACAAAGAATATTAACTGAATTATTTGGAAATAAACCATCAGAAAGAGTAAAAAAAATATTATTAAATCTTAACTTACCTGACAGTTTTACTGAATTTCATATTAAAGAAACTGATTTAATAAATATTGTGGATACCGGTATAACTGCATCATCAACAAAAGCAACTATTGTTGAATTAACAAAAGAACAACTTTTAAATATCTTAAAGAATTGTATATAAAAAAATTATGTTAAAAAAGGAGGAATTATGGCAAAAGGAAAACATAGTGGAAATGGAAGAGATAGTTCAGGTAAAAGACTTGGAATAAAAACTTATGGAGGACAGAGAATAAAATCTGGTTCTATTATTATTAAACAGAGAGGAACAAAATTTTATCCTGGATTTAATGTAGGTATTGGTAAGGATTTTTCTTTATTTGCAAAAATAGATGGAGTTGTAAAATTTGAATATACTCCCGGTGGTAAACAGAAAGTTTCTGTATATCCTGTTTAACAGAACAGTCAGGTAGAGAGATTATGAAATCCAAAAAAATTTTATGGTTAGTTTTACGCATAGAAATTTGAATAAATTCCTATGGTCGAGATGTATTTTTTTGATTTTCAAAACAAAAGATAAACAAAAGATAAACAAAATAGTATAGGAAATTATGGCTTTATACCGAATCGCGAGAAACGAACAACAAATTTTTGGGGGTTTTTAGGGGTATCACCCTGACTATTTTGTTATTATGACATTTGACAGTAAAAAGGTAGAATGTTATAATACTTATAATGAAATTATATGAAATTTTTTAATACAGCAGGACCTATAAAAGAAGAAATTCATTATTGTATATCACCTATAGATAGAATAAACAAAGATGAAATTTTATCATTAATTGAACAGGAAAAATATTTTATCCTTCATGCACCTCGTCAGACAGGTAAAACAAGTTGTTTGTTTGCATTAAGGGATTATTTGAATAAACAAGGGAAATATTATTGTGTTTATGTGAATGTAGAAGATGCACAGACAGTCAGGAATGATGTGGATAGGGGAATAAAAGTTATATTAGCAAGTATTGAACAGAACATAAGATTTAACAACAGAGAAATTTTATCTAAATTTCCTGATTTTCAAACTATTACAAAAGAACTTCCTGGTGATAAATCTTTTAATGAAGTTTTAAATAGATTCTGCAATAATCTTGATAAACCATTAATACTGCTTATAGATGAAATAGATTCACTTGTTGGAGATACATTAATATCAGTATTAAGACAATTGAGAAGTGGTTATCCGGATAGACCCAAAGCATTTCCACAGTCAGTTGTTTTATGTGGAGTAAGAGATGTTAGGGATTACAGAATACATTCAGATAAAGATAAAACAATAATAACAGGAGGAAGTGCATTTAATATAAAGGCAGAATCAATACGTATTGGTGATTTTTCTAAGGAAGATATAACAACATTATATTTACAACACACCCGGGAAACAGGACAAAAATTCAATGAAGATATATTTGATTATGTATGGGATTTAACAGAAGGTCAACCATGGTTAGTTAATGCACTTGCTTATGAGGCATGTTTTAAACTCCAGAAAGACAGGACAAAACCAATAACAAAAGAAATAATTGAAACAGCAAAAGAGAATATAATATTAAGACGTGATACACATATTGATATTTTAATTGATAAATT
>Ga0272448_1005672_pt1 | contig 13708 bp, 10 predicted proteins | sample YNPCB0191_FD_202220 | JGI IMG/M metagenome (GOLD analysis project Ga0272448, IMG submission 202220) | Hot spring sediment microbial communities from Yellowstone National Park, WY, United States - YNP-CB-019-1 | ecosystem: Environmental > Aquatic > Thermal springs > Hot (42-90C) > Sediment...
GAAGGTGCACGTGAAGTACCGGGTCCGGGGCAAGGGCCTCAACCCGGACCGGGTCAAGGCGGCCATCGAGCTCTCCGACGAGGAGTACTGCTCCATCGGCGCCATGCTTCGGAAGACCGCCGACTATACTTACGAAGTCGAGGTCCTCGAAGAACCTTGAGGGCCGAGGAGGCACCCATGGACCTGTCCCGCCGCGCCGTGGTCATGCAGGAATCGCCCATTCGAAGGCTGGCTCCGCTCATGGTGGAGGCCCGGAAGCGGGGCATCCGCATCCACCACCTCAACATCGGCCAGCCGGACATCCCCACCCCCGCCCCGTACCTCGAGGCCGTCTCGGCCTTCCGGGAACGGGAACGGGTTCTCGCCTACGGGCCCAGCGACGGCCTTCCCGAGTTGCGCCAGGCGGTGGCCGACTACTTCCACCGGTTTGGAATCCACCTGGACAGCCGGGACGTCATGATCACCAGCGGGGGGAGCGAGGCGGCCCTCTTCGCCTTCAACATCGTGGCCGATCATGGGGACGAGATCGTCGTCCCCCAGCCCTTCTACACGAACTACAACGGCTTCGCCGCCATGGCGGGGGTCCGACTCGTTCCCGTCACCACCCGGGCGGAGGATGGGTTCCGGCTGCCCTCCCGGGAGGTCCTCGAAAGGGCCGTCGGTCCCAAGACCAAAGCCATTCTCGTCTGCTCCCCCAACAACCCGACGGGGACCATCCTCACCGCCGCGGAGTTGGAGCTGCTGGCGGAGCTGGCGGTCCGCCACGACCTCTTTCTCATCGGCGATGAGGTCTACAAGGAGTTCACCTACGACGGCCTCAAGCACACGAGCCTTCTGGAGCTTCCGAAGGTCGAGGAGAGGGTCATCGTCCTCGACTCCGTCTCCAAGCGCTTTTCCGCCTGCGGCGCGCGGGTGGGGGCGCTCATCAGCCGGAACCGGAAGGTCATGGAAGCGGCCCTCAAGCTGGGGCAGGCGCGGCTCTGTCCGCCCACCATCGAGCAGGTGGGCGCCGTGGCGGCCTACCGAATGGATCCCTCCTACTTCGACCCCATCCGGGCCGAGTACCAGGCCCGGCGCGACACCCTCTACGCCGGCCTCACCGCCCACCCCGGCGTCCTGCTCCGGAAGCCACCGGGGGCCTTCTACATGATCGTCCGCCTCCCCCTCACGGACACCGACCATTTCGCGAGGTGGCTCCTCTCCGACTGGCAGGTGGACGGGGAAACGGTGATGGTGGCTCCGGGGGACGGCTTCTACGCCACGCCGGGTCTGGGCCAGAACGAGATCCGGGTGGCGTACGTCCTGGAGGTTCCCAAGCTGGAGCGGGCGGCCCGGATCCTTCTCGAGGGGATGGAGCGGTACCTCACCCTGGAAGGGAACGGGGAAGCGCCGGCCGCCGGTGCCTGAGGTCGCCTTGCCGGGGGACGAGGGCCTTCTCCTGGAGGTTCGCCTTCCCGCCGGCGGGCAGGCGGAGGAGGCGTGGCGGGGGGTCCGTCGGCGGGCCGAACTGCGGTTTCCCCGCCTCGCCGTCGAGGAGAGGCCGGCGGCCGCGGGGGAAGGTTTCTCCATCCGGATCCGGAGGCCCGGGGGCCAGGCCGTCCGCTGGGACATGGTCCCCGACCAGAACGCCGAGGCCCCCTTCCTGGGACTTCTCGAAGCCATCCTGGCCCCTCCCCCTTCCTCGCCCCTGGCCGGTTTGGAGCCCCTTCCCGCCGTTACCCTCTACGCCGCCCGGTGGTGTTCCGCCAGCTCCGGGGCCCTCGGCCTCCTGGGCAGGCTGGCCGCCGCCGACCCCCGCCTCTCCCTCCGCGTGGTGGACGCCGAGGAACTTTCCCCGGCAGAGCGCCCGCCGGCCCTCTCCTCCGTCCCCTGGGCGGTGCTGGGGGCGGGGGAGGCCCGGCTCTTCGGAACCTTCACCGAAGCGGAATTCCGGGAGGCACTGGAGGCTTGCCTTCGGGGAGAAGGCCCCCTCTGGAGCCTCAGGCACCTTCTTTCACGGAAGCTCGCCGGCGAGATCCGGGAACTCCTGGAGGCCGGGGTGCTCCGCCCCAGGGACCTGGGGCGGCTGGTGGTCTTTCCGGACCTGGGGACCCGCCTGGCCGCCACCCACTTCCTTTCGGAAGAGGCCGGCCGAGGCACCCTGGACCTCCGCGAAGCCGGGGAGGTTCTGGCGGAGGCCCTTCTCCTTCAGGATCCCCGGGACCGGGGGGACGCCGCCTACGCCCTGGGGGAGATGGGGGACCCCCGCTTTCTGAAGGCCGTCGAGGCCCTTCTCCACGACCCTGACGACGAGGTTCGGGAGGCGGCGGAGGATGCCGCAGAGAGGATCCGAGGTTGCGGCCCACCCGTCACCGGGTGAAGGGGTAGGGCTCCGAGGTCCCTCCGTCGGGGTTCACCACCGTGACGAGGACCGTCTGGCCCTTGGGCACGAGGGCCTTGAGGGCCTGTCCGCCTCCCAGCAGGATCCTCGAGGAGGACTTCACCGTCACCGAGGGGGCGGGGGTTCCGTCCAAGAAGACCGACGCGCCGGAGGCGAAGTCCGCTCCGGAGAGCTTGAGCCGGAAGGGGCTCGTGAGGACCTGGACGGCGTCAATGCGGGGTGGAATGGGAATCCCCACGTAGACGGTGTCGGAAGCCGCCGCCGTCCGCCCCTGGGCGTCGGTGACCGTGAGGACCCAGGTGTAGGCGGCCGTCTCCTCGTAGGTGTGCGTGGGGGCCGGCAGGGTGGAGGTCACCCCGTCGCCGAAGTCCCAGAGAAAGGCGTAGGGAGTCGTTCCCCCCTTGGGGGAGCAGGAAAAGGCGACGGCGAGCGGGGGCGTTCCCTGTCTCGGGTTCGCCGAGGCGGTCACCGAAAGGGGTGCGGTCACCTTGACCGTACCGGTCTTGGAGGCGGTCACCCCTGCCCCGTCGGTCACCGTCACCTTCCAGGTGAAGGTCCCTCCACTCCGGTAGGTGTGGGTGGGGTTCTTCTCGGTGGAACGCCCTCCGTCCCCGAAGTTCCAAGCCCAAGAATAGCCGGGGGATCCCCCCGAGGCGGAGGCCGAAAAGGTGACCGTCACCGGCGCCGTGCCGGAGGTCGGGCTGGCGGAGGCGGTGCACACCAGGGGAGGGGGAACCTTGGCCGTCCAGTCGAAGGCGAAGCCTCCCTGGGAGGCGACCTCGAAGAAGGTATAGGCGCCCCCCGAAAGGTTCTTGACGGGGAAGACCGGTGCCTCCGGGCTGCAACAGTTGGGGTCGGTGCAGGTGGGCAGGACCGCGAAGCCCATGTCCCGGGGATCCCCCGCGGCGAGGAAGCTCAGGTCTCCGCTCCGCTCGGGGACGGTGGCGGCGAAGGCGGTGACGTCCACCTTGGGGGAGGAGGTCTGGCGGGTTTCCAGGTGGACGTTCAGGAGGCGGTTCACCTGGAGCACCACGGGGCCGGAACTGCCCGTGTTGCAGACCGGCGAGCCGGGATTGTTGATCACCGTGCCCCCGAAGGCCAGGTCCACCGAGGCTCCCTGGAAGTACAGGGTATAGGGGGGGGTGGTGGTGAAGACGAGGAGCTGGCCGGCCCGGAGGTAGAAGTCCGAGCCGGTGACGTGGCCCGCCCCGTCCTGAACGATGGCGTTCCCCTCGCCCCGGAGGATCTCGATCCAGAGGGCGTCGGGGGCCGGATTGTTCCCCGGGTCGAAGCGGACCGAATCGCCCTGGAAGAGGTGGATCCCCCCGCCCGACCGCCCGCCGTGGTAGGTGGCCCCCTGGGTCCCCAGGGCCAGCAGGAGCAGGAAAGCGGCCAGGCCCGTTCCAAAGCCCTTGCGAACCTTTTCCATGACGAAGCCTCCTCCTAAAGTATGCCCCCGGTTGGAAAGCCGCCTCAAGGCCCGCCCTTCACCCTCCTTTTCGCTCCGGGTGAAAGGCGAAAAACTTCGCCGGAAAGGTTTTTGGACAGGAGGGCTGGCCGGGGGAGGGGAAGGGCATTAGATTCCCCGCAGGGAGCCCCCCTTGCCTTTCGCCCGTGTCTTTCGTAAAATGCAGGCTCCTGGGGATTTGGACGAGGTGAAGGCCGATGGATGAGATCCTCGTACTCGGGTTTTGCCTTACGCTCCTCTCCCTTCTGGTGTTGCTCCTCTGGCTTCAGCCCCGGCGAGGTCCCGTGGGACTCATCGGTTCCTTCGTCCGGGAGCACGCCCTCTCCCAGAGCGCCCTCTTCTACCTCCTGACCATCGCGGGGATCATTCTCCTGGACATCCTGGAGACCCGCTTCGACGACGAGATCACCGGATACCTCCGGTGGGACTTCACGCCGCTCTTCCTGCAAATCGAAGGGCAGACGGGGGCCCTCTTCCAGCTCTTCCAGTTCCCCCTCCTGACCTGGCTCCTCTCCGCCGTCTACCTCTACGTCTTCCCGGTCCTGGGGGTGACGGCGGTGCTGGCCACCTGGGCCAACGGCGAAAAGACCCTGGCCCGGAAGATTTTCTGGGGGAGCGTCTTCAACTACGTCCTCATTCTTCCCTTCTACATCCTGGTGCCCGTTTCGGAGCGCTGGGCCGCCGGGGACGGTTCGGTGACGCTCCTCATGAACAGCCTGTCGCCGGTCCTCATCGAGGGGTTGAGGCCCCTTTCGGGGCTCAACAACTGCTTCCCCTCCTTCCACACCTCCCTGGCGGTGACCTACGCCCTCCTGCTCACCGAAAGTGCCGACCGCCGGCTCCGGAGGACCATGACCGTCCTGGCGGCCCTGGTGGTGTACTCCACCCTCTACCTGGGCTTCCACTGGGTTCTGGACGCCTTCGCCGGCGTGCTCTTTGCGGCGGCGTGCACCCTGCTCGCCACCTACGCCGTGGAGAACTACCCCCTCGAACTGGCCTTCCTCAAGAGCCGATGAGCGGCCGCTGTCTGGTGGTCTCCTACGGCCTGGGAACGGGGCACCACCGGGTGGCGGAGGTGGTCTCTGAGAGGCTCCGGGCGGAGGGAGCGGAAGCCCCGATCTCTCGCCTGGAAGATTGGGTCCCGTGGGAGTACGACCTCCTCTTCCGGAAGGGCTATCTCTTCTGCGTCTTTCGTCTGCCCTGGCTCTGGCAGTGGATGTACTCCACCCCCCTCTTCGCCCGCCGGGGCCGATTGGCCTTTCCCGGAATGGCCCGAAGGGCCCGCCGCCGCTTCGAGCCTTTGCTGAACGGCGCCGGCGCGGTGGCGGCCACGCAGGTCAACGCCATGGAGATCGCCGCCGACGCCAAGGCCGCCGGGAGGGGAGACTTCCGCCTGGCGGTGGTCCTCACCGACTACGACGTCTACCCCCTGTGGGCCCGGCCGGAGGTGGACCTCTACCTTCTGCCCCACGGGGACCTCGTGGAACCCTTCCTTCGGCTCGGCGTGGGACCGCAGAGGCTGGCGGTCACCGGGATCCCCGTGGACCCGGCCTTCGAGAAGCTGGCGCCGGACCGGTCGGTTCTTGCGGAACTGGGGCTCGAGGAAGGAAGGCCGGCGGTCCTCATCCTCGGAGGAGGGGTGGGGGCGGGACCCCTGGGGGAGGCGGCGGAGGCGGCCCTGGGGGACGCCGAACTCCAGGTGATCCTGGTCTGCGGAAGGAACGAGCGGTTGAGGCGGTCCCTCATCCCCTTGGCCCAGGCCCACCCCCAAAGGCTCCGCATCCTGGGTTACCGGACCGACCTTCCCCGGTTCCTCGCCGCCTGCGACGTGGTGGTCACCAAGGGCGGAGGACTGACGCTGACCGAAGCCCTTGCCGCGGGTAAGCGGTGCGTGGTCCTTCCCGGCCTTCCGGGCCAGGAGAGGGCCAACACGGCCTTTATGGCCGCGAGGGGCTGGGTCTCGGTCTGTGAGGACCTGGCCGCCCTTCCTCTTAAGGTCCGGCGTGCCCTGGAAGGTCCCGAGGGTCAGCGGCCCCTCCCGAAGGATTCGGCCCTCCACGCCGCCCGGCTTCTCGGCGCCCTCGCCGAAGGCGGTTGAAAGGTATCTGCCTCGAAAACGCGAAAGGGCCGGGGTGCCCCCGGCCCTTTCCGTAGGTTGTCGGGTCGCTTTACGGGGAGGCCTTCACCATCTCCTCCACCAGCGGGTGGGCGTCGTAGAGCTTGTCCAGGGCTTCCAGGATGCCCCGGATGTCCACGGCGACGCACCGGGCCTGCGCCTCGTCGTAGACGAAGGTGTTGGGGTGGCTCTGGGCGTTGCCGTCGAAGACGAGCCCCACCAGACGGCCCTCTCGGTCCACCACCGGGCTTCCGGAGTTGCCGCCGGTGATGTCCGCCGTGCAGACGAAGTTGAGGGGGGTCTCCAGGCGGACCCGGTCCCTCCGTTCCCGCTCCCTCGCCGTGAGCACGAACTCCCCCTTGTCGCCGAAGGAGTAGGCGCGGTCGTAGAGGCCGTAGAAGGTGGTGAAGGGGGGTACGAGGGTGGTGGCGAAGGGGTAGCCGGAAACGACGCCGAAGGCCAAACGCAGGGTCCCCGTGGCGTCGGGGTAGGCCCGCTCTCCGTAGACGGCGAAGCCCGCCTGGGCGATGCGGGTGTAGGCCTCCTCCTCCACGGCATCCAGATTTTCTTTGAAGGCCAGGCGGTTGGCCCGGAGGAAGGGTTCGGCCTTTCTGGCGAAGAGGAGCAGGGGATCCTGGGAGGAGGCCAGGGCCTTGCCCTTTTTCTGGAGAAGGCTCGCACGGAATTCGGCCGAATCGAGGCGGGTGCCCTGGATGACCTCCCGGGCCACCTCCTGGGGCTCGCGCCCCCCGAGCAAGGCTTGGACGTAGGGGTGGCTGGCGCCGAGTCCCTCGCGGATCCTCGCCAGATCGTCGGCCAGCAGGAGTTCCTCCATGTCCTTGTAGGTGGGCCTGGGAGCCTTCAGGTTCCGGAGCAAGGCGGGGAGTTCCGCCTCGTGGTAGCCGGGAAGGCGGTCGGCGTCGGGCTTTCGGGTTTCCATGTCGTAGAGGACGAGGGAGATGGCCGCCCCCGGCAGGGAGCCCCAGTTTCCACCGGGGATCTGGGCAAGAAAGCGCCGCTCCTTTTCGTGGTCCCGCGCCCAGGCGTAGGCCTTCTCGAGGTCGGTCCAGGCGGAGGCGTAGCGAGCGGCGAGGGCGGGATCGGCCTCCACCGCCTTTCGGAGGCTCTCTTCCGCCTGGCGCTTCCGCTCCATCAGGGCGGGGTCGTTCAGACCGGCGAACTCGCCTTCGTTGGCCTTCTTGGAGTTGGCCAGGAAGTAGAGGTAGGTCCGCGCCCGTCGGGCTTCCTCGGCCCCGCGCTCCGAGTAGGCCGTGAGAAGGGCTTCCCGGTGGCGCAGGTCCTCCAAGCGGTGGGGGAAGGTGACGTCACGGTAGTACCGCAGGGCGTCGAGGGTGGCCAGGCGGTCGGTGCGGCCGGGGTGTCCAGAGACGAAGACCAGGTCTCCCTCCTTCGTACCGGCGGGGTTGACCTTGAGGTAGTGGTCCACCCGGGCCGGTTTGCCGTTCTCGTAGGCGCGGAGGAAGGCAAAGTCCAGGTCGTAGCGGGGGTAGGTGAAGTTGTCCGAGTCCCCCCCGAAGAAGGCCGCCTGAAGTTCCGGAGCGAAGACCAGCCGGACGTCGGTGTACTCCCGGTAGCGGTAGAGGTGGTACCGGGCCCCGCCAAAGAGGGCAACCACTTCGCCCTTGAGTCCGGTGTTCTTGAGGCATTCGGCTTCCAGAGCGGCGATGGCCGCCTCCCGCTTCTTGAGGGCCTGCTGGGGCGTGGGGGCGCCGGCGGCGGCGGCCTCCACCCGGGAGGTGACGTCCTCGATGGAGACGAGGACCTTCACGGCAAGGCCGGGGATGGGGATCTCCGCCTCGCGAGTCGCCGCGTAGAAGCCATCCCGAACGTAGTTGTGCTCCGGCGTGGAAAGGCGCTGGACGGAGGAGAGGGCCACGTGGTGGTTGGTGAGGATGAGACCGTCGGGCGAGACAAAGGAGGCGGAGGCGTAGACGTTTACCGAGGAGAGACGGAGGTGGTCCATCCACCCCGGCGGCGGCTCGAAACCGTGCCGCTCCTTCAGGAGTTCCAGCGGGGGCCTCTCGTAGAGCCACATCCCCTCGTCGGCGCGGTAGCCCCCGGCCGCCCCCAAGGCCACAAGGCCGGCCACCAGGGCCGCCGTGCGAAAGCCGGTGTTCCACTTCTTCGTCATGTACCACTCCTTTCCATCCAAAGACCCGTCCGGGAAAGAACCGCCCCCACGGCCGCGAGGGAGAGGTCCCTTGGACCAGACGCCTTTCTACGGCCAGGCCCCGGGAAAAGTTTCCGGGCCCTTGCCGTCAGGCCCCCTTCCGTCCCTGCCGCTTCCAGATGGAAAAGGCGCTCGGCTCCCGGAAGCGGCCGATGACGTCGGAGGCCTCCAGGACGCTCACGAAGGCGGCCGGGTCCTCGGAGCGGATGAGGTCCCTCAGTTCCTTCAGCTCGTAACGGGTGATGACGCAGAGGAGGGCCTCCTGTTCGAGGCCGGTAAAGGCGCCCCGAGCCTGGAAGACCGTCACCCCGCGGGCCATCTCGTCGAGAATCCGCCGGCGGATGGTCCCGCTTTTGGAAGAGACGATGAGGACGGCCTTCCGGGGGCGTGGGGCCTGGATGGCGTCGAGGGTCCTCCCGCCGGCGTAGATGGCCACCAGCGTGTACATGGCCCGTTCCAGATCCGTCAGGAGGCCCGCGGCGACGATGAGGGCGCCGTTGAGCAAGAGCTGGGCCTCTCCCACCCCCAGGCTGAACCTCCGGTTGAGCACCACCCCCAGGATGTCGAATCCGCCGAGGGATCCTCCCGAGCGGAGGGCCAGCGCCCCCGCCACGCCCCCCAGGACCCCCCCGAAGACGGCGGCCAGCATGGGATCGTGGGTGGCCGGCGGGACGGGCACGAAGTCCGCCACCAGCCAGAAGCCCACGACGCCTACCGCCGAAAGGAATCCGAAGCGGCGGCCGATGTCCCGAAAGCCCAGGGCGAAGATGGGGACGTTGAGCAGAAAGACGAGGAAGCCCACCGGCCAGCCGAAGAGGGCGTGGAAGAGGAGGGAGAGCCCCGTCACCCCGCCCGTCAGCAGGCGGTTGGGTACCATAAAGGCCTTCACCTGCACCACGAAGGCCAGCAGGCCGAGGAGGAGCAGGGCCAGGTTTCCCCCTTCCCGCCCCACCGCTTTCCACCGGGCCTTCCACCGTTCCTTCCCCATGGAATCCAGTGTACCAGGGAAAGCCCCCCAGGGCCTCCTCCCAAATTCCGCGATGGATGGGTCTTGCCTTCGGCGCTGCAGGTGTTTTCCGGGGGAAAGGCCTTTTCTCCCAAACGGGGAGGGGGCTTCTCCCCCGCGTTCCGCTGGCCAAGCCAGTCGGAACGCTCGGGTAGCCCTTCGGGGTCCCTCCCCGCCTTCGGCTCGAATGCCCCCAATCCCTTGGCAGGCGATGGGGTTATTCTTGGAATCTGCAAGGCTATCGAGGACTTGCACCACCTATTCGGTTCCCATCGCGGGATTGGGGCTCCTTGCACCGGCCGAAAGAAAACCCTATATTGGGAATGGCACGAAAACCCTGGGGGCGAAACGGTTTCGACGGGGTTGTGCGGGAGGTGGTCGCGCGCCGAGTTCCGGGCTCTCGTAAAACGACCGGAAAACCACAACGGCCAACGATAACTTGGCTCTGGCGGCGTAAGTCCGCCACGTTCCCGATGGCTTCTCCCGCGGGCCTTCTGGAACGTCGCTAGCGGGATGCTCCGGGCCGGTTTTCCCCGTCCGGTCCGGAAAAGACTGAGGGGATAGCGACCCGCGGAATTGCCGGCTCCAGAAGCGGGGAGCGAAGGTTCGAGGAACCGGCTACGCGCGTAGAAGCCGCCTTGGCCGGCATCTCCGGACGCGGGTTCGACTCCCGCCGCCTCCACCAAAGCACGAGGGGGGAGGGCATGAAGCCTTCCCCCTCTTCTTTTTTTTCGATTTTCCTTCAACGTTCGTCCGCGTGAAGCCGGAGCAAGAACGGAGACCTCTAGGCCCTAGCCCCACTCCCCCTGTCTTGGCCGGGGGGCTTTTCCGGGAGTAAAATAACCGCGTTTTCCGGAAGAGGGGGCGACCATGTTCGAGACGGCGGAAGTGGGTGCCCGGGTCTCCAAGGAGGAGTACAAGGCGGCTCTGCCGGAACTCCGCAGCGCCCTGCTGGATGCGCAGAAGCGCCTGGCCGGGTCCAACCTCGCGGCGGTGGTTCTGGTGGGAGGGGTGGAGGGAGCCGGAAAGGCCGAGACCATCAACCGCCTCATGGAATGGCTCGACGGGCGGGGTGTGGAGATCCACGCCCTTTCGGCCCCCACCGACGAGGAGCGGGAGAGGCCGCCCATGTGGCGCTTCTGGCGTCGCCTGCCGCCCCGGGGGCGCATGGGGATCTTCCTCGGCTCCTGGTACACCGAACCCATCGTCGGCCGGGCCTTCGGCAGGGTGGGGAAGGGGAGTTTCCTCCGTACTCTGGACGCCATCAACGATTTCGAAAAGATGCTGGACGCCGAGGGGGTTCTCCTCGTCAAACTCTGGCTTCACCTGGCCAAAAAGGAGGTGAAGAAGCGGCTGGAAAGGCTGGAGAAGGATCCCCTCCAGTCCTGGCGGGTGACGCCCCGGGACTGGAAGTTCTTCCGCCGGTACGACCGGTTCCGCACGGTCTCGGAGGCGGCCCTGTTCCATACGGGAACGGGATGGGCGCCCTGGTACGTGATCGAGGCCACCGATCCTCGCCACCGGGACCTGGAGGTGGGAAGGACCCTTCTGAAGGCGCTCACGGAAAGGCTGGAAGCGGAGGCCGGCAAAGCGCCGCCGGTCCGGGAACCGGACCTCTCCCGGCCCCCCCGGGTCCACATCCTGAAAACCCTGGACCTCGGGCTCCGGGTGGAGGAGAAGGACTTCGAGCGCCGGCTGGTCCGGGAGCAGGCCCGGCTCTCCCTCCTCAGCCGGAAGCTCTACGAGGAGAAGAGGTCCTTGATCCTGGTCTTCGAGGGACCGGACGCCGCGGGAAAGGGCGGGGCCATCCGGAGGCTCACGGAGGCGCTGGACGTACGAAACGCCCGGCATATCGGAATCGCCGCGCCCACGGAGGAGGAGCGGGCCCACCCCTACCTCTGGCGCTTCTGGATGCGGCTGCCGCGCCAGGGCCGGGTCACCATCTTCGACCGCTCCTGGTACGGCCGAGTCCTGGTGGAGCGGGTGGAGGGCTTCTGCACCCGGGAGGAGTGGCAGCGGGCCTACGCCGAGATCAACGCCTTCGAAGAGGACCTGGTCTCCTTCGGGCACCTTCTCCTCAAGTTCTGGCTGGCTATCTCGCCGGAGGAACAGTTGCGCCGTTTCAAGGAGCGGGAGGAGACGCCCTACAAGCAGTACAAGATCACTCCCGAGGACTGGCGAAACCGGGCCAAGTGGGACGCCTACGAGGCCGCCGCGGTGGAGATGATCGAAAAGACTTCCACGACCCACGCCCCCTGGGTTCTGGTGGAGGCGGAAGACAAGAACTACGCCCGACTGAAGGTCATTCGCACCGTGAACGGGCTCCTGAAAAAATCCCTGCGGTAAGGGTCTCCAGGGGCAGCAAGTTCAAAAAAGCACGGCTGTCCGGTGGTGGTTTGTTGAACCATTCCGTGTAAGTGCTTCTATGCGCAATGGAAAGATCTCAACATGACCGTTTTCGAATTCAACCCACTTGCGTTATTCGCCCATACCACGCTCCCTTGTGGGCTGGGGGTGCCCCTACAAGTGCCGGTGGCAGATCGAGCTGTTCTTCAAGTGGATCAAGCAGCATCTGCGTATCAAGGCCTTTTACGGCACCTCCGAGAACGCCGTGAAGGCGCAAATATGGATCGCCATCACGGTCTATGTCCTGGTGGCCCTCGTGAAAAACCGCTTGCAAACAAACATCTCGCTGCACACCATGCTCCAGGTCATCAGTCTGTCTGTCTTCGAGAAAGTCCCGCTAAATGAGCTACTTGCGAATCAGCCCTGCTTGTTTGTTGAAGACGGCTATCGTAACCCAGTGCTAGCGTTCGGCTTATAACCGGACACCAGTGGAGTGAAGAGTGAAAGAGAGCGCTTTCCGATCTCTCGGATTCTTCTGGACCGAGAGTAGGGGAGTAAAGCCGAGACAGGCGAAACGAAAAAAGACCCCTCCCTGACCTCCCTGATCTCGTTGTTCAAAGGTTTCTTCCTCTTCTGCTCATCTCGGCATCCCCACAGCACGTCTTTCTATCCGGTTCCGCGGTTCTGCTCGATGCCCTTTTTCTTCGCCCCCCAGAGGGGTTGACTTTTCAAGAAGACGTGCTACTAATAAAAAAGAAGTAACACTGGGAGTGCCAGAGGATATTGCGTTCATGAGGAGATGCTCATATACTCAGTGGCGAGGAGGAGCCGGGAGGTGGACAGGGGAAAGCGTCTCTGGACAAGGGTTCTTCTCGCGATGCTGGCGGCTGTACTGGTTTCTCCGCCCGCGCGTGCCTGTTACAGCGGACTCGTCATCATTCCCACCACGGACGTGACGGGGGACTGGATGTGGGCGGTGGACATCCAGTGGCAAGGTACCTCCCGGCTGTTCAAGACCGACGCCTTCGTCCTCAACACCGAAGTGGGCATGGGGGAGCGCTTCGAAATGGGTCTCGACTTCGACCTCAGCGACGGAGCGGAGGATCGAACCCTCTTCAACGCCAAATACGTCTTCCTCAAATCCGCAAAGGGTCGGTTTTCGGCTGCACTTGGCGTGCAGAACACCACCAACGACTTTCGTTCGAGTCCCTACCTCGTCACCACCACCGACTGGGGCCCCCTGCGGACGCACCTCGGCCTGCAACGCACGCCGGGAGAGGACCGCACCGACCCGATCCTCGGTGTGGACCGCATCGTGAACGGGAAGTGGCAGTTCATGGCCGATTACACCCGCGGGGATGGGAATTTCGCCTCCGTCGGCGTTGGCTACACGTTCCAGAGCTGGCAGATCGTGGCGGGAGCCCAGTGGCCCAACGGGGACGGAAAGCCCGTCGTCGTCGTTCACGTCATTTTCTGGGGCCCTTTGAGCCGGAAGGGAGGATGAGATGCACATTCCCGACGGATACCTCGGACCGGCGACCTACCTGGCGGCCTACGGGGTCATGGTTCCCTTCTGGTCCGCCGCGGCCGCCCGACTGAAACGGACCCTCCGCCTGCAAAAGATCCCCCTGCTGGCCCTGGGAGCGGCCTTCACCTTTCTCGTGATGCTGTTCAACGTGCCCATACCCGGGGGCACCACGGGCCACGCCGTCGGGTCGGTCCTCGTGGCCGTTCTTCTCGGTCCCTGGGCGGCTGTGGCGGCCGTGTCGGTGAGCCTCTTGGTCCAGGCCCTCCTCTTCGGCGACGGGGGGGTCACCGCCTTCGGCGCCAACTGTCTCACCATGGCGGTGGTGATGCCTTTTACGGGGTGGTGGGTCTACCGTCTCCTCTCCCGGGGTGTCGCTCCGGACTCCCGCCGGAGGGCCCTGGCCGCCGCCGCGGGAGGCTACGTGGGACTCAACGCCGCGGCTCTCACCGCCGCCGTCCTCTTCGGCATCCAGCCGGCCCTGGCCCACGACGCCGCCGGCCGCGCCCTCTACTGCCCGTTCCCCCTCTCCGTCGCCGTGCCGGCCATGGCCGTCGAGCACTTGCTTCTCTTTGGCTTTGTGGAGGCGGCGGTGACGGGCTTGGTGGTGGCCGCGCTGGCGCGGAGCGAGCCCGAACTCCTTCGGGAACCGGAGGGAAGCCTCCGGGAGGCCGCC
>Ga0272448_1005675_pt1 | contig 13704 bp, 7 predicted proteins | sample YNPCB0191_FD_202220 | JGI IMG/M metagenome (GOLD analysis project Ga0272448, IMG submission 202220) | Hot spring sediment microbial communities from Yellowstone National Park, WY, United States - YNP-CB-019-1 | ecosystem: Environmental > Aquatic > Thermal springs > Hot (42-90C) > Sediment...
CGCGGCCGGAGCTTCGTGCGGCGCGCATCGAGTTGGAATTGCTCAAGCCGGAACTCTACTTTCGAGAGCATGGGATTCGCGGGACAATCGTCGTCTTCGGCAGTGCGCGGATCGTCGAACCGGCAGCGGCGCGCGAGCAATTAGAACAAGCTCGACGCCGAGCAGCCGCCAAGCCGAACGACCCTGCGCTTCAGCGGGCGGTTGCCATTGCAGAACGACTGGTGGAAAGAAGCCACTACTATGAAGCCGCGCGGCAATTTGCCAAGCTGGTCGCGGCCCATTCGCGGGAGGCGGCTAATAGCGATTATGTGATTATGACGGGCGGAGGGCCGGGCATCATGGAAGCCGCCAATCGCGGCGCTTACGAAGCAGGCGCCAAATCAGTCGGTCTGAACATCCGCCTGCCACGCGAACAAAAACCTAACCCTTACATCACTCCGGAGCTTTGCTTCCAGTTCCATTACTTCGCCATTCGCAAGCTGCACTTTTTGTTGCGGGCGAGAGCGTTGGTGGCTTTTCCCGGCGGCTTCGGAACTCTCGACGAATTGTTCGACACCCTCACCTTGCGACAAACCGGACGCATGCAGGCCATTCCGATTATTCTCTTCGGCCGCGAATACTGGCAACGCCTCCTCGACTTTCAATTTATGGCTGATCAGGGAACCATCGACGATGAAGACCTGAAACTTTTCAGTTTTGTGGAGACCGCTGAAGAAGCCTGGCACATCATCAAGCAATGGGAGATCAAAGAAAGCGAAGCGGCGCAGAATCACTGGCAAAAAGCCGAAGCCTGAAACATCTTTTTACAAAAAGGAGCGAATCCATGAAACGAATCTTTTGGTTGGTTGCAGTCAGTTTATTAGCGACGACGGTTTACTATGCGGTGTCGTGGGCGGAAGAACCGCAACCGTCCAACACGCCCGCGGCGCAGAATCAACCTCCGGCGGAACAGCCGCCGGAGAAGAAGGCGGAGGAAAAGCCCCCTGCCGGCGCTGAAGAAAAGCCGGCCGAAGACCCTTTTGCCGTGCCTGAAGGCACGCCCAAAGAGTTGGTCGAGTACATCCAGAAGCTGGTCAAACGTCAGTTTCGTGATGACAAGGAGCGCATGAAAGCCCGCGAGGCCATTCTTAAAGCTGCCGAGAAGATTCTGAGCGCCGAAGGTACGGTCGGCGAAGCCGAGCTGGAGTTTGCCGTTCAGGCGAAGATGAACATGCTTGCCGACCTGAAAAAGCTCGAGGCGTTCGCGGAAGAGCTGCACACCAGCGGGCGGGAAAAATTGGCGCGCATGGTGCGGCGTTTCGCCTTGCAAATTCAACTTCGGACCGCGATGGCTGTCGGTTCAGCCAACGCCGGCGAGCTGGTGAAGCAAGCCCTGGAATTTCTGGGTGCAGCGCCGCTGGAGCCGATGGATGTGCCGCTGGCTTATATGGCCGGCCATGTGGCGGAACAAAGCGGCAACCAGACTCTGGCCGTTGATACTTATCGCACCCTGAGCGAAATGTTTTCCGAAAGCAAAGATCCCAAGATGCAAGAGTTCGCCGAAATGCTTACCGGTGTTACACGGCGACTGACGTTGCCCGGCAACGAGATCAAGATCGAGGGCAAGCTGCTCGGCGGCGAGCCTTTCGATTGGTCGAAATATGCCGGCAAGGTAGTGCTGGTGGATTTTTGGGCGACATGGTGTGGGCCGTGCCTTGCGGAAATCCCCAAACTTTTGAAGTACTACGAAGCCTATCACGAGAAGGGCTTTGAGATTATCGGCATCAGTTGTGATCAGCGGCTTTCCGACCTGGAGAAGTTCATCGATGAACGAAAGATTCCCTGGCCGATTGTTTATGGTGATGATAAGCCCAGCCCTACCGTGCAATACTACGGCGTTATGAGCATTCCTACGATGATTCTTGTGGGTCGCGATGGGAAGGTGATTTCCATCACTGCTCGCGGCCCGATCCTTAAGGCCGAACTGGCGAAAATTTTCGGCCCCATAGAAGAAAAGCCCAAGGAAGACAACAAAGAACAGCCCAGTTCCGACAAAAAATAAGACCGTCGTGTGTTCACGAAACGGTTCGGTTAGTCGGGTGGGATGGTTTTTTTCAATAAGGGTGAAACTATGTCTCGGAAGCCGTGGGAAAATGTTATCCTTGCAAGTTGTTTGCTGTTGATCTGGTGCTCGACCCCGGCGACGTGGGCCGCCGTAAAATTGCCGGCCTTGATAAGCGACAACCTGGTCCTCCAGCAGGGCCGGCCGGTCTGCATCTGGGGCCGGGCGGAAAAAGGCGAAAAAATTACGCTTCTTTTTGCCGGTAAAGAGCTTACCACCACCGCCGACGAATCCGGCAACTGGAAGGTGGTTTTGGAAAAGCTTGATTATAACAATCAGCCGCAGCAACTTGTCGTCAAAGGCGCTTCCGGCGATTCGTTGACGGTAAAAAACATTCTCGTCGGAGAAGTATGGCTTTGTTCCGGCCAATCGAATATGGCTTGGCCTTTAAAAGGCGCACAACGCGGCGCCGAGGAAGTCGCCGCCGCCGATTATCCGGCCATGCGTTTGTTTCAGGTGGCGCGCGTCAAAGCCCCGGAGCCGCTTACTGATGTCCAGGGAAGCTGGAAAACTTGTACACCGCAAACTGCCGCCGACTTTTCGGCAGTGGCTTATTTTTTCGGGCGCGAGTTGCATCGCATATTGAACGTGCCGATCGGACTGATCGAGGCCGATTGGGGCGGCACACCAGCCGAATTCTGGACCAACCGCGAGACCCTAAAAACACACCCCGATTTACACTCCTTGGCCAACCTGCCCGAAGCAGGCTCGCTCTATCATGGGATGATCGCTCCTCTGACTGCCTTTCCCATCGCCGGCGTTATCTGGTATCAGGGAGAATCGAATGTCGGCCGCGCAGAACAGTATCGCTTGCTATTTCCGACTTTAATCGGGGAGTGGCGGCAAGCGTGGGGGCTGGGGGCGTTTCCCTTCTTATTTGTGCAGATCGCGCCCTACCGCTACAACAGCCCTGAAGCGACGACCGCCGCCGAACTGCGGGATGCACAACTGTTTACGCTGCAATCCGTGCCCAATACCGGAATGGTCGTCACCACCGATATTGGCGAAATCAACGACATTCACCCAAAAAACAAACAGGATGTCGGACGCCGGCTGGCGCTTTGGGCGTTGGCAAAAACCTACGGGCAAGAGCTGATTTGCTCCGGGCCGATTTATAAGTCGATGGCCATCGAAGGCGATAAAATCCGCTTGACTTTCGAGCATCTCGGCGGCGGATTGGTCGCCGGCGATGGGAAACCTCTGCGAGGATTTACTATCGCCGCCCCCGACGGTGTGTTTCGGACTGCTCAAGCAGACATCGACGGCGACACGGTGCTGGTGTGGGCGGAAGGAGTAGCGGAACCGAAAGCCGTACGCTACGGCTGGCGCAACGATGCGGCTGGAGCCAACCTGGCCAATAAAGCCGGATTGCCGGCTTCGCCTTTTCGCACGGACAGTCCCAGATGAACGCTTCTTTACGGCCACTTTCAACAGAGATTCTTCCCTCGATACCCGCTTGAGGTTATGCCCATTTCTCACCGCGTGCCTGGGTTGTTCATTACCGGAACGGATACCGGAGTAGGGAAAACGTATGTTGGGGCGCTCATCGCCCGACAGTTGAGGGCAGCGGGCCGGCGAGTCGGCGTGTACAAACCGGTGGCCAGCGGTTGCCGACGCAAGGGCGGCAAATTGATTTCCGACGATGCCCAGTTGCTCTGGGAAGCGGCGGGGCAACCGGGACGGTTGGAGCGTGTCTGCCCTCAATGTTTTCAAGCCCCGCTGGCCCCGCACCTGGCCGCCCAACTCGAAGGCCGGCAATTGGACGAAAAACTTTTGCGTCGCGGCCTGGACTACTGGCGACGACGTTCCGACATCATTCTTGTCGAAGGCGCCGGTGGCTTGATGTCACCGTTGGGCGAAAACCTCTATGTGGCCGATCTGGCCGAGGAGTTTGCTTTTCCGCTTATTGTTGTTACACGTAATGTGCTGGGAACCATCAATCAAACCTTACAGACGCTCATTACGGCGGCGGTGTTTCGAGAAGGGCTGTCGATAGCCGGCATTGTGCTGAATCACCCGCAGCCGCCGAACGCAGAAGACCCAAGCACGCGGTGGAATCGCCCGGAACTGGCTGGCCGGTGTGTGCCGCCGATTTTGGCCGAAGTCTCCTGGCGCGCCGAAGGTTTCGACTCCGCGGTCGATTGGGTCGCCCTGGCACGTTGAGGTAGGCTTGTAACGGTTGCAGGAGTTATACGAGTCAAACCGCCGCCGGACGCGGGGTGTCATGGCTCATTCTCTTCATCTCACGACTGGAAGGCCTCCCTCCTATGGTTGGGGATTTTCTTGATTTTCAGGTTTCCTCAAGTAGAATGAACATAATTGCTTCGCATCCTGAGGGGCGACCTTATGGTATTCCCCTTGTAGTGCCGTTTATGATGAAAACAAGCTGGAGCTAACTACTGATTCGGCTTTTCTTGAAAGGCTGCTAATGAATTGCGCTCTATAAACATCCGCCTGCGAAAGATCAGCATCATCAGCATGGCTTGAGGAGAATATGCAGAGAATGCAAGGCATAATGCGGACGTTGTGTATCGTCTATTTGATTACCCTCACGTTCTTGCTTGTTACCTCCAATCCTGTACGGATTCTCGGCTTACCGGAGGATTTACCGTTCTGGCTGGGGCAATTGTTGACTATTTCTCATTTTTTGAGTTTTTTGCTATTGTCCGTTTTGTGTCTAACTACCCGCTGGCCTGTCCCCAGATGGAGCGTGGTATTGTTTCTTTCCCTCTACGCCGCCGTTACGGAGCTTGTTCAGGGACTCGTGCCTGTTCGCACTCCCCAATGGGAAGATCTGCTTCAGGATATGGGCGGAATAATGGTGGGCGCGGCCGGTTGTTGGGTAATAGCTACGGTTCTTAGTGTCCTGGAAAAACGGCGGCAAGCCGTTGTACGTTCTTTGGGACCGACCGACCAATGGAAAGTCTTGCAAAAAGTCATGTCGCGTCCTACGGTAGGGAAACAATCGTGGTGGTCTTAAGTTGACTCCGCCGGTCCAGGTTAGGATGTTAGATTTGAGGAAATGAATTAACCCAAAATGCTTCTCAACGTCAGGTGGTGCTATGAGAACCCTTAATATCCGTTTAGCAGTGATTTTGCTGGTAATAGTTACGGTATTTGGTGTGGGCGTGTATTTTCTTCACGGGTATCAGATGCAACGGAATGCCGGCTTCTTTTATGAAGAGTCTGAACGCGCCCAACAACGTGCTGCCGAGGCCGCCAAGCAAAAAAATCTCCTCAGCCGACAAGAAAATGTTCGCGAGGCCATCCGCTGCTTGTTCTGGTATATCCGCTTGGAACCTAACGACCTCGATGCACGTGAAAAGTTCGGCATGCTCCTGGCCGAGAACGCCATGGAGGGCAACATCGTGCGCGATCGGCAATTGTTTTTGCAGGCTTTCAGCGTGTTGGAGGGCGTGGTCGGCTTGGAGCCCACACGCAGGGCCGCCCGCCGACAGTTAGTAAAAATGGCTATGGCAGTGCATCGCTACCAGGACGCCAAAGATCATTTACAGCATTATCTCTTGCAGGAATCTCCGCGCGACCCGGAACTGTTGGAATTGCTCGGAGAGTGCCAGATGGAGATGGGCGATTTTGATGCCGCACTCACTACCTTTCAAAAGGCCGTGGAATACGGACCCAGCCAGGCGACGGCCTACGCCAAATTAGCGGGCTTGCTGCGCGGACGTTTTTCCAAGCCGGACGAGGCCGACCAATGGATGGCGAAAATGGTCGAGGCGAATCCCAACTCCGCCCGCGCCCATTTTCTTCGCGGTCGTTATCTTCTGGGTGGCGGCCACACCGATTCGGCTCTGGAGGAAGCCCAAAAGGCACAGCAGCTCGACCCTAATGATCCGGAAGTATTGTGGTTAATGGCGGTTGGCCATCTGGCGCGCAGGGAGTTTGACGAGGCGCGAAATTGGGCGACCCAGGGCATCCAAAAACACCCTGAGGAAATTATTTTGTACTCCACACTTTCCGAAATTGAGCTTCGCATCGGCAACCGCGAGAAGGCTGCTGCCGCCTTGCAACAAGGGCTGAAAGCCACCGCCCGAAATCCACAACTTCTCTGGAGCCTGGCCAATTTGCTGATTGATAACAATCGTCTTGCGGATGTTCAGAAAATCATCGATGAGTTGCAGCAGAAAGGCTTTCCGCAAGCATATATTGATTACTTGACGGCACGCATTGATCTCATGGAAAGACGCTGGTTGTCTGCCAGACAAAAGCTTGAAAAAATCCGCAGCACTTTGATCGCCACGGATTTGTTGAAGCAGATCGACCTCTGGATCGGCCATTGCTACGGCCAGCTCGGCAACAGCGAACGACAAATGCAGGCTTACCGTCGGGCGTTGGCCACAGACCCCGATTACGCACCTGCTAGAGCCGCCTTGAGTGAATTGTTTATGTCCATGGGTCGTGCCGATGAGGCCTTGGAGGAATTACGCCAATTGGTTCGCAGCGGCCAGGCTTCTCCGTCCGTCGCACTGCCCATGGCACGAATGTTGCTCATCAGAACCTTGCGGCAGAATCCGGCCGAACGGGATTGGACGGCGGTGGAAAACGCTCTGGACGCCGCCGCGCAGGCTGTGCCTGACTCTGTGGAGATACCGCAATTACGCGCGGAGATGTTACTGGCTCAAGACCGGAATGAAGAAGCCGAATCCGTTCTCCGACAGGCTTGCGAGAAATATCCCAAACAAATGGCTTTTTATCGCTCGCTTGCCGCTTTGGCTGAACGCCGCCAGGATTGGGCTCAAGCCGAGAAAATCCTCCAGGACGCCGAAGCAGCCGTGGGCGATTGCGCAGAGCTGCGTTTGGCCAAAGCGCAATTACTTGTCAATCGCGACGGGAAAGAAGCCCGTGATGCGATCCGAAAACTTCTCGAAGGGAGTGGGCAATTTTCCGATGAGGAGCAAGTGCGGCTCTGGCAAGGGCTGTTTAGCGCCGTCGCCCGCATCGGCGACACCGAACAAGCCGATCTTCTCCTCCAAAAAATCGCCGAGAAACAGCCCGATAATGCCCAGGTGCGCTATATGCTCTTTGAGCGGGCAATGGCGAAACAAGATACAGACGCTGTGCGCAAGGCTCTGGATGAAATCGAACGGGTGGCGGGACGCGGCTCCTTCTGGCTTTACGGCCAGGCGGCTTTGATTCTTCTTCAATCGCAAAAAGAAAAAGACGAAACTGAACTGAATAAAGCTCTGGATTATATCGCACGCGCGAGGGAACTGCGCCGGGATTGGTCCCGCCTGGCTCTGACGGCTGCGGCCGTCTATGAAGCCCTCGGTAAGCCGGAACAGGCACTCAAGGAATACCTGGAGGCAATGGACCTGGGTGATCGAAATCCCGAAGCACTGCGCCGCACCATTCAATTGTTATTCCAGACGCACCAGTATGCCGAGGCCGACCGCCGGTTGCGACAATTGGAACGCGAACTCACCACCCTCCCTCCTGAATTGAGCCGCGCCAGTGCCGAAGTCGCTATGCAAATGGGCAACTTCGACAGGGCGTGGGAGATTGTCCGAAAGACCGACGTCAGCGAATCAAAGAATTATCAGGATCATCTCTGGCAAGGGCAAATGTTGGGGATTCTCGGCGGCCGGGCAAAAGCCGCCGGAAATCCTCAGGAAGCTGATAGTCTTCTCGCCGAAGCCGAACGCGAGCTGCGCCGCGCTGTCCAGCTCGAACCCAAGCTTTCACAAACCTGGTTGATGCTGGTGCGTTTTCTGGGGATGCTAGGCGAAGAAACAAAGGCTGAAGAGGTACTCCGAGAAGCGGCGGAAAAAATTCCCTCTCAGGAAGCCCCGCTGGTCGTAGCCCAGTGCTACGAAGTGCTGAACAAGAATGAGCAGGCGGAAGAAAAATATGACGCCGCCCTGGCGGCGGCCCCGGACGATTTGAACGTCGTGCGTGCCGTGGCCGCTTTTTATAACCGCGCAGGAAAAACGATTCAGGCCGAGGCATTGCTACAGAGAATTCTCGACGGCAAGCTTTCCGCCGAACCCGATGACCTGGCCTGGGCGCGCCGACAAATGGCCCTGATTGCCGTTACGCGCGGCGGCTATCAGAATCTGCAAAAGGCCCTGGCGTTGATTGAGGAAAACCTTCACGAGAGCAAAAACTCCCCCCTGGACTTGCGGATCAAAGCCCAATTGACGGCCTTTGACCCCAGCCGTGCGCGACGCGACGAAGCCGTGCGTTTGTTGGAAACCATGCTCAAGGAGCAAACGGCCGCGCCGGAAGACCGTTTCACGCTGGCGCAGATGTATCTTGCCGCCGGCGAGTGGACAAACGCCAGCAACCAATTCCGCGCGCTGATTGCCGAGTATGACAAGGAGCCGCGTTATCTCGTGGCCTACATCGAGGCCTTGTTGCAGCGCGGCGAAACTTCCAGCGTAGCGATGTACCTCGACCGCCTGGAGCGGATTGCCCCGACGTGGTTTGTAACGCTTGGTCTGCGCGCCGATTTGTTGTGGGCGGAAAACAAGCCTCAAGAAGCACTCGAAATGCTGATAAAGTTCGTAAACAACGAAAATGCCGTGCCTAAAGACCGCTTTATCAGAATACGGCTGGTGGCGGAAAAGCTCGAACAGTTGAGCCGAAAGCCGGCGACGACGGAGGAACAAAAAGCCGCCATCCCCCAGTTGGCCCATGAGGCTGAAGCCCTTTTCCGCACCTACTCCGCCGCCGCCGGTCAGACCGGACCTTTGATGTTGGCGGCCTTTTTAGGGCGGCAAGGCAAACTGGACGAAGCCCTGGATTTGCTGGAACGGGCGATGGACGATTCTCAGTTGCAAGACTTTCTCCAGGCTTTAGCCGTTTCCGTCCAGAACGGCAGCGCCACGGCGACGCAGCTTCAGCGCATGGAAAAGATGCTGGAAAAGGCCCTGGAGAAGTTTTCCCGCCCCACACCGATGCTCTTGCTTCTGGCCGAACTTAAGAATCGACAAGAGCGCTATGACGAGTCGGAAAATCTGTATCGGGAAGTGCTGAAGAACAATGCCGGCCACGCCGTCGCCATGAACAATCTCGCCGTGCTGCTGGCTCTGCAAGGCAAAAATTTGGAGGAAGCCATCTCGCTTATCAATAAGGCGATCGAAATCGCAGGTCCATTGGGGGCAATGCTCGATTCGCGCGCCAGCGTGTACATCGCCCTGGGCAAGTCGGAAGAAGCGCTAAAAGACATCGACGCCGCTCTGGTCGATGCGGAAACACCGGTAAGGCTCTTTCATAAGGCGCAGGCTTTCTTGGTTGCCGGCCAGGAGGATGCCGCCCGGAACGTCTTCGACAAAGCCCTGAAAAAGAATCTCACTCCGGAAATGCTTCAACCGCTGGAACGACCGGTCTTTGAGCGACTCCACAAGCTGCTTCCTTAAGCCAGCATTAATCGGTCGTGCAGGCTGGTCCACAAAAATCGAACAGGATGCGTGGTTTATGTCGGGCGAATATACGGCCCAGGATTTCGCTCACAGCCCACTGATGTTCTATTATGAGGTTACGCTGGCCTGCGACCTGATTTGCAAGCATTGTCGCGCTTCGTCGCAGGAGCAGCCGCATCCCGCGGAACTCTCGCCTTCTCAAGCTCAGGCGTTGCTGGAGCAGGTGGCCGCATTTCCTCGTCCGCCGCACGTAGTCCTTACCGGCGGCGACCCACTGAAACGACCCGACCTGCTGGAACTCATCCGCCATGCAGTAGGGCTGGGCTTGGAAGTAGCGCTTACGCCTTCGGCCACCCCGCTGGCCACGCCTCAGGCTTTGGCCGAGGCACAGCGCGCCGGCATCAGGGCCCTGGGGCTCAGTCTCGACGGAGCGGATGCGGCGACGCACGATGCTTTTCGCGGCTGGGAAGGCAGCTTTCGGCGGACGATTGAGATGCTCGATGCCGCCCGAAAACTCGCTCTGCCGGTCCAGGTCAACACCACCGTCGTCCGCCGCAACGTTCACCAGATCGACGCCATCGCCGAACTGCTGGCGGAAAAAGCGATTGCGACCTGGGCGGTGTTCTTTCTCGTGCCTGTCGGACGCGGGGTGGATGAACCACGCATATCGCCAAGAGAATATGAAGAAGTTTTCGCACGCCTCTGGCGCCATGCGCAAACCAAACCTTTCGTCGTCAAGACCACCGAGGCCCCGCATTATCGCCGCTATGTGCTCCAGCAAGGCGGCCATCCGCTGGCGGCGCCGAAAGGAATGCCGCTCCAGTCTGCCGCTCGCCGGGGACCGTTAGGCATCGGCGACGGCAAAGGCATCATGTTTGTCAGTCATATCGGGGAAATTTATCCCGCCGGATTCCTGCCGCTCTGTTGCGGTCGCTTTCCGGCGGATAACGTAGTGCAGGTTTATCAGCATCATCCCACCTTCCTCGCCCTCCGCGATCCCGAACGGTTGAAAGGCCGATGTGGACGATGCGAATATCGACGCCTTTGCGGCGGCAGCCGAGCCAGGGCTTATGCGCTGACAGGCGACTACTTGCAGGCCGACCCCGATTGCTCCTACGAGCCGCAAGCCAAGACCATCCTGCTTTGTTAATGATGAGACTCCTTTCGCTCCGCCTTCTTGCCAGGCCGCCTCTATCGTGTGCAGTCCTCTGGTTTACAGTCGGCTCAGGTTCCGCGTCTCGTTCCGTTTGCTGCCGCCGGCGCGCCTGCGGCCGGCCGTCAGGGCTTATTCTGGGAATTGCGGCTCGGAGATAGACAAAGCTGGGCTACTAGCGAGGGGAGGTTGCTTATACCCCTCTGCTGTGCCAAATTATGTTTACTTCTTTCCCCTCCTTAGTATGGTTTTTGCGGATTTTTCAGCGTTTTTTATTGAAAATATCAGTCCGGCCGGTACATTGAGAAATTAGTTGGTTGCATTTTCAGGCTTGTATTCTCGGGGGAGTAAAGCAAGAGTTTCAACTCTTCTCATCCAAGCAGACGCTTTCAAGATAATCGAAAGGGAGATGCCCATGATGCGCTCACAGCAGTTCGCTGTCGTTTTTCTTGCGATGGTTGTTTCGGTTGCCGTTGGGGTTTCATCCGCCGGCGCGGCGATAGTAGCCACAGGCAACGTGGAGCCGGCCAATCCGGCCTCGTGGACCAGTTCCACCACCGGCTACATCGGTAAGACCGCCGATGGTTCGGTGACGGTGGATGCCGGTAGCGACTTACTTTCCAACAAAGCTTACCTCGACTACAACAGCGGAGTTACAGGCACGGCCACGATTACCGGTTCAGGCTCCACCTGGACCAATGGTAGCAGCCTCTATGTCGGCAATTCCGGCAGTGGTACGCTAAACATTACTAATGGGGCTGCGGTCAGTACTACGGGAAGCTACATCGGCTTTCTGCCTGGTTCGACGGGCATCGTAACGGTCGATGGCTCAGGCTCCACGTTGACTAACGGCGCCTTACTTGTCGGTTGTTCCGGCAGTGGAAGGCTCAACATAACCAGCGGCGGCTCCGTTATGGTTACCGGTACTACCTTTGTAGCTGACACGCCAGGCTCCACAGGGCTGATCGACTTCGGCTCGGCCGGAGGCGGCGCTCTCGCTACTCAATCACTTCGTGCTTCACCCAGTCAGCTCTCAGGCACCGGCACGATCAACACCCGAGGCTTGGTGAGCGACGTGGACCTAGTGTTTGACGCCACCCATGGCCTGACTCGAACGCTTGTGTTTAACAGTTTGCCGGGCCAGAACGTGACACTGAATCTTGATCTTTCAGGTGCTTCCGGCAGTGTGGGCGAGCTTGGAGCAGGCTATTTGGGCAGCGGTTCCATAAGTATCAAGGACGGCGTTACGCTCAGCTCGCCAACGGGCTACATTGGCTACCATTACGGTTCGATGGGCGCTGTTACGGTTCACGGCCCGGGTTCCAAGTGGACAAATAGCGGGGAGGTTTTTGTTGGCTATAATGGCGGCGGCACGCTCAATATCACCGGCGGGGCTACGGTCAGCAGCGCTTCCGGCAACATCGGCGGCTATCTCTTCGGTCCCTCCAATTCCTCAGGCGTAGTTACAGTCGATGGCTCCGGCTCTAAGTGGACCATTGGCCCCTACGGTAACCTTTATGTCGGCCGTACCGGCGGCGGCACACTCAACATCACCAGGGGGGCCACCGTCAGCAATCCTAACGGTTATGTCGGCTACGAATCCGGTTCAACAGGCGCAGTTACTGTCGATGGCCTCGGCTCCACGTGGAGCAATAGCAATTACCTTTATGTCGGTTATTCCGGCAGCGGTACACTGAACATCAGGGGGAAGGCCACAGTCAGCAACCCTAATAATCACGGTTACATCGGTTATAATTCCGGTTCGTCAGGCACTGTAACAGTCGATGGCCCAGGCTCCACCTGGACCAACGGCAGAATACTATATCTTGGCTATTCCGGCAGCGGTTCGCTCAGTATTACCGGGGGAGCCACGGTCAGCAATCCTACCGCCTACATCGGCTGTAATTCCGGTTCGACAGGCTCTGTCACCGTCGATGGCTCAGGCTCTAAGTGGAATAGTGGTGACCTCTATATCGGTGGTGCCGGAAGTGGTGCGCTCAGCATCACCGGCGGGGCTATGGTCAGCAATTATTATAGAGTTTCCATCGGCGATGGATCCGGTTCGACGGGCACTGTAACAGTCAATGGCGCCGGCTCTAAGTGGACCAACAGCAGCGATCTCTATGTCGGCTACTACGGCAAAGGTACGCTAAACATCAGCGGGAATGCCACAGTCAGCAATACTAACGGCTACATCGGCTATTATTCCGGTTCGACAGGTACTGCAACGGTCGATGGCTCCGACTCTAAGTGGACCAACAGCGGTGCTCTCTATGTGGGTAACGCAGGCAGCGGTTCGCTCAATATCACCAATGGGGCCACAGTCAGCAATAATGTCGGCTATATTGGTTATTTTTCGACCGGCACTGCAACAGTCGATGGCTCAGGCTCTAAGTGGACCAACAGCTACGACCTCTATGTCGGCCTTTATGGCAGTGGTACGCTGAGCATAACCGGCGGGGCCACGGTCAGCAACGAATACGGCTACATCGGCTATGACTACGGTTTGACGGGCACTGTAACAGTCGATGGCCCAGGCTCCACATGGACCAACACCACGAGCCTCACAATCGGCACTGCGGGGCCTGCTGGCACGCTGAACCTTTCCAATGGGGGCACGCTCTGCACCAACACTATCACCGGCGGCTCAGGCGTCGTGACGGTCAATTTCGACGGCGGCGTACTGAAGCCCTACAACGCCGACGCCACCTGGGCCACCCTGGGAACCAACGCCTACTCCAGGGCTTGGATTAAGGAAGGTGGGATTTGACACCGCCGGTTATAACATGAGCATTGGCGTGGTCTTACGAGAGGACAGCAGTAGCCCCGGCGGCGGGCTGACCAAGCGCGGCGCCGGGAAGTTGACCCTTTCTGGGGCCAACACCTACACTGGCCGCACTGTGCTTCAGGAAGGTACTTTGCAACTCGCTCCGGCGGCACGTAACACTGTCCTCAGCCTCGGCGGGGCCGACATCCAGGCCGGAAAGATGCTCTTCGACTACACCGGCGGCTTCAGCCCAGCCACGACCATCCAAACGCTGCTTACAGCCAGCTACCACGGCGGGGCG
>Ga0272448_1005677_pt1 | contig 13703 bp, 17 predicted proteins | sample YNPCB0191_FD_202220 | JGI IMG/M metagenome (GOLD analysis project Ga0272448, IMG submission 202220) | Hot spring sediment microbial communities from Yellowstone National Park, WY, United States - YNP-CB-019-1 | ecosystem: Environmental > Aquatic > Thermal springs > Hot (42-90C) > Sediment...
ATTCATAAACAAATCATAATATGCATTTTTTACTTCATTGATAACCTCTAATTCCTTATTCTTGTATTCCGCGGCAAACATCTGGGATTCAACCAAAGCAATTTTTCCTTTTAGAGATAACTTACCAAATAAGGGAAACATTTGACTGATAGAAAGCATCCTGTCTTCAGGCATAGTGCGGTCTAATTTTAAAGTGCCTTTTTGTATTTTCATAAAAGAAAAACCTATGGAAGGATTATCTAAAGATTTACTTATAGGGATTCTTGCCAAAGAGGCCTCCCAACGTTTTTTAAAAGATAAAATTTCTGGGTTATTTTTCTTTGCTTCTTCAATTAAAGAATTTAAAGAAAGGTTTTCTTTCGCAAAAGATAAAGAATTAATGATAAATAAACTCGCCAAAAATATGCTTAAAAATTTTTTAGTCATATAATTAGGTTATCCTTCTAAACCGCTCAATCAATTGGATAACCTCATCAATTTTTTTTGCCTTTTCTATTTCGGATTTGCCTTTAAAGGCATGGACGACACAGCCAGCAAGGTGTTTTTTAAAGACTTCATTTTCCACGCGATATAAGGCACCAATAACCGAATGTATCTGTGTGATTATATCTACACAGTATCTTTCCTCCTCAATCATCTTTTGAATCCCTTTAATCTGGCCTTCAATTTTTTTTAAAGATATTAATTGTTCTTTGTGTGTAGTTAGCTGTTTCATTTTTATCACCTTATCCTTTCAAGGGTAAGTATACCATACCCCCCTACCCTATGTCAAGAGAAAAAAAATTATATCCTATAACTTTTAAGCAATTCATCTTTTATGGAGCCAACTAAAATAATAGGATTACTTATGTTATTAGGGGCTTTACTATACGAAATCTTTACTTCACCTTGATTATTATCGCTATATCTGGCAATAATTGAAGAAGCAAGGGAAAGTATATTGTCGTCAACTAACCCCCTCAGCACACCAACCGGACCTTTTATCTCAACGGGCTGAAGACAGATATCTTTGTCTTTAGATAGATTCAAAAGCTTGGTGTTTTCTTCTTCGTTTCTTCCTACAATTAATTTAGTTTGAGAGGACAACCGAAAATGCCTTCCTACTTTAAGCAGTTGCACATCATTAAGACCAAAATCAGGGTGATACTTCATCAAATCTTTCATTCTTCTTGAAAATCCTGGGTCAGTCAAAAGGCAGCCCCCTGCCGGACAAGGATAATCATTAATGCCTAATTGAGCAGCCAACTCTATCTGGGATTTACGAGAGCGTCCGCTTATGCTTAAAAGTTTTTCTCGATTAACTAAACCTTCTTTTTCAGGGATAGTGGGTTCTAATAATCTTGCGCAAAGTGGTCTTAATATTAGTCCCTCCAAACCGCTATCCCTTTCTATGATTCTCATTGCCTCTTTTCTCTGCGACATTGGTCGCTCCCCTAAGACCTCACCAGTAATTAAAAATTGCGCGCCGCTTTCCCGCATATATTGCCCGGCTTTTTTAAACATAAATATGCGACAATCAAGACAAGGATTCATGTTAGCGCCATAGCCATATTTAGGGTTTTTAATAATTTCAAAATACTCGTTACTAACTTCAAATACCCGAAGACTAATCCCAAGTTTTTCTGCTGCTGACTTACTGGAAAGACAACTCTCCTCTCCTCTAGAGCACGTACAAAAAACTGTTAAAAAATTTATTGCCTCTACTGCTATACCCTGTTGCAAGATTAATTTTGTAGCTAATATACTATCTAACCCTCCAGATAATAAAGCAATTGCCTTTGTCATGTTTATAGTCTAAATAAAAAACGCCTCTCTTCTATCATTTTATATAAAAGAGAGGCGCTTTGATAAGAGCATTATCGTGCCTAGACAATAACATTCTCTTCTTTTACATAATATGATTGTTGCCTTGACTTATCTGAAATAATCTTTATAGCTTCCTTGGCTGCTTTTCTTCCAGAAAGAAGCATTCCACCAAAAGTTGGTCCCATACGGGGAATTCCATAGGCGGTTGAAACTGCCATGCCTGCTACAATCAAACCTGGATGAATGAGACCTGTCTTCTCCACAACTAAATCTTCGGAAGTATTTGCATCCATCGGACCAAAGTCAGACAATTTTAGGATGCGCCTCTTCTCGAGACTCCTACATACCCAGGCGTCATGGCCAGTAGCATCAATAACAACCTTTGACTCTAAAGAGATGGGGTCTACACAGGTAATCTGCCGTGGCAGGGCTGATACTGGTGTCCAGTTAATCACTATACCTTCTACTCTTTTGTTGCGATAAACCACATCGTCGAACTTAGTCATATTCAAAATCTTAACCCCTGCGTCGCAGGCGCAAGAGATAAGCTTTGAACAAGCGTTCGGTCCATCAGCAGTAAATAGCCCCTCTTCCACTTCTTTGTAGGGAATCTTAAGTTCATCGAGAATATCTTGCGCCGGAGCTCTAAAGGTAAGGGTATTCATCAGATAACCACCTATCCAAAAACCTCCGCCTAAATAGTTGTTGCTTTCCACAACCAGAGTCTTAAAACCTTCTTTGGCTAAATCTCTGGCAGCAATAAGTCCACTCGGACCACCACCAACTACTATAACATCTGAAGTGATATACTCCTCAAACCATTTGCTGAATTCTTTTACTATCGCCTTACTTATCTTTGCATCGCTGACTCTTTGAAACATACCCATCCTCCTCCTTTTAAATTAAAAACCCCTATTGCCTTCGCATAGGGGTTTTATTATTATTTTCCCTACGCTGGCATTACCCAGTCCCGAAGGTAACCTGCTTTTTAGGTTATATTTCGGGATGCCGAATTGTTGGCATCAGGTTCTTAGGGTCTCTCGCTTGCTTGCGAGACTCTCAGGCCGCTTACGACCTCCCCTGTTGTCATCGGCATTTTATATTATCAATAAACAAAAATTGTGTCAATCCTTTTTATGTTTAGCAAGGTGTGTTTTGAGAGACACTTCTAATTTTTTAATGTTCCCTGCCGGATAGCATATCTAATGCGTGAGGTAGAAGTTCTAAGATAATATCAAGGGATTCTTTCACACCTTTCGGACTTCCTGGCAGGTTGATAATGAGCGTTCTTTTTCTTATTACGCTTATTCCTCTTGAAAGGACTGCTGATTTTGTTTTCTTGTAACCCTCCGACCTGATAATTTCCGATATTCCTGGAACAAATTTCCCAGAGATTTCTTTTGTCGCTTCAGGAGTTATATCCCTGGGTCCAAAACCTGTTCCACCTGTTGTTAGAACAATATCAACCTTTAATCTATCACAATATGAAATGAGTTTCTGTTTGATGAGTTCTTTTTCATCAGGAACAATGTCATAAGCAACAAGTCTGCTGTTGATAGTTTTTATTATTTTAATGATAACTTTTCCGCTCTCATCTTTTCTTTCGCCTTTTGAACACCTGTCGCTGATTGTTAGGACAGCAAATTTTATCATCTTATTATAATAATTTCTTCGCCCCGAGAGATTTCACCACCTCTAATAACTTTTGCAAAAACACCTTCTTTTGGCATTATACAATTGCCTGTCCTGTAATAGATTGAACAATATCTGTGACACTCTTTCCCAATCTGCGAGATTTCAAGTTCAACGGATTTTCCTATCTTCAACCTGTCTCCAATTTTAAGTTCATCAAGTTTTATACCTTCAGTTGTTATGTTCTCAGCAAAGTCGCCAGCTTTCAATTCTGTTTTCTTGTCAACTTTGGGGCATTCCTTCTGTTTTTTAATACTTTCTATTGAGAGCAAACTTACCTGTTTTATACCTCCCCCTGCATGGGCATCGTTTTCAAGTCCATAATTTTCAATGAGTTTAACTTTTTCAACCGGCATTTTTGAAACGCCTTTACTTTTGCTTGTATTTATTGAAAATACTTTACCTATCATTTCAGTATTTCTTGTAAACTCCGCTCTTGCCGCCTCGCTTTTCAAGGAGCTCAATCTTTGTTATTTCTATTGATTTGTCAAACATCTTACACATATCGTATATTGTAAGGGCTGATATTACACTTGATACAAGCGCTTCCATTTCAACACCTGTTTTTGAGGTTGAATGAACGATTGATTCAATAAATATACCATCCTTCTTAAACGAAAAACCAACGCCTACATAATCTATTTCGATGTTATGGCAGAGCGGAATCAGGTCCGATGTTTTTTTTGCTCCTGTTATCCCTGCAATGCGGGCTGTCTCAAGCACATTCCCTTTTGGCATTTTATTCCTTTTAATTTTTTCAAGGATTTCTTTCTTAAGTTTTATGAATGCCGAAGCTCTCGCCATTCTTTTTGTTTCCTTTTTGTTTCCTACATATATCATTCCCATTGATTACCCTCCAATAGTGAGCATTTCAAACTTGCGCGTGTCAGCATATTTTGTGTATTCCGATTTTGTTCTAATGATGTCTTTTAGGCAAACGATGATTTCAGATTCGTCTGTATGATTGCGTATCAGTTTAAGTATGTCAAAATTGGAATCCGAAAACAAGCAGGGAAATATCCTGCCGGTGCAGTCGATCCTTATCCTGCTGCAGTTGTAACAGAAATAGCCAGTTGAGTTACTTATAAATCCTACCGCACCGAGTGAACCCTCGGGCTTGAAATATTCTGCAGGACCGTTGCCGGTAATTGCATAAACATTTTCAAGTCTGCCGAATGATTCGGTGATTTTTTCTTTTATTTCTTCTGTTTCAACAAGACAACCGGACAGTCCATCCGTTCCTTCATTTGTTGAAAAAAATTCTATAAACCTGACTATTAGGGGATACTTATATGTAAGTTTTACAAATTCCTGAATTTCATCGTCATTTATTCCTTTCAGCAGAACGACATTAATTTTTACGGGACTGAGCCCTGATTCAATTGCAGATTCAATTCCCATCCAGACATCCTCAAAGGAGTCCGAGCCTGTGATATATTTGTATTTCTCTTTGACCAAACTATTGAGGCTCACATTTATTCTGTCAAGTCCGGATTCCTTCAACAGTTTTGCTGTATTCCTGAGGTTGATTCCGTTTGTTGTCATTGAAATTTCATCAAGGCAGTCCAAATCTCTCAGCATTCTTATTAACCAAATGAAATCTTTTCTGATAGTTGGTTCTCCGCCGGTGAGCCTTAATTTTCTTATCCCTGCTTGAGAAAATAGTTTAACCACTCTGACGATTTCTTCATAACTGAGGACTTTATCTGAAGACCTAAATTTGCTTTTTTTGGTCCTGCCGCAGTATATGCAGTTCAGGTTACACCTGTCTATTATGGAGAACCTGAGATAATCAACTATTGTAGTTTTTTCCACGTTATGAAATTGATTTTTGAATTTTTTCTTACAGTTTTTAGCTTCTCATCAACAACCATGAATCCGTCAGATTTTGAAAGTGCCATTACATCTGCTGAGCCATGATTTGGTACAGTTTTAAGTGTAAAGATGCCACCCTTCATTGAAATATTTACAGGGACAAAGTGTTTTCTTCCGGGCTTCTGATGAAATTCGTTTTCAATTATACCTTCAAAGAAATCATATGCTGTCTGTTCATAGCCCATCATCCTGTATATTGCAAGCCGAACAAATACGATATAAGAAATAAAATTTGATACAGGGTTTCCAGGAATTCCAAAAACAACTGTCTTACCTTTTTTTCCGAAATAAAGCGGTCTTCCCGGCTTGATTTTAACACAATGAAATATCTCCTTTACTTTTAGTTCTTTTAGAATTACAGGTATGAGATCATATTCACCCGCAGACACGCCACCGGAAATTAGAAGCACATTGTATTCCAGCCCTTTTCTGATAATTTCTTTCAGTTCCTCTGTTTTATCTCTTGCGATTCCAAGAAAAACAGGTTCTATTCCGTCAGATTTAAGAAGTGAAATGAGCATAGGGCCGTTTGCATTATAGATTTTATTTTTTTTAAGATTTTTCCCTACCGAAACTATTTCTCCGCCAGTATTGATTATCGCAACCCTCGGTTTCGCTGAGACTCTTACAAAATTCCTACCGACCGTTGCAAGTAACCCTATGTCTGAAAGATTAATTATCTTGCCTTTATTCAAGGCCTTCTGTCCTTTTTTGATATCCTCTCCTTTAAAACAAACATTTTCTCCCATAGATGGCTTTTTTAAGATTTCCACATATCCACCGGGGAGTTCCAGAGTATCCTCAACCATAACAACGCTGTCTGTATTTTTCGGCAGGGGTGCCCCTGTCATTATTTTCACACATTCTCCGCTTCCGCCCTCAATAGTCTTTCTAAAAGATTCGCCTGCCTGAATCAGACCAATATTCTTAAGAGAGGCCTTTCTCATTTCTTTTATATCCGAAGCAATAACCGCATATCCGTCAACTGCAGATTTGTTAAAAGGGGGCATATCAATTTTTGAATAGATGTCTTCTGCAATGACTCTGCCAACAGATTCTTCTATCGGTACATATTCTGTTGTCAGTTTGTTAATGTTATCAGTTATAAGTTTTATTGCTTTTTCAAAAGGTATCACTTTTTTATCAAATGAATTGCGGTTGCCTTAAAAGATACAAAAACATCCTCACCGATTTTAAGATTTAGTTCTTCAAAAGAATTCTTTGTAATAAAAGCAATGAGTTCAAAACCGCAGTCAATACTCATCTGGTACCTATCAACCAATCTTTCAATATATGATATTTTTCCCTGAAGATGATTCCTGGCACTGTTTTTCTCCTCATATCTTGATATTATAACATCCTCCGGTCTTATACATAAATATACTCTGTCACCGCAGTTATAATCTGAAACCACTTCTATCGTCTTACCGCCTGTTTTGACATAGCACAGGTTGTTTTCTTTTTTTACTATCTCGGTCTCAACTATTGTTTTTATTCCAACAAAATCAGCAATTTTCTTAGAAACGGGGCGAGTTAATATTTCTTCGGGCTTCCCTCTTTGCAGTATAACACCATCCATCATAATGGCTACCTCGTCTGCCAGAGCCAATACCTCATTATAATCCTGTGTTACAAATATTATAGTAGTTTTGCAAAGTTGAACTGTTTTCTTAATGTCATTTATTATACTCTCTTTACATAAAGAGTCTAGTCCTGAGAAAGGTTCATCAAATAGTATTAGTTCCGGATCCGTGACAAATGCCCTTGCAAGAGCAACGCGATGCCTTTCCCCGTTTGAAAGCATTGAAGCATTTTTATATTTCAAGTGTTTTATTCTGAAAAAATCAAGCACTCTTTCCGGATTGCCTTTAGCTCTCACTCCTCTGAATTTGAGCGGGAGAAGAATATTATAATAAACAGTTTCATTCAAAAGATGCGGTTGTGGAAAGACATAAGAACATTTTCTCCTAAAAGATATTCTATCTCTCAAATTCAGAATATTTTCTCCGAAAACGTTTATAATGCCTTTTTCAGGTTTTTCAAAAAGAGCTATTGTATTGAGTAATGTGGTTTTCCCTGCACCATTTGGACCAATAACGGCAAATATTTCTCCTTTCGGAATAATCAGATTGTCAATAGAAAGTTTGAAATGTCCGTTAAAATCTAACAGCAGATTTTTTATTTCAATCATATTCGGATTTGCTTAACCCTGTTTAGTTGTATATATGTCAGAGCGAGATTTACAATGAAGCTCATGACAAATAGAATCACTCCTAGAACAATAGCAATGTCAAAATTTCCCTTATTTGTTTCAAAAACAATTGCAGTAGTTAAAACACGTGTCTGACCTTTAATATTTCCTCCTACAATCATTACCGCGCCGACTTCAGAAATAATGCTTCCGAAGCCAGCAATTATTGCAGCTAGAATCGAAAGCTTTGCTTCTCTACTCAAAACAAGTATGGTCTGAAATGTTGTGGCACCCATTGCTGCTATCTGACGGTATAGTTCCGGATTTATGTCTTGCAGGGAGGCGTATGTCAAACCAGTAATAATTGGTGTGGCAATAATAACCTGTGCCAAAATCATAGCTCTTGGAGTATATAGCCAGTTTAAGAAACCAAATGGTCCATTCCTTGTGAGAAATAATGTCACAACAAGGCCAACAACGACTGGGGGAAGCCCCATACCTGTGTTTATCAAGGCAACCACTATTTTCTTAAATGGGAAATTTTTAATAGTAAGAATGCTGCCGGATGGAATACCAATTAAAACAGAGATAATTGTAGCAGATATTGAAACAAGTAAGGATGTTTTTAGAATAAACAAAACATCTTTGTTCAAAATAAGATCGAGACCATTTCTAATTCCTTCTAATAGAAAGTTCATAATGAAAAAGTGGTTGGCCAAATTCCCTTTTTTTGAAATTCTCAACAATATTTTTTGTATCCTCTGAAAGTAAGAACTCAAATAGAATCTTAGCCCCCCTTGCATTAACCTTTGGAAACTTGTTATGGTTAACAAGAATTACGCTGTAGTAATTCCGAAGATATTTTTCATCTTCACAAAGAATATTTAAAGCAATTTTTTTCTTTAATGACAGGTAAGTTGCCCTGTCCGAAAGCAAATAACCCCTTTTTTCATTTGCAAGTATTATTGTTGATTCCATGCCCTGTCCCGTTTCAATATATTTTTCACTGTCAGGTTTAGTTTTTACTTTTTCCCAAAGTGTTTTTTCTTTTTTATGGGTTCCGGATTCATCACCCCTTGAAATAAAAAGCACTTTTGAATCTGCTATTTTTTTAAATGCTTCGTCTGCCTTCTTCGCACCTCTAATTCCAGCAGGGTCATTTTCAGGCCCAACTATTACGAAGTCGTTATACATAAAAGTAGTTCTATCCAGTCCGTACCCTTGTTTTACAAACTCTTCCTCGTCTTCCGGACTGTGCACGAGAAGTATATCCGCTTGTCCCATTTTCCCCATCTTTATTGCCTGTCCTGAACCCACAGCAATGATTTTAACAGTAAAACCACTTTTTTTGTGAAATCTCTCAACAAGAACATCAATCAGACCTGTGTCGTTTACGCTTGTTGTAGTTGCAAGAATTATATCATTGTTATTTTTATTGACGCAACCAGGACTCAATAATAATACTAAAAGAAATAGAAATAATATAAAGTGAAGTTTGAATTTGTTCTGAGCGGTATTTAACACCATTGGTGTTAAATTATATCTTTTTCGTTATAAAAAGTCAATTTTACCAGGAAGGATACGTCCTTTTTTATTACTTTACAAGATTATTTTACACAAAAGATTATACGCTGCCTCTTTGTTTCGATAACTAAAATAAAAAATGGTGCTTTCTTAAAATTTCTTAATATCTAATAACTGCGATGGGTATACACTTCTATGGCCGGTCATCAGGAAACTTACCACACAAGCTAACGCAGCATAAGGGGCTATCTTGGTCCCAAATAGCTCTACCGCCATAATGCTGGCGGCAATCGGGGTATTGGCTGCCCCAGCTAGAAGACTTACTAAGCCAATGGCGGAAAAAGTTGCGATATCTAATTTAAAAATTTCGGCGAATAAAACACCTGTGGTTGCACCGATAAAGAATATTGGCGTAACGATTCCTCCACATCCACCAAAATTTAGAGTTATAGCGGTAAAAAGGATTTTTAATAAGAATGCATACCAGATGACTTTTCCTCCTTCAAGGCAAGCCTGGATAGTTTCAAGTCCTAATCCAAGGTATTGAGAAGAAAAAATAAAAGTAAGCGATATTAAAACTACTCCTCCTAAGATTCCTTTTAGGGGAAGCCAAATAAGCAATCTTCTTGATAGCCATTCGAAAAGCTTGAATATCTCAACAAGCAAAAAAGAACAGATTCCAAAAAATACCCCTGCAAGTACTACTTTAATAAAGAAAGTCTGGCTAAAAACAGGCACTAAATTTATAGCTCGGTAGAAATACGTAATCCCCAAAAAAGACGAAACTTGATAAGATACTATCCCCGAGACAAGCGCAGGAAAAAGGGCGTCATAGAAAATCTTACCGACATAAAGAACCTCTAGACCGAAAATTGCGCCTGAGATAGGTACCCCAAAGACACTGGCAAAACCTGCGGCTACCCCACAAATCATTAGTTTTTTCCTGTCCTCATCGCTAAAGCGCAAAATCTTCGCTAATATTGAACCTAACCCTGCACCTACATCTGCGCACGGCGCTTCTTTACCTGCCGAACCGCCACTGGCAATAGTTAAAACCGGAAGAAAAAATGCCTTGAGAACTGAAGGAAAGGAAATTACTTTTTCATTATTTATTGATTCAATTACCTTATCGGTCGTATAATCCTTATGGTTAGGATAAAAATAATAAGCGATTAAAGAAACTACAAATAACCCAATAGGCAAGAAAAGAAAATAGTAGGGGATAAGGCTAATTGTAATTATGCTTCGGTTAAGCACTTTTAAGAAGAATGTAGTGGATAAACCCACAATCATTCCCATAAGACTGGCAAAAAAGAACCACTTAATAACATTTATAAAGAGTAGGGTCTCTTCACTCAATCTTTTCTTCATATTTTTTTATTTAAAATATCTTTCAAAATCAGAAATTATCTCAAAAATCTTATGTTTTGCCTTTACTTTCTTTAGATGCTCTACTATAAATTTATCTTTTATAAGATGAGAAATTCTGGCTAAAATTTTAAAATGAAGTCCAACTTTTTCTTGAGGTGAAATGAGTATAAAAAATAGGATTGTTTTTTTCACATAAATCACTGAAATCAATGCCTTCTGCGGATCTACCTAAAATAAGCATTGGTTTTTTCTTTCTCCTTCAAATCCAGCTCAATATATTTCACCTTAAGTAAATCTAACGGTCTTATATCCCTGCATTTGACTGCTTCCGTCATAACTTAATTTTATCATTTCTCTCTAGAATAAATAAATTATAGGAGAGCACAAGTCTCAGACTTAAGCCCTCCCATATTTAAGAAAATACACTTTTACTGAGTTTTCTGAGGCGTGGAAGGCGCCTGAGGAGTAGAAGGCTGACTCTCAGGGGTAGTCTGAGAGGTCTGAGAAGGAGCCGGCGTAGGTTTGTTTTCGGTCTTCTGTGGCGCCACTGGCGTAACCGGAGCTTTTTTCTTTCTCGCCATTTTCATTCACCTCCTTTCACTCGATAGGTATAATGATTTTTTGGCCCGCTTTTAACTTGTTAGGATTTTTGATTCTATCTTTATTCAGTTCATAAAGAAATTTCCAACGATGTCCGCTGCCGAGTTCTTTTTCAGCTATCTTCCAAAGCGAATCACCTTTCTTAATAATATACTCTTTCTGTGAAACCTTTACGGCTGATTCAGCATGTTCTTCCTTCTCAATAATATACTTACCTTCTTGTAGTGGTTTAGCTTCTTGCTGGATTTGAGGAAGGTCTGGTGCAGGAATCATTACCTCTTCAACTTCAGCAATCATAAATTGGGCATTACGGTCTTTCTGCATGCCCACTAGGTCGGTGATGGCGGCGACGGCGTCAAGTTTTCCACGACTCACTATACGAATACGGTCCTCTGATATCCCATTCTCAAGCATAAACTTTTTTACCGCCTCTGCCCGCTGTCTACCCAATTTCTCATTGTAGGCTTCTGAACCGCGAATATCACAATTTCCAGTTATGAGGATACTTGTCTGAGGATTTTTATTAAGAATGCTTACAGCATTCTCCAATATCTTTACGGCATCTTCTCGTAAATCAGCCTTATTGTAGTCAAAATAAATCTTAACATTCTTTATTATCTTCTTTATCAATAAAGATGGTCTTAATTCTTTTGGCTTGGGCGGTGGGAGCTGGTCTTGTTTATAATCAAAAATAATTTTATATACATAAACATAACCCCGGTTTCCCCAAGGTATGATTTTACCGGGTTGTTTCGGCCACCACCAATATCCGCCACGCTCTTCGTCTTTTACCGGGCTAGGCTTGGCATCTGTTGGCCACCAGGAAAACTTTTTCTGTAATTCATCTAATTCTTTTTTCCGGCGTTCGTGTCTATCTAATCTATCTGAAGCAAAAGAAAAACTGGCAATACTAATGAAAAGAATGGGTATTAAAATCTTTTTTAAAACTAACTTCATAACCTCACTATTTTACTCCTTCTTTTAAGTATTTTAATAGTAAATCTCTTGTCTTTGGACCAATAATACCATCGGCTTTTAAGCCATTTGCGCTTTGAAATTCCCTAATCGCTTTCTTAGTCTGATTACCAATCTTGCCATCAATGGAACCGCTATAGTATCCTGCATTTTTCAAGGCGGTTTGGATTTCTTTTCGGGTTAAGGACTTTTTGCCAGATTTATAAAGATATCCCTTATTGTCTTGCGCCCTAGTAGTAACTACAGCAGAAGAGTTACGCCAATCCTCTTCTCCTTTTGTATATCCCACTAACTGGTGAGAGTCACCTGTCTGTACTTCTATAGCAGATTGCTTTTGCTCAACTAAATCAACTTTTGCCTCTAATGCCCCAACTTTTGTTTCAAGATTATTTAGTCTCTTATTTGAAACTGTAGAACAACCCGTAAGTAAAAAAGTTATAAGTATAAATACCTGCCATCTATCCTTCATCAAAACCTACCCTTCTCTTTTAGATAATAGCGGCGGCAAATTAGCAACAATTGACCGCTGCTATCTATCTTTAATTTCTTATTTTTTAGTCGCTTCTGCCTCTTTAACTTCTACGGCAATACTTTCTACCTTTTGCTTTCCTAAGTCATCGATGGTATATTTAACGGTTACTTTGTCACCAGCTTTCAAATCAGAAAGCTTTAAGGTAGCATCTCCCTTTGTAATTTTTGTTTCAGACGCTACTGCAAAAGTAGTATTCTCGTAGGTGCTAGTAAGCGCATCTTTTAGTTGTTTTATCACCACTTCGGATTTTAACAGATTTCCTGAAACTATTTCGCCTGAAACTGAGGTAACCTTCGGTGCCGTCTTTTCTTGAGCAAAAACCGACACGACCACCCCCACCAACCCAAGCACTAATAAACATACTAATGCCAACTTCATTGCTTTAACCATCCCCCATCACCTCCTTTCGTGTGATTTGACTTTTACTACAAAATTTGAAGCAATAAATCCACCTTCTTTTTTTCTTGCAGGAGCATTAATAATTCTTATTCTACTTGCCAAATAATGGTTTATCACTTTTTATAACAAACTTCACCCCAAAATGATATAAACATCTACGATTTGACAAGGTAATTTTTTAATTGAATATTTGTGGTTGGCCTTGGTGAAAAGAGTTACGCAAAATATCTACATTTCTGAAACTACCAAAAGTGATTTTTTAATTTATTGAAAAGCTTTTGTGCTATTTATTTAATCAAAGTTTATACTGTTTCCAAGAAACACCAAGACCCGACATTGCTGTTTATTTTTTTCTCTTTTCGCTCCTTTTCTTGAAAACCTACTTTTCCCTACCTAAATTACTTAAAACTACCTCTGTTCTTTTAAGCTTCTTGCGTAACATTTCGGCTATCGGGCGCAATACCTAAAAGATGCGTAGTCTTCAATATCGTAATAAATAGCTGTGTCCTGTTGTCTTGATTTTAGAATACCTCATTATTTGCTTATTTCTCAATATTCGAATATCGAAATTATAACATAACAAAAAAAATTGTCAACCTTATCTTATCTGGAGTAGTGTCAAGAGAATTGTACGCTTTCGTATTTAGGTGTCCTTAAAAAAGCAACGATATGTTTAGGCATAACCTCTGGCTGTTGCTCTTGTCTTAATTGACTTATAATGCCATAAACCCACAGGTT